>MDTG01202078.1_pt1 | contig 74868 bp, 61 predicted proteins | sample 811421 | NCBI WGS metagenome assembly MDTG01 (sample SAMN05326645, study PRJNA326480) | marine metagenome | isolation source: seawater | place: Pacific Ocean: South East | collected 2011
AGGCACAATAATGCAAGAAAGCGTGATGAAAGCGTGGTGGGACTCATCGCACATGGCTGGAGCCAATGCTGCCTATGTGGAAGCATTGTACGAAGCCTATTTGGATGACCCGCAAAGTGTCTCCGAATCATGGCGGCAAACCTTCGACGCCTTACCCAAGGTGGAAGGGGTAGAACTTGAAAGCAACCATAGCCTGATAAAAGAGCAATTTAAAAAGCTGGCAGCGCTCGGTCCGATGGCCCGTGTGAGCGGCGCAGCACCAACGGCTGGTAGTAATCAATCTGATGAAAAACAGGTAAAAGTTCTACAGTTAATTAATGCCTATCGATTCCGTGGTCACCAGCACGCTAACCTTGACCCATTAGGATTATGGCACCAGGAACGAGTTAGGGATCTCGAGTTGTCTCACCACAACTTGTCCGAAACCGACTTTGACACGGTTTTTAATGTGGGTTCTTATGCCATCGGCAAAGAAACCATGCCATTGGGCGAACTGTTTAAATCATTAAATCGCACATACTGCAGCTCTGTAGGCGCTGAGTATATGCATATTACCGATACTGAACAGAAGCGTTGGTTACAGCAGCGAATCGAATCTGTTGAAGCGCGTCCGCAAATCGATCGTGACGAAAAAATCAGCATCCTCAAGGGGCTGGTTGCCGCTGACGGTATGGAAAAATACCTGGGCGCCAAGTTCCCGGGTGCGAAACGATTCTCACTGGAAGGCGGCGACGCATTAATTCCAATGCTGAAAGGCCTGATCACTGCAGCCGGTTCACAAGGTACCAAGGAAGTCGTCGTAGGTATGGCTCACCGTGGTCGCCTTAACGTGCTGGTCAACGTATTAGGTAAGAATCCTTCAGTTCTGTTTGATGAATTCTCTGGTAAGCACGACGAATCACTGGGTGCCGGTGACGTGAAATACCACGCGGGTTATTCATCAGATTTCGCAACGCCAGGTGGTAATGTTCACTTAGCGTTGGCATTCAACCCGTCTCACCTTGAAATCGTTAACCCGGTTGTAATGGGCTCGGTAAGAGCGCGTTTAGACCGTCGTGACAACGATAGCAGTAAAGTACTGCCTGTGACGATTCACGGTGACTCAGCGATAGCTGGTCAGGGTGTAGTGCAGGAAACCTTTAACATGTCTCAAACCCGTGGTTTTGCTGTGGGTGGTACGGTTCGCATTGTTATCAACAACCAGGTTGGTTTCACCACGTCACGTACAGATGACACGCGTTCAACGCAGTATTGTACCGATATCGCTAAGATGGTGCAGGCGCCGATTTTCCACGTTAATTCAGACGATCCGGAAGCGGTGATGTTTGTTACCAAACTGGCGTTGGATTTCCGTAATAAATTTAAGCGCGATGTTGTTATTGATTTGGTGTGTTACCGTCGTCATGGTCACAACGAGTCAGATGAGCCAAATGCAACCCAACCGCTGATGTACCAGAAGATCAAAAAGCACCCTGTGCCACGTCAGCTTTATGCTGATCAGTTGATTGCAGAAGGCGTTATTGGTGAAGTTGAAGCTGAAAAGCTCATCGACGACTACCGCGCAGCGCTGGATCACGGTGCCTGTGTGGTTGAAGAGTGGCGTCCAATGACGGAGCATTCCGTTGACTGGCGTCCATTCCTTGGGCACGACTGGGATACACCATACGACGGTTCAATCAGCGTAGAACACCTGAAAGCGCTGGGCGAGAAAGTTACCAGCTACCCGGAAACGCATAAACTGCATTCCCGTGTAAATAAGGTATATCAGGACCGTAAAGCCATGGTTGCCGGTGAGCGTATGCTTGACTGGGGTATGGCAGAGATACTGGCTTATGCGTCAATTGTTGAAGCAGGTACCAGCATCCGTATGACAGGTCAGGACTCTGGCCGTGGTACGTTCTTCCACAGACACGCCGTGCTGCACAACCAAAAAGATGCTGAAGCGTACATGCCACTGCAACACATCAATGATGAGCAGGGGACCATGGAGATCTACGACTCGGTGCTGTCTGAAGAAGCAGTAATGGCATTTGAGTATGGTTACGCAACCGCTGAGCCAACCTGTCTGACAATCTGGGAAGCGCAGTTTGGAGACTTTGCCAACGGTGCACAGGTTGTATTCGACCAGTTCTTAAGCTCGGGTGAAGCCAAATGGGGCCGTTTGTGCGGTCTGACTGTTTTGCTTCCTCACGGTTACGAAGGTCAGGGCCCGGAACACAGTTCAGCGCGTCTTGAGCGTTTCCTGCAGCTTTGTGCAGATCACAACTGGCAGGTGTGTGTACCTTCTACACCAGCGCAGGTATTTAATATGCTGCGTCGTCAGGTGGTACGTCCAATGCGTAAACCACTGATCGTTATGTCACCTAAGTCATTGTTACGTCACCCACTGGCAGTATCTTCGCTGGAAGAGTTGTCAGATGGCGTTTTCCACAATGTCATTGGTGAAGTTGACGAGCTTGATCCGAAAGGGGTTAAGCGCGTGGTAATGTGTTCAGGTAAAGTCTACTACGACCTGCTTGATCAACGCCGTAAAAACGACCAAACCGACGTTGCCATTATTCGTCTGGAACAGCTGTATCCTTTCCCGCAGGAAGAATGCGCGAAGATTGTAGCTGAATACAGCCATGTAAAAGATTGGGTTTGGTGTCAGGAAGAGCCGCAAAACCAGGGTGCCTGGTATTGCAGCCAACATCATTTCTGGCAGGTTATTCCTGATGGTGCCAAATTGACTTATGCCGGCCGCGCGGCTTCTGCGTCGCCTGCAGTAGGTTACTTATCCGTTCACAACCAGCAACAAAAAGCACTGGTTGAAGACGCTCTCACGATTAAATAAGGAACAAAGATGACAATTGAGATTAAAGTTCCGGTTCTACCCGAGTCAGTTGCCGACGCCACGATTGCAACATGGCACGTAAAGGCCGGTGATGCAGTAAAACGTGACCAGAATCTGGTAGACATTGAGACTGACAAGGTAGTGCTGGAAGTTGTTGCACCTGCAGACGGTGTAATCGGTGAGATTATTAATGAAGAAGGCGCGACTGTGCTGGGCGAGCAAGTGATTGCTAAGCTGGAAGAGGGTGGCGCTGCCAAAGCTGCACCTGCGGCAAAAGCTGAAGAAGCGGCTGCGCCAGCAAAAGCGGAAGCACCTGCTGCGGCGACAGGCGCATCAGTTGACATCAAAGTACCTGTACTGCCTGAGTCGGTAGCGGATGCGACAATTGCTACCTGGCATGTTGCACCTGGTGAAGCTGTGTCTCGTGACCAGAACCTGGTAGATATTGAAACCGATAAAGTGGTACTTGAAGTGGTTGCTCCGGCAGACGGTTCACTGGCTGAAATTCTGGCTGAAGAAGGCACCACGGTTACCGCTGAAGAAATCATTGCTAAGTTTGTTGAAGGCGCAGGTGCTGCGGCGCCGGCTGCTGCAGCAGCAGAAGAAAGCGATGACGACAACGACGCATTAAGCCCGTCAGTACGTCGTTTACTGGCTGAAAAAGGCGTTGACCCAGCGAAGGTAAAAGGTTCTGGTAAAAACGGTCGCATTACCAAAGAAGACGTTGAGCAATACCTGAAAGGCGGAAGTGCGCCGGCAGCACCAGCGAAAGCGGCTGCTGAAGAGGCTCCTGCCGTTGCCTCTGGTGAGCGTTCTGAAAAACGTGTTCCTATGACGCGTCTGCGTAAGACTATTGCAAACCGTTTGTTAGAAGCGAAAAATTCTACGGCGATGTTGACGACGTTCAACGAAGTGAACATGAAGCCTATTATGGACTTGCGTAAGCAGTATCAGGATAGCTTCGAGAAGCGCCACGGTATTCGTCTTGGCTTCATGTCTTTCTACGTGAAAGCCGTAACCGAAGCTCTGAAACGATACCCTGAAGTGAACGCGTCAATCGACGGTGATGACATCGTTTATCACAACTACTTCGATATCTCTATTGCCGTTTCTACCCCGCGTGGACTGGTTACCCCAGTACTGAAAGATTCAGACACGCTGGGCATGGCCGGTATTGAAAAGGGCATCAAAGAACTTGCATTGAAAGGTCGTGACGGCAAGTTGTCTATGGCTGAACTGCAAGGTGGTAACTTTACCATCACCAACGGTGGTGTGTTTGGTTCACTGATGTCTACACCAATTATTAACCCGCCACAAAGCGCTATCCTGGGTATGCACAAGATTCAGGACCGCCCAATGGCTGTTAATGGAAAAGTTGAGATTTTACCAATGATGTATCTGGCGTTGTCTTATGACCACCGGATCATTGATGGTAAGGAATCGGTTGGCTTCCTGGTCACCGTGAAGGAAATGCTCGAAGATCCAACACGTCTGCTTCTGGATGTGTAAGACTTTCGTAGCAAACCTATAAGTGAGGGTGATACTGATGTATTATTCTCACTAAGCTGATGTTTGGGGACGGATATCAGTAAGGACAAATCAAGCCAGTCTATTGCTGGCTTTCGTTTAAATAAAAATCGGAAAGAAACACCATGAATTTGCATGAATACCAAGGTAAGCAGCTATTCAAAGAATATGGCTTACCTGTTTCTGAAGGATACGCATCAGACACACCACAAGGTGCAGTAGAAGCTGCTGACCGCATTGGTGGAAATGAGTGGGTAGTTAAGTGTCAGGTCCACGCAGGTGGACGTGGTAAAGCTGGCGGTGTAAAGCTGGTTAAAACCAAAGACGAAATTCGCGCTTTCGCTGAAAAGTGGTTAGGCAAAAACTTGGTGACCTTCCAGACTGACGAAAACGGTCAGCCTGTAAGCAAAATTTTGGTTGAATCGTGCACAGATATCGCTAACGAGCTGTACCTAGGTGCGGTAGTAGACCGTGGTACACGTCGCGTAGTATTCATGGCGTCTACTGAAGGCGGTGTTGAAATCGAGACCGTTGCAGAAGAAACACCAGAAAAAATCCTGAAAGCGGAAATTGACCCAATTGTTGGTCCACAGCCTTATCAGGCTCGTGAAATGGCGTTTAAACTAGGCCTTGAAGGTGTTCAAATCAAACAATTCACTCAGATCTTTATGGGTCTGGCGAAAATGTTTGAAGATCTTGACCTGGCGCTGATCGAAATCAACCCACTGGTAATCAAAGACGATGGCAACCTGCACTGTCTTGACGCCAAACTGGGCGTAGACAGCAATGCGCTGTACCGTCAGGCTAAAGTGAAGGAAATGAAAGATCCTTCACAGGAAGACGCGCGTGAAGCTCACGCTGCTCAGTGGGAACTGAACTACGTAGCGCTGGACGGTAACGTAGGTTGTATGGTTAACGGTGCGGGCCTGGCAATGGGTACCATGGACATCGTAAACCTGCACGGTGGTAAGCCTGCAAACTTCCTGGACGTTGGTGGCGGCGCGACGAAAGAGCGTGTTGCTGAAGCGTTCAAAATTATCCTGTCTGACGACAACGTGAAAGCCGTTTTGGTTAACATCTTCGGTGGTATCGTTCGTTGTGACATGATTGCTGAAGGTATCATTGGCGCAGTGAAAGAAGTTGGCGTTAATGTACCGGTTGTTGTACGTCTTGAAGGTACCAACGCAGAATTAGGCCGCGATGTGCTGGCTAACTCTGGTTTGGATATCATTGCAGCTGAGTCACTGACTGACGCAGCGCAAAAAGTGGTTGCAGCAGCGGAGGGCAAATAATGTCAGTTTTAATTAATAAAGATACCAAAGTTATTTGTCAGGGTTTCACTGGTGGTCAGGGTACTTTCCACTCAGAACAAGCCATTGAGTACGGTACGCAAATGGTTGGCGGTGTTACGCCAGGCAAAGGCGGCACAACTCACCTGGGTCTGCCTGTTTTCAACACAGTACGCGAAGCGGTAGAAGCGACTGGCGCAACTGCGACAGTTATCTACGTACCAGCTCCATTCTGTAAAGATTCAATAGTTGAAGCAGCAGATGCTGGTATCGAGCTGATCGTTTGTATCACTGAAGGTATCCCAACACTGGATATGCTTTACGTGAAAGAATACGTGAATGCTAAAGGCGTTCGCATGATTGGTCCAAACTGCCCGGGTGTGATCACGCCTGGAGAGTGTAAGATTGGCATCATGCCTGGCCACATTCACAAGCCAGGTAAAGTAGGTATCGTGTCTCGCTCTGGTACGCTGACGTATGAAGCCGTTAAGCAGACGACTGACGAAGGCTTCGGTCAATCTACCTGTGTAGGTATTGGTGGTGACCCAATCCCAGGCTCTAACTTCATCGACATCCTGAAATTATTCCAGGACGACCCACAAACTGAAGCGATCGTTATGATCGGTGAAATCGGTGGTACTGCGGAAGAAGAAGCAGCTGCGTTTATTAAAGAAAACGTAACTAAGCCTGTTGTGTCTTACATTGCGGGTGTAACAGCACCTCCAGGTAAGCGTATGGGTCACGCTGGTGCAATCATCGCTGGCGGTAAAGGTACCGCTGACGAGAAGTTTAAAGCACTTGAAGATGCAGGTGTTAAAACGGTTCGTTCACTGGCTGACATCGGCAAAGCACTGCGCGAAGCGACTGGTTGGTAATTCAACCTTAAATACCGTGCCCGATGCACGCATGTTAAAAAGCCCGCTACTGCGGGCTTTTTTGTTTTTTATCAATGCCTTGTAAAGTTATTCGCAGAGTGCAAACTCCCTCAATTACCACTATAAACTAATCGTAAAGAATCTGTAAAAAATGTTAACTGAATACGTATGCATAGCATTTTCAGTTAATTACCCAGGCTTTAGTATGAAATTCGGTAAATTTACCGACGAAGTGTTTCAACGCATTTCAACGCATAATTAAAAAATGGGGCAAACATGAAAACTTTCAAACCCAGTGCCATTTCACTGGCACTACTAACCAGTGGGTTGGTTTTCACTAGTAATCCGCTTGTGGCACAAGAAAGTGATAAGCAAGAGCAGGAAGAAACCATCGAACGCATCGAAGTTCGGGGTTTTAGTAGCAGTCTTATCCAGTCACTCAACCAGAAGCGCTTTAGTGATACCGTTTCCGAACAACTCTCTGCCGACGATTTAGGGGGCTTACCCGACGTCAGTATGGCTGACGCACTGACCCGATTGCCGGGTATTTCTGCAGTGCGAACCGGCGGCCAGGCAGCAGAAATCAATATACGTGGTCTTTCGGGAGATTTCGTTTTTTCAACGCTTAATGGCAGAGAACAGGTGTCGACCAGCGGCAGCCGTTCTATTGAATTTGATCAGTATCCCTCGGAGTTGATTAATTCTGCAGCGGTTTACAAATCGCCTAAAGCGTCGCTAATTGAAGGCGGTGTAGCCGGTACTGTTGAACTACAAACAGCCAGCGCATTGGCGCAGGACAAGCAGCACACGTTTAATGCTAATGTGCGTGGTATGTTTAACGACCGGGCCAGTGAAGTGGCTGATGCAGAAGAATACGGGCACCGTATAAGCTTCTCGTATCAGGGCAAGTTTATGGATGACACTCTGGGTGTGTCGCTGGGCTATGCCAGACTTTTTCAGCCAAGTGTGTCCACGCAGTTCATCGGCTTTGCCTACAATGCTGAAAAAGACGTAGACGGTATCGTTGGGGATGAGGAAAATTACGACCCGAATTCAGACGTACCCAAAGAAGATCAGTGTGTTGAATGTGAGCTGATATCTGAAGGGTTTGAAATGCAGCACAAGGGCGGGGAAGAGACCCGTAACGGCTATGTCGCTGCAGTAGAATGGGTGCCGACTGATAACTTTAAACTTAAAGCAGACGCTTTTGTGTCAGAATTTGACTCCAAAGCCTTTGCCAGAGGTTTCCGGGTCAAACTCGGTGGCGTTAATACTGAAATTTACAACCCGGTTGTTGTAAACAACAACGTGGTGGGCGGCACCTTTGTTCGCTCAGAAAACAGTGAAACGCGCGTAGAGCTGGTTAACGACGATAACCAGGATTTCGACAAGGTAGAAAGTTACGGCATCAATGCTGACTGGCAGATTACCGAAAACTTGTCTGCTCAGTTTGACGTTTCCTTGTCTAAGGCCAACAGTAACTTCCGCAACGGCTTGTTATGGTCTCTGGTTGGGGACGACGCGACTGCTGACAGTCCGCGTTTTGACCAGAATATTCAAATCAGTTATCTGCTCAACGGTCTGGATTTACCTGACCTACAGTTTAATCAGGCCGATGCATTTACCGATATCGACCGGGTAATGGTAAGCAAATACGGTATTTACCCTTATGTAAACAGTGATGAACTGGATGCTTATCGGGTCGATTTTCAGTATTTTCTCGATACCGATTTTATTTCTTCTGTAGAATTTGGTGCACGTTACTCTGACCGGGAGTACAGCAATGATCGTTCTGTATTTGAATACGGCAATGATCAGGCTTTTTCGTCCAGTGAGCCACCGCTGCGTTTAACCGACGACCTGGTGGAAGTCGTTAACTGGCAGGGCGATTTTTCCTATTTCCCCAGCTATCTATCCATTGATCTTAATGATGCGTTAAATGCGTGGTTCCCATCAGGCATACCACAGCCAGCGCAAACCTGGGGTTCAGGTGACCCTGGCGTCATTAATCCACTGGAAGGTTCAACCCGTTCAACGGCCTGGTCTGTACTGGAAAGTGGTGACGTGTTTGAAACCGTATCTGCAGCTTACCTAATGGCAAATATCGATACTGAGATTGCCGGTTTACCTATTACAGGTAACGTGGGTGTTCGCTACGTGAAGTCCAAGCAAAGTTCAACCACATTACAACGTGCGACCATGTTCGTGGAGAACGAGGACGGCCAGGAAGTTGAGGTCAGCGACCCAACCGCAGGGGCGCAGAACATTGTTGATGAACTTGGGTACATCAATAATTTCTATCGTCCGGCGGTATTGACCTACGAATATACCGATATTCTGCCGTCGATTAACCTGAACTTTAAATTAACCGAAAACTCGCAGCTTCGCGTAGCTGCAGCAAAAGTAATGGGCCGTGCGCCAATTAACCGTTTTGCGGCTAACGCGTCCACAAATATAGAAGTGATCAGCGCAACTCAGGATCGGGATTCAGGCGAGATTACCCTGTCTAATCAACAGGCCCGTATCTCTGGTTCGTCGAATAACAGTCCGTACCTGGACCCGTTTTATGCGACGCAATACGACATCTCTTACGAGCATTATTTTGATGATGCCGATGGCGCCATTGTTATTGCTGGCTTCTACAAAAATATCGAGTCATTTATTGAGAACATTGGTATTGACCCGTACGACTTTGAAGGCAATGGCTTTGTTGTCCCAGACTCTGTGACGGTACCTGTGTTTTATGAGCTGGATTACCCTGGGCAAACCCCGGAAGCGGTCGTTGATGAAAACGGCGCACCTGTCACTGTTGTGGTGCCTACCACTAATGGCAAGTACGAAACCGCCGTCAACAATGCGCGCGGTGGTTATATTCGTGGTATCGAACTCGCCTATACACAAATCTACAGTGATTTACCCGGCATGCTGTCTGGTTTGGGTATGAATGCCAGTTATTCCTATACCGAAAGTGAAATTCAGCGAACCGTAGGTAATGGCGTTTTCGCCAGTGCGTTGCCGGGACTGTCTGAAAATGTGGCTACCGTTACCTTGTTCTGGGAATACGAAGGGTTTGAAACCCGTGTGTCAGGACGTTACCGCGATGCGTTTGTGTCGCAACAAGTCGCGGTTAACGACCAAACGGTTAACTTCGACTCAGAACTGGTCGTGGACTATCAGGCGTCATATGAAATCAACGACAACATGAGCGTGTTGTTCCAGATTAATAACGTGACTGATGAACCCACAAAAAGCTATTTCACCTCGCCTGAACAGACAGGAACCATTCAGTTCTTCGGAACACAATACTTCCTGGGGATGACATACTCGCTATGATTACCGAAACGCAATTTGCGAACCAACCCACAGCATCAGGCAGCATGCTGTATAAAATAGTCGCTGCATTACTTGTGGTCTTTACGCTTACCCTTGCCGGGTGCGGAGGAACTGGCACTGAATCAGGTACTAATGATTTGTTGGTCTGTGATGCGCCGCTGGTGCCGGACTCAACGGGCATGATGTGTGTGGAGAAGCCACCCATTGACTGTGATCCGCCTACGGTACCGAATGAAACTAACGACGCTTGTGTGATTGGCGCTGATCCTACACTTGAGGATCCGGTGTTCTTCCCTGGCGACGATCAAGCCGTGTTGTATTACAACCGCGCTGGAGTAGGAGCCACCAATAGTCCTGGTGACAGTGCTTACGAAGGGTGGAAACTGCATACCTGGAACAATGATGCATGTGATGCCTATGCAGACGGTGACACCGATTGGGCGAATGGCCGTGCTATTTCAGGTATTGACCCAAACTATGGTGCTTACTGGGTACTGGAACTCAAACCCGGTGTAGCCGGCACGCCTGGCGCTTGTCATAACTTTATTATTCACAAGGGAACCGACGACGCCGGCAAGGAAATGGGTGGCTCAGACTTCAAAGGTAAGCTTGATCAGGACGATGAGAAATTCACACGCATGAATTTCACGTTGTCTGGTGTGCCTACTGTATTTGAATTTCCTTTGCTGTCACTTGGTCCGCAGCCAGTGAAGATTGAAGGTGCGTCTGCCCATTGGTTAGATACGCAGGTTATTCTTTGGGATGCCCCTGACGGTGTAGAAACAATCAAGCTTCATTATTCAGCCGCGGCTGATCTGGAAACCTCGGTTGAAGATGGTCTCAATGGCACGGCGATTGAACTTACACCAACGACGTTAACGGAGGAACAGATCGCCATTGCACCGCATTTGGCTTCAATAGCGGCTTATGAGGGGGACTGGAGTGCAGACGATGCCAAAGCGGTTCTCAAAACTCAGGTCGTCGCGGCTGGCTATGCCAGTGATGGTACGTTATTAGCTGCAACGCGTTTGCAGCATGCTAACGTACTTGATCAGTTGTATACCCAAGGCGAGGACGATGCAGACGAGGCCATGTTAGGTGGTGTTTATACCGACGACGGTATCACCGCTGCAGTGTGGGCGCCTACAGCCACAACCGTTAACTTACTGGTGTACAACGACAATAAAACGCTGGCCGATCGCCATGCCATGACACTGAACACAGAATCAGGTGTGTGGGTTTATAACGGCGACATGAGTCTGGATCGCAAGCTGTATCGCTATGAAGTGACTGTGTATCATCCATCGCTGGACGACATTACGACTTTGGAAGTCACCGATCCCTATTCTGTGTCGTTATCTACCAACGGACGCTTCTCTCGTTTCGTTAATCTGGCTGATGAATCCTTAAAGCCTGATGGCTGGGATACCCAGGTCATTCCTGAAATTGAAAACCCGGAAGATGCGGTAATTTACGAAGGCCATGTTCGCGACTTTAGTATACGCGATATGTCTACCAGTGAAGCGAACCGGGGTAAATATCTTGCCTTCACCGAGCAGGGCAGTGATCCGGTTTCACATCTGCAGGAATTAGCAGATGCAGGACTGACTCACTTCCATATTCTGCCGAGCAATGACATTGCAACTATCGATGAAGATCCGGCGAATACGGTAGATATTTACGATACAGTAGCGCGTTTATGTGTGAAACGTCCGAATGCTCAGGTGTGTAGTGAAGCCGATCCAAGCAGTACTTTGCTGGACGTGTATAACAGCTACGATCCGCTGTCGGAAGCAGGCAGTGCCCAGGCGCTGACTCAGGAGCTTCGCAGTCTGGATAGCTTTAACTGGGGTTATGATCCGCATCACTTTAACGCGCCGGAAGGCAGCTATGCGTCAAGTGCTGAGGGTGTGGAACGTATTGTTGAAATGCGCGCGATGATTCAGTCTCTGCATGAGATTGGTCTGCGTGTTGCGCTCGACGTAGTGTACAACCACACCAATGCCTCTGGTATTTTCACCAAGTCGGTATTGGACAAGGTCGTACCTGGCTACTACCACCGTTATGAAGTCGACAGTGGTGCCATTGTGCGGGAAACCTGTTGTGAGGACACTGAGCCACGCAATGTCATGATGGAAAAACTGATGCTGGATTCACTGTCCATGTGGGCAAGTGAATACAAGTTTGACGCCTTCCGCTTTGACATCATGAGCCAGGCCACCAAAGATACTATGGTACGTCTGCGCGATGCGATCCAGGCAATTGACCCTGACAACTACTTCTACGGCGAAGGCTGGACCAAAATCGACCGCGGCTATGAACAGGCTAATCAGCTGAATATGGCAGGCACAGAAATTGGTACCTACAACGACCGCTTACGTGATGCCATTCGTTACGGCCATATCTTCAATCCGGACAGCGACTCTGCGTTGTACGAACAGGATCGCGTTAAAATGGGTATGGCCGGCACATTGGCTGACTTTGTGCTGAATACGTCTGGTGGCCGCGCTACTACCGCATCAGCGTTAGGGGGTTATGCGCAGGATCCTGCGGATATCATTAACTACATCTCTAAACATGACAACGAAACGCTGTGGGACCAGCTTAACTACGTACTACCAGAAGATCTGACCCTGGAGCAACGGGTACGCGCACAGAATGCGGGTATGGGTATTACCTTGTTGTCGCAGGGTATTCCGTTCCTGCAAATGGGTGGAGACATGCTGCGTTCCAAGTCGATGGACCGTGACAGTTATGATTCAGGTGACTGGTTCAACTTCGTGGATTTCACCATGCAAACTAACAACTGGAATGTTGGCTTGCCGCTGGCTGAGAAAAACGAAGCGCGTTGGGGTGAAATGGGGCAGTTTGTCTATTCACCGGAGCGAGCGGCGACGATGACTGAAATCGAAATGGCTGCGGAAGTCTTTAAAGAATTCCTGACTATTCGTCAAACCAGTCCGTTATTCCGCTTAACAACGGCCCAGGACATTATGGACCGCGTTGGCTTCCATAACCTTGGCACACGCCAACAAGTTGGCCTGATTGCCATGAGTATCGACGACGGGATTAACGCCGAAGCTGAAACGCCACTGGTTGATTTAGATGTGAACTATGACGCTGTCATGGTGGTGGCTAATACTGGCTACGAAGAAAAATCCATTGAGGTGAACACGGCTACCGGCTTTATGCTTCACAGTGTTCAGCAAAACTCCTACGACAGCGCAGTACGTGGTGCTTACTTTACCGAAAATGAATCAGGTAATGGTACCTTTACCGTACCCGCACTAACCATTGCGGTATTTGTAAAACCACAAAGCGGCGCACAGGGTTACGGCCTGGCTACTTATGCCACTGCTGGCGCACCGGATGTCGTACCTTACGGCGATACATCGGTTTACCTGCGTGGCAGTATGTCGGAATGGGGCACGTCGGTTGAGTTTACCTATCAGGGCAACGGTATCTACACCGCAACGTCTGCATTAACGGCTGGTACCCAGTATGAGTTCAAGTTTGCGTCAGAAGACTGGGCGACGGTGAACTTCGGTGCAGCGGATGCAGCTGATGCCATTGTTACCGATGGTGTTGGCGTCGTGTTGGGTGTGTCTAACAATAACCTGTTCTTTACTCCTTCAGTTGATGCAACCTACCTGTTCACTGTGGATGCAAGCGACGCCCAGGCACCGGTACTCACCGTTGAAAACGAAGAACCCTATGCGGGTACTACCGTCTACTTACGTGGCGCATTTAACGGATGGGGAACTGAAACGCCGCTTGAGTATAAAGGCGCACGTCAGTATCAGGCTGCTATGTCACTGACTGCCGGTAGCTATGAGTTTAAAGTGGCCTCTGAAGACTGGGCTACAGTAAACCTTGGCGCGCTCTCTGGCTCAGATGAAGACAAGACGGTCGAATTAGGGCAGGAGACCTATCTGGCGGCGACCAACGATAACCTGGTTATTAACATAGATGCAGACGGAGACTATGTCTTTATTGTTGATGTGAGTGACAAGGCCGAGCCAGTTCTCAAAGTGTTTAATGCACAGTTTTTCGGCGCTACACCTGTATATTTACGTGGTGGCATGAATGGCTGGGGAACAGCAGATGAGCTGGTTTATCAGGGCGCTGGTGTTTACTCGGTTGATATCACCGTGAGCGGTGGTGCAACGGAGTTCAAAGTTGCCTCAGAGGATTGGGCAACGATAAACCTGGGCAATCCGGATGATGCCCTGACCAACACAGTAACGGAAGGTGTTGGAAAAGTGCTGGGCAGCAGTAACAACAATCTGATGATTGAATTGTCTGCCGGCACGTACGAATTCAGGGTCACCGGACCGGATGCAACCCAACCCATCCTGACGGTTATTGCTAAATAACCCTGACTTGTTGTACCGTAAAAGCGCGCCCAGGTTTCCGGCGCGCTTTTTTTATGTGAGGAATAAGATGCAAGTGTTAGCAAGACTGCTAATGATAGGCTGTTGTTTGTTTGCGGTTATGCCATCACCGGTCGTTGGCCAGGCGCAGACGCAACAACAAATGGATATTCAACCGGCGTATGCGTGGTTGGAGCTTATCGATCGTGGCCGCTATTTTCAATCCTGGCAATATGCCAGCAAGCAGTTCAAACAAAATATCGAAGCATCGCAATGGAATGATGTGCTGGTCGGTGCCAAGGATTCACTGGGAACGCTGGTCTCTCGTGAATTAAGCGGTTATGGCGAGCGCGACACCGTCGCAGGCTTACCAAAAGGTAAGTACATGGTGTTTAAGTTCAAAAGTACATTTGAAAATAAAACGCTGTATGAATTGCTTATCATGACGCGTGAAAACAACGAACTCAAAACGGTTGCCTACCTGATCCAGTGAGCTTTCAGATTATTTAGCGCCTGTCATGAATAACAAAGTCCGCAAAGACCGGCAGATGATCTGAAAAATGGCTGGAAGCAGGGTCTTTAATCAAGCCACAATTTAGTATCTGGCAGTGTTGTGTTACCCACACGCGGTCGAGTTTAAAAACAGGGAACTGGCTTGGAAAACTCAACCCGGTATCTAGTTGATGCATGATGGGTTTCAGACGTGCAAACAAATTCGACAAATACCACCACTCATTCAGGTCGCCCGCCAACATCGCGGGTAAGTCTGCGTTGGCTGTACCATCTTCTAACGCACTTTGGATAAGCTTTACCTGTTGTCTACGCTCTTTGCGCGACAACCCCAAATGGGTGTTATGCAATAGAAGTGAGTGGTGAGGTGTCTCTACCCATACGCGCTGTAAGTTACGAGGTTCGCGATCTGCGACGTTCAATGTCACCACATCATCCCGGATAACGGTGTGGCGGCTAAGCATGGCGTTACCGAACCAGCCATGCGATGTTACCTGCGTAGCGGCTGGAACAAAGGTATATCCTCCGGGTTGGCACAAGGCGTCGATATCGCTCTGGGTATTGCGCTCTGACGCACGCGTATCCATTTCCTGAAGCAGTACAAAGTCCGCATTCTTTTCGGCCAGCATGTGGCCGATACGGTGATAGTCCTGCACACCGTCCCGGCCAACACCACTGTGTAGATTATAGGAGACTAGGCGATACATTGTTCAGACTCTTCCTTTTCCGAATCTTCTGCGTTGTCCGACTGTTTTTTCGCCTGATACATCTTTGCCAGCTTTTGTGAGCCAACAATCATCGCTATCCACACTACTAGACCAATCACCAGATAGGTAACTGTCTCTGCCGAGGGTTGCTTAAAGATTTGCATAATGGAGTCGCCCACCAGGCCTTTAGCAATCATTTGTGGAAACATACCTAAAAACGTACCCATCAAAAACTGCATTAGGCTTATAGATGAAATACCAGCAACCAGGTTCACCAAACTAAATGGCGCTATGGGTAGCATTCGTATGGTTGCTACACCAACGATGCCGGTGTTTGCCAATTTTTTATCTACAGCTTCAACTTTTGGCCCTGCTAGTTTACGCAGACCCGCATTGCCCAAACCTTTGCCGATAAGAAACGTGGTACCCGCACTGAGCAAAGCGCCAAAAATACCGTAAATCGGGCCCCAAATAGGACCAAATATCGCCGCGACTGCCAGTGATAATACCGTAACCGGGAAAAACAGTAAGCCACCAATCAGGTACACGAGCAATACGGTCGGTAACGCGAAGTACGTCCCGCGACTTTCTTCAAGAAACGCGCTTATTCTGTCGCCATCTAACCAGGATACGGTGTTACTGATAAACAGTAACAAACCAACGATACATGCCAGCACAGCCAGACCTACAGTAATCATAATGGTTCGTCTACGCGGGTTGGTTATGGCAGTAAGTTTTCCGCCCAGTCCTTTCACAGGCGGTATAAGCGGCTCTTCCGGATCTGAAATGGTGCGGAAAATATTGGCTTTAGACGCTTCGGTGAACTCTTCATCGTTGATTTCGGTTAACACGTAACCGTGGGCGATTTGATTGTTCATAAGCTCGTTAACAATGTGGTTGCCACCCATGATTGACTCGGTTGTCTCAATATCACGGCCGGTGTGCTCGGCGATCAGGTCGTCACGGGTAAAGGCAATGCACTTACGGTTGCTGTCGGTATCGCCGAACATCACCACATCAACCTCAGTGTCCAGCGTCATCGAGCGATTACTCAGGTTTGATGAACCGATGACCAGGTAACGGTCGTCAATGGTCATGACTTTAGAGTGAATACGTTTGTAGGCTAAACGGCCTTGCTGATCGCGAATTGACGAATACGTCATTTTGATGCGATCGGTATCGACACCGTCTTCGACAATGTCTTTAAATGCCAGGCGACTAGCCCAGAACGCTTCAGTTTCAAACAAGCCTTTGGGGTCATAAGAACTCACAATGAGAACCTCAAGATCTGGCTTAGCTTTTAACTGTTTATTCAAGGCACGGGCGATTTCTTCCCGTGTCGTAAACTGATTTTCGATATAGATGAATCGTTCCGCCTGACCAATCAGGTCCAGCAACATATGACGAACTTCCTGCACACTTTCCACATCATCCATTTCAGGTAACGTGCGAGCGATTGCCAATGGCACATTTTCAAAGCATGAAGACACACCTTGAGGCCAGGTTTCAGGGCGTTCATTCCCATGGTCCGGCATAGCTTCCGGTGTATCAATGGCGGTGTCTGACAACCGATTCCAGCGCCAGCGTGCCAATTCGGCGAGGTGTTCAACCACCGGGCCGCAAGATACCATTTGGACGTCGTGAAATGGACCGTATTCACCGTCCGGACCGATACGGCCGGGTTCATCAATCAAATGTTCTCGGGTATCCCAGCGGTGAAGCGCAACGTCCATGCCGCCTGAGTACGCGACTTCATTGTCGATGATGGCCAGCTTTTGGTGTTGCGACCCGCCCATGGGAATAGAGTCATCGAGCATAACGTGAACATTGTCGGGGGTTTTGTCTTCCCAGACTTCCAGTGCCCACATTTCTCGCTGGTCAAAAAAGGCGAAAGATGAATCCCAACGCAGGATATAAACCTGTAGATCCGGGTTTTGTTCTGCTTTCCATTTAATGAGCTCACCAATACGAGAGGGCGCCTCTGATTGTTCTTCCGCTTCGCCATGCAGTAATCTGATTCGACTGTCTATGTCCCAACCTACAATGATGATCTGGTGCTTGGCGTTACAAATACTGGAATGCAAGGCGCTGTAGTAATTAGCACAATCGATTAAGGGGGTGGCATGTGTCGCCTGGCTGGTTTTCCAGCAATTTTTGTTTGAATCAAATACCTTGTGTGTTGACATGGTTAACTCTCCCTGTGGGAATACGCTCTAGCTATACACGGGTGTGTTGCAGAAATTATTCCGCTTTTCAGAGAAAGTCAGATAATCCTATATGATTGATATCAAATGGTTTGTTGATTTTTATGGTTGCGAGTAGTTGGTGTTAAACGCTTTATAACGAAAATATTTCTTAATCGTGTGTAGGAATTTCCGAATACGGATTAAGCGTTATTTACATCAATGGTGCCGGGCTTACCAGGTCGTAGGGCGCAGCAATGAGTGGCACGTTTTTATCACTGCTTCGCAATTTTGCGCTGCGATTGGCAACGTGTTCTACTTCCAGGATCAGGTCAGGTTGTTTATACCATTGCGGATAATGAAGCTGCGCTTCCATGGAGGGCTGTGGGGATTGATACAGTTCGAATAAATCGCCTACCTTAACACCGTGCCTTGTGCCCAGCGCAATTGATAAATAACCGGGCGTGACGGAAACAACCGGTAGCATCGAAGGCAGACAGGTCATAGTATTAGACACATCGAGTACGGCACTGTTAATCGTATTTAGTACCACGCGACCAAAATCACTGCGCCAGAACAGACTGTTGTTAAGATCAATCGTTTCGTTATAGTCAAACTCCCAGTCACCTTCACCGTGATAGCTGTTTTGCATTACGATGTCCTGATGCAGAGCATCCAGCAAGTAGACCTCCAGTGTGAAATTTCGTCGCAGGCTAACATCGTCTTCAAGCAGGCCTTCTTTCACCTGTTCAAACAAACTAATGTCACGTATAAAACCAAATAGCACGTATTGGCGGTGATAGGTCTTCACCAGCAGGCTCGATTTCGCGGCTATCTGACTGTGATCAATACTGTTAAAATCAGAAGTGGGCATAAACGCTTGATTTATCAGCAAGGTATCAACCACTGGTTGATTATCGGTCAGTTGTTGAGCCATCCGTTGGGTTACCTGACGACCAAAGTCGAAAATATTGCCGTGTCGGGCCTGAGATGGCTTCAATAATTGAAACTGGCTGAGCACCAGACTACGGGTATAAGGATCGCTGTCGCATTCAAACAGGGGCAGAATATCGACGTTAACGGTAACCGTAAGTACGTTATCGATGAGTGTTTCATCGACAATTTCCACGCGCTGTATGCGGCCCTGAGTGCGTATTTGAGCCTTGCTACTCACCAACAGGCCATCTAACACAATATCCTGGGCCGTGATGAAACTACCATTTTTGTAAGCGGCATCGGCAATGGCGTTTTTGATTGCCATGACGCGGATTTCATCGAGTTCAGCGTCCTCGACGGCTACCGACGCCTGGCCTTCAATCCACTGAGCATAAACGTTAGTACTCAGGATATAGAGTAAAAAGAGTAGGAAGCGAAACATGGTTAGTTAAAAATCGAAAAGAGGGTACCAATTAACGTGGACTGCTGGTTGTCCTGCAATTCGCCTTTGCCCGAGTATTCTATGCGAGCATTACCGACTTTACTGGAATCTACCGTATTGTCTGCGCTGATATCGGCAATCCGAATTTCCCCAGAAAACCGCACGTATTCCTGACCTTTATTGAGTGTGATCCACTTTTCCCCAGAGACGGCCAGGTTGCGGTTTGGCAAAATATCGGTGACATAGACGGTAATATCACCTTCTAACTCGTTAGATTGGGCCGTATTGGCGGAGCTATCGAATTCACTCTCTTGCTCGTGATTTGCCGCGACTTTTCCTTCGGTCAGTACAATTGGACCTGCGTTGACCGCAACGGGACCAAGCTCCATGCTGGTGGATTTGTCCATACGATAGTCGAGGGATTTCCTGGACTGTGTTCGCTCGTTCAATTCAATCAGGATCATATCGCCGATGCGAAAGTTATGGTGCAGCTTGTAAAGCTCCACGGCATTGTCGGGATTAAACAGAGAGCCGGTTGGAGCGGTGACAGCCTGTACAGGGGTCATATGAATCGGGCGATAACGAGGGTCGTCGGGAACCGGCTCTGTGTCATCCACTTTTGCTGACCGTTGTTCAACCAGCGGGTTGGTTGCTGATGAGGCGACGATTTGTTCTTCGACATTGGGGGTTTGCGTGCACGCGAAAAGCATAACGCTGATTAGTGTAATACCCGTACTGCGAGTAGAGAACATGATGTTATTCCTGCCAACTGGATAATCATTGCATCAGCCCCCACTTACTGCAGAATTATCATTAATGATTGTAAACACCGTTATTAAGCACGATTTAATTGTGACTGAGTTGTACTTTGCTAAACCTTTACATTCAGTAAGTTATCTTTACTTAAAAGACCTGTTAGCGTAATAAATATATCAACAGAACGCGGACATCATCATGTTTTCAGAGTGGCTGGATGGCTTTAATGCCAGCTCGACTTCACTTGACGCCTTAACCACAAGTAACAACGCTGCAGCGACGCAGGTCACTGATGCGGTATTGTCAAATGTAGACGATTTTAAGTCTGCGTTTACACAAGCAATAAACGTTGGCTTGCTCAGTGAACTAACAGGTAGTCTGACTGAACAAGCAAGCGGGGCGTTGTCGCTGGAAAATCTCGGTAGTGAGCAGGGGCTGTCTCAGTTACAGGCGTCATTTCTAATCATCTTACAAAACGACCTGTTTGCTTCATCACAAACCAATGAAGATATTGCATCTTCCGGCACAACTGCGGATCAGGAAAGCACTGAGAATACCGATGCGTCGACAAGTGGCTTTATCAGTAGTGCCTATCAGTTTGTTATGGGGGAGGATGGTGCCACGCTGGACGATATTTTTGATACCGTGAACGTGCTCAATCATATTCCGGTTGTAAGCGATATCTATGAGTCGGTGACAGATAATGACGTCGATTTAGCGGCGAGTCTGGTGGGCGGATTTTTATATGCCGGACCAATTGGTGTTGCCTATGAAGGTATTGACTATTTTGTATCCAGTTCGACAGGCGCATCTATTACCGAACACGCTAAAAATTTCGTCATGGACGGTTTACTCACTGATAATGAATCCGACAGTGGGGAATTGGCTGAATCCCTTGTCAGTACTGCAGGTGAAGCGACACACTCATTCGTTACGCGTAACCTTAATTGATAGGCAGTTGGTCTGGCGTAACACGTTGTTATTCTGTCTGATTGCAGTACAATCGCCCCGTTTAAGGTAATTTGGAAAAGTGACATGCTTTCGGCAATCTCTATTGGTCTACAGAACCCAAAATCTGCAGTGAACGTGGCAACGATTCTGCGTGCTGCAGGGTGTTTTGGTGTCAGCAGTGTTTTTTACACCGGAGAGCGCTTTTCCTATGCGAAACAATTCAGCGCAGACACCAAAGCATTCCATAAAACAATTCCTACTGTCGCCATTGAGTCTTTACAGGCAGCCAAGCCACAAGGCGCGACAGTAGTAGGAATAGAACTCGTGGAAGGCGCAACGCCACTACCGGCGTTTGAGCACCCCGACAACGCGTTTTATCTGTTCGGGCCAGAAGATGGCAGTTTGTCAGAATCACATCTGTCCATGTGTGACGAGGTTGTCTATATACCTACCCTGAGCAGCCTGAACCTCGCAGTAACGGCCAATATCGTGCTTTACGACCGTCTTGCAAAGAGCCAGTACGATACTTCTTTAGAGGGCATAAGAAACAGCCGTGATACTAACAATCGGCTGCGCCTCTAGTCTGCACTGGCTTCAATCAACTAGGACCGGTGGTATTGGCGAATCCATCACGAAACTGAAAGCTCGTTCAGTTGACCCAAATGCTGCGTTACCTTGTCTGCTGACAAGGGGCGAAAGAAATGATAGCCCTGAAATTCGCTGCAACCATTACTCAGTAAAAATTCAAATTGTTCAGCAGTCTCAACACCTTCTGCAACCGTAGATAGTCCGAGTGATTCAGCCAGCGTTATAATGGTCGAGCAGATTTTTGCATCTTCTTCTTTCACTGCACATTCGTTCACAAATGAACGGTCAATCTTCAGGATATCTACAGGCAGGGTTTTGAGATAGTTGAGAGACGAATAACCGGTACCGAAATCATCAATTGATATTGCTATATTCAGGCTGTGAAGTTTCTGCATGACATCGATACAGGTTTCAATGTCTGCTAAAAATACACCTTCCGTGACTTCAATCTCAAACCATTCGCCCCGAATACCGTAACGCTGCATGGCGGTCTTCAGAAACGGGAGAAGGCCATCTGACAGCAAATGTTTACCGGAAAGGTTAATTGAAACCCTAGGCAGTACGGCGAAGGTTTTTTTCCATTGGGCAATCTGCGCAAAGACCAATTCAAAGATCAACTCCTCCAAAGGCACGATCAGATTAGATTCTTCCGCCAGTGGAATAAACTGACTGGGCGGAACAAAGAGACCCGATGGGTTAGTAAACCTTACAAGAGCCTCGAAACCAACAATCTCCTTATTTGCGTCCACTCTGGGCTGGTAAAGCATAGAAAACGCGCTCTTCTCTGCAATGGCCTGACTCAATGTTTGCTCGGAATCAAATTGCTCCGACTCTTGTTCCGCCATGTAAGGTTCAAATAATTTATAGTTATCGCGACCTGCCTTTTTGGCGTAATACATCGCAATATCGGCTTGCTGAATAAGGGTAGTGGGGTTGACTAAGTCAGTGTGCGTCAGTGTTACACCAATGCTGGTGGGAATAGTCAGCTCTCTGCCACTTAACACAACAGGTTGACGCATTACCTGTAAAATTTTGGTCGCGCTGGTCAACACCGAGCTTTCATCATGGCGACTGTTCATCATAATGACAAACTCGTCGCCGCCCCAGCGGCAGATAGTGTCTTCTGAGCGGGTGACATTCATCAATCGATTGGCGACTTCCATCAACAACTCATCACCAGCCTGGTGTCCAAGCGTGTCATTGATCTTCTTAAAGCGATCCAAGTCAAGGAAGAACAGCGCGATGCAATTTTTAGTGTTATTTATAGACTTCAGTGCTTGCGTCAGTGTTTCCATAAAATACGTCCGGTTGTACAAACCGGTTAACGGATCGCTGTAGGCAAGTTGTTTGAGTTTTTCCTGCAGGCGGCGCTGACGCGTAACGTCGCGTATGTGCAGAGTAAATTCATTCGCAATGCTGCTACCAAACGTTGTACCGGTAATGGTTATTTCAGAGGGAAATTCATCACCGGTAGAGCGCTTCAACAGAATGGTGTTTCGGCGATTAATCAGTAAACCATCTGAAGTAACAAATTTACCTTCCAGGCTTTTCTGCACAGCCAGTTTGTCTTTTGACAATACGAACAAGTCGACAAAGTTTTTACCTACTACTTTGCCTCTGAGGCAGCCAAACGTGCGCTCTGATGCTGGATTAAATTCAATAATTTCGCCCTGGAGGTTGATGGTAACAATGCTATCCATCGAAGAATTCAGAATGGCGCTTTTGCGTTTTTCACTGCTTTTAAAGTCGCTAAGTGCCCGGTCTCTCTGACTCATTTCGTCATGGACTTTATCTAAAACACGGTTGTACTTGCGGGCAATCTGACCGACTTCGGTAAAAGGTTCTTCCGGCACTCTGGAGTGAAAGTTACCGGATTTTTCCTGTGCATCCATAGAGTTAAGTAAATCAACGAGCTCGGTAGTGGCATGGTGTTCGGTAATGTTCATACCAATATATTCTTGCTCACTTGTCACTCTGAGTCTGACTACCCGGTTAATCAACACCAGTAAAACCCAGCTCAGGCAAAAGACGTATAAGCCAACGATAACTATGCCAAGGGCTTGCACACTAAGCTGCTGCCAGAAGGCATCGCTCAGAAAGACGACGTCTTTGTGAAAAAGGGCAACCGCTAATGTTCCCCAGATGCCCGCGAACAAATGAGCAGGTACGACGCACAGCGCATCATCCAGTTTTAAGCGCTTCAGCAATCTGTCACCAGCAAACATAACAATACCGCCACCAATGCCGATAATGGCAGCGTGCGCCGGAGAGACAATATTGGCGCAGGCCGTGATTGCAACTAAACCGGCTATCACACCGTTCAGCATGGCACTCACATCCATATAGCGGTTTTCTACCGCGAATATAAAGCTCGACGCGAGGCCACCGAATGCCGCTGCAATACAGGTATTGACCAGAATGAGAGGGACATCATCGTTTAATGCAAGGGTACTACCGCCATTGAAACCAAACCAGCCTACCCAAATCAGCAGTGTACCAAGTACGGATAAAGGCAGGTTGCTGCCCGCTGGGAAAGGCGTGTTGCTGTCGAATCTGCCCTGGCGCGCACCGATGACCATAATGGCCGCCAAAGCCATCCAACCCCCGGTACTGTGAACCACGGTCGAACCTGCGAAATCGACAAAGCCAAGGTTTTCCAGCCAGCCGCTATTACCCGTATCATAGAGTGATGCCCAGGCCCAGTGACCAACAAAGGGGTAAATGATCGCGCATAGGAGAACGGTAACAATTAAATAACCAAAATATGACATTCTCTCAGCCACAGCACCGGACACCAATGTGGCTGTTGTGCCGCAAAACATCATCTGAAATAAAAAGAAACTGAACTGCCAGGGTGAGTGTTCTGCACCAAAAAAGAACTCAGTTGCGCCAAAATAGCCCGAATTGGAATAGCCAAACATGATGCCAAATCCGACACACCAAAACAAAATAGAGGAGAGAATGAAGTCAGATAAATTTTTAGCCGCAACGTTTATGCTGTTCTTGGTGCGGATTTTTCCTGACTCCAGGCAGAGAAACCCTGCCTGCATGATGAAGACAAGTATCGCTGAGATGAGGATCCAACCCGTTTCCAAAATGTGTCCTTAGTGATTAATAACCGAGTAATCAATAAGATAATCAAGCAAATAGCGCACCGTATTTAGGTTTTAGCGTGGCATTTACACTGACTATGGGGAAGTACATTGGTTGTTCGTCAAAATTTCTAAAATATTCTGTTAACAATTGATAAGACAACCGCTATGAATACGTATGCACGTACTTGGTAATCAGGGGATCAAAAGCTAGTATGGTCGGCTACAATTAACGATATTTTAACAGCTCGGGCAGGATTCCCACGCCGACCATGATGGCATCTTCGCTGTGTCGGACGCCCGAAAATAATAAGAGTGTGCTATATGAGCAGTTCTACATCGACACATCAGCAACCTAATTTGTCGTTCTGGCAAATTTGGAATGTGAGTTTTGGGTTCTTAGGTGTGCAATTCGGATTTGCACTACAAAATGCCAATGTCAGTCGTATTTTGTCTGATCTCGGTGCGGATTTACATTCACTTTCGCTGTATTGGCTGGTTGCACCGATCATGGGTCTCATTGTTCAACCTTGGGTCGGCGCTGCTTCTGACCGTACCTGGGGTCGTCTGGGTCGGCGCCGTCCGTTTATTCTTGCCGGTGCCATTGCGGCAGCTATCGGCATGCTACTCATGCCAAATGCCCCCTTATTTGTGGCAATAATGGCGCCCATGCTGTTTGGCGCTATGATGCTGGCACTCATGGATGCCAGTTTTAATGTGTGCTTTCAGCCATTCCGTTCACTGGTGTCGGATATGGTACCCAATGGTCAGCGAAATGTTGGCTATTCGGTGCAATCGCTGCTCATTAACATCGGCGCTGTCATAGGGTCAATTTTACCGTTTGTTCTCACCAATGTGATTGGCCTGGAAAATACCGCTAAAGCCGGTGAAGTTGCGCCATCCGTTGTGTGGGCGTTTTACCTGGGTGCCACCGTTTTGCTTGGTTCTGTATTGTGGACTGTGTTTCGTACAAAGGAATACGCACCGGAAGACTACGCCCGTTATAAAGGCCTGGAGGACGAAGATACCCAGCCAAATAAAGCTCCATTAGGCGAGCGTCTGTCGAATTTCTTCAAACTGGTAGCGAATATGCCCAGTACTATGAAGCAGCTGGCAGTAGTGCAATTCTTTTCCTGGTTTTCCCTATACATCATGTGGGTGTATACCACGCCGGCCATTACCCAGCATATCTGGGCAGTAGATAAAGTGTGGTTTGATCCTGCTTATCTGTCGACGGTGCAAATGGTCCCTCAGCACATTGCAGACGCTAAGGGGGCCGCGGGTGACTGGGTAGGGATCCTATTTGCTGGCTACTCTGTGTTCGCCGCGTTATTTTCAATTGTGCTAGCCCGACTGGCCGACCGTTTTGGACGCAAATTAGTCTACAGCCTGTCTTTAGCAGCAGGTGGCCTGGGTTATCTTAGTTTTTCTTTATTCCAGGATTTTAATCAGGTTTCAGTGAATCTCTTAATCACGGAAGTAACGGTTCCTGTGGGGGCTGTCAATCTTCTGATCCCGATGATTGGTGTGGGTATCGCCTGGGCTGCGATATTAGCGATGCCCTATGCCATGCTGGCAGGTAGCCTCCCTGCGAGACAAACCGGGGTATACATGGGCATATTTAACTATACAGTGGCAATGCCGCAAATTATTGCAGGTGTCAGCGCGGGCTGGATCCTGAGTAATGTATTCGCTAATGAAGCCATTTACATCATTATGGTCGCGGGTGGTTCAATGCTGGCTGGCGCCATAGCTGTTTATTTCGTAAATGAAAACAATCCGGTAGAACAGGAAGGAACTGCACATGCGTAAGTTGTTTACTCTGGGCGCTGTTGCCAGTGCTGTTATTCTTGGCGGTTGCCAAACAACAGATTCAACCATGAATGCGCCGGTTGCTCATATATACGGCACGCAAGAACCGTTTGCCAAAGAAGCGGTGTACTTTGTGATGACAGACCGTTTTGTTGATGGTGACCCCCGCAACAATTTTGAACAACAAGGTGGCGATCATCCGAGTTGGTCCTTGCGCCTTGAAGGGCCTGACGGAAAATTTGCTAACGCTGGTTACATGGGCGGAGATTTCAAGGGTATCCTGCAAAACATCGATTACATAAAGGACATGGGTTTTAGTGCCATCTGGATTACGCCGGTGCTGGATAATCCCGATCAAGGCTTTACTGGCGATGAACCTATCAGTTATGGCGGTATGTTCAAAGATGGCGGCAAATCCGGCTATCACGGCTACTGGGCTACCAATTTCTATAAGGCCGATGAGCATCTTGTGAGTGACGATTTAACCGTCTCAGATTTTACGTCAGCCATGCATGATGCCGGTTTTAAGGTTGTGTTTGATATTGTGGCCAATCACGGTACGCCGAGTTGGACAATGCCGGAAGACCAACCGGGCTATGGCGAACTGTACGACAGAGACGGTAATCTGGTAGCTGACCATATGAATTTGCCGCCAGAATCGTTGGACCCGGAGAACGAGCCTCTCCATCGCTTTTTTCATCCTTATCCCGATTTAGTTAAGTTGTCCAATTTGAACGAGCACCACCCGGACGTACAGGAATATTTGATCAACAGTTACTTGTACTGGATAGAGCAGGGGGCTGATGCGTTCAGAATAGATACTATTCGCCATGTTTCTCACGATTTCTGGCGAACTATGTCGGATCGCATTCGTGCTGAGCACCCGGGTTTTTACATGTTTGGCGAAAGCTTCCAGTACGACGCCAATTTCATTGCGCAGCATACACAGCCTAAAAACGGCGGGATTTCGGTATTGGATTTCCCAATGCAAAAAGCCATGGTATCGGTTTTTGAAAATGCAGACAGTGATTTTGCGACGCTGGCAGATACGCTTTACTTAACACACGGTCCTTATCACAACCCGTATGAACTGACGACATTTTACGACAACCATGATATGGCCAGAATGAATGCCAGTGACGAAGGATTTATCGACGCCCACAACTGGTTGTTTACCGCAAGAGGTATTCCTGTGGTGTATCAGGGATCTGAGTTTGGCTATATGCGCGGTACGTCTGAGCATCAGGGGAACCGGAATTATATCGGTCAGGCGCGATTAGACGCTGCTGTGTCACATCCTATTCGCAGCAGGCTGTCACAGATCGCGGGCATCCGCCAGGCTTTGCCAGCACTGCAGCGAGGATTGCAATATAATGTGCGTCTGGCTGGTCACGAGGCTGTGTTTTTCCGGGTTGTGCAGGATGACGATGCACAACAAACGGCACTGGTTATGCTCAACAAAAGCGATAGCCCGTTGGTCATGGTCGCTGACACCTTTGTCGAGCCAGGTAAGTGGAAAGAATGGGTAACGGGTGAGGACTTAACCGTGTCAGAGCCGGGCATTACGGCAACAGTGCCTGCACACGGTGTACGTGTATTTGTCAAGAATGGCACGCTTCAGTCAGCTGATTTTGAGCAAGCCTTACTGACGCAAATGGCTCGTCAATAAACATGCTCTTTTGAGTGCTGAGCAGTGTTATAAAAACGGCCAGTGTAGACTGGCCGTTTTTGATTACTCATTAGATTCACAACCACAGGATTGCCGGACAATGAGCGTTGCTGGCATGAGAAAGTCGGTTGTTTGTTCACCCTCTATGGCCCGCAACAGGTTTTCAACCAGGGCCTCGCCTGCCTGAATGGTATTTTGTTGAACCGTAGTCAGACTCGGTGTGGTAAACGCCGATAATTGAATATTGTCAAAGCCCACAACGGCAACATCGGCCGGTACTTGAATGCCGGCAGCTTTGAGTGTCTTTAATACCCCTACCGCGATGATATCTGCCGCACATACTATGGCGTCTGGCAGGGGGGCTTGTCGCTCGAGTAGTTGTTGAGCCGCATCAATACCGGCTGACTCCGCCGATATGGCATCAATCTGCACACTGGCGACGGCAGTCTCTGAATGCTGCTCAAGTGCCTGCAAATACCCTTCATAACGGGCCTGAAATTCCGGTGCTTTGTCACCCACGTCGCCAATGAAGGCGAAGTTGCCCTGTCGTAAGGACAACACGTGCTCGGTAACGTCTTTACCGCCCTGAAAGTTGTCGCAACCAATAGAAATACCCGGATATTCCGCTACCGGGGCACCCCAACGCATGATGTGCGTGCCTTGTTCCTGCAACTGAGTCAACTTCCCTTCATAAGAACGGTAGTCGCCATAGCCCAGTAAGATAATACCGTCAGCTTTGTGAGAGTCTTCAAACTCAGCATGCCAGTCGCTGTCCAGATTCTGAAAGGACACCAACAAATCGTAGCCACGACTGGCGCTGGCTTTGGTAATGCTGCCTAGCATCGACAAAAAGAACGGATTAATCATGGAGTCATCAGACGTTGGGTCCTCAAACAACAGCAGTGCAATGGTACTGCTACGCTGGCGGCGAAGATTGCTGGCGTTTTTGTCGACCTTGTAATTCAACTGGCGTGCAATTTCCTGCACCTTACGTCGCGTTTCGATGTTCACCAACGGGCTGTCGTTTAACGCTCGGGAAACGGTGGATTGCGAGACGCCGGCCATGTGGGCAATATCGAAAGAAGTGGCTTTGTTTTTCATGCTTTAGAGTAATTTATTGTTGACGAAAACAGGGTTCTACCGGGCAGTATAGATGAATTCATCCGGATGGGAAATTGGTGTGTTCCCGCAAAAATAATAAACGTGGTTTGCAACCCTAAGACAATGATATACTCGCCTGATATGGCGTGAATAACACATCATCACGTATCCGACAGTCAATTAAAAATAAAATAAGGGGCATAGCGAATGGCCGAGACTGAACACCGTCCGACCAATTTTATCCGCCAAATCATCGATAAAGACCTAGCGAGTGGACTACACTCAACCGTTAAAACGCGCTTTCCGCCCGAGCCTAACGGTTTTCTTCACATTGGTCACGCAAAGTCTATCTGCCTGAATTTTGGTATCGCACAGGATTATCAGGGAACGTGTAATCTGCGTTTTGACGACACGAACCCGGCAAAAGAAGACATTGAATACGTTAACTCCATTCAGGAAGACGTGCGCTGGTTAGGTTTCCAGTGGGATGGCGACGCCCGTTACTCATCAAATTATTTTGACCAGTTACATGCTTATGCGGTTGAACTGATTGAAAAAGGCCTGGCGTATGTTGATTTCAGTACTCAGGAAGCCATGCGCGAGATGCGCGGTACCCTGACAGAGCCAGGTAAAAACAGCCCGTATCGCGATACCAGTGTAGACACTAACATTGCTGAATTTGCGAAAATGACAGCGGGTGAATACGCCGAAGGTCATTGTTGTTTACGGGCAAAAATCGATATGGCATCGCCGTTCATGTGTATGCGTGACCCGGTGATTTACCGCATTAAGTTTGCTCACCACCACCAAACCGGTGAGAAGTGGTGCGTGTATCCGATGTACGATTTTACCCACTGTATTTCGGATGCGATTGAGGGCATCACGCACTCACTGTGTACACTGGAATTCCAGGACAATCGTCGGCTGTATGACTGGGTTATCGAGAATATCTCTATCGACTGTACCCCGCGTCAGTATGAATTTTCGCGACTGAACCTGGAATACACGGTACTGAGTAAACGCCGTCTGATCCAATTGGTGGAAGAAAAGCACGTATCCGGGTGGGATGACCCTCGTATGCCTACTGTTGCTGGCTTGCGCCGCAGAGGCTATACACCAGCATCTGTTCGTGAGTTTTGTAAGCGCATTGGCGTAACCAAAATGGATAACATGGTCGAAATGGGCATGTTAGAGGCGTGTATTCGCGACGACCTGAACGTCAACGCGCCGCGCGCCATGGCCGTATTGGATCCTATCAAACTGGTCATAGAAAATTATCCGGAAGGCGAGCAGGAAACACTGGTTGCGCCAAATCACCCGAGTGATGAGTCAATGGGTACCCGCGAACTGAGTTTTGGCCGTGAAGTGTGGATCGAAGCAGACGATTTCCGTGAATCTGCCAACAAGAAATTCAAACGTCTTGTGCTCGATAAAGAAGTCCGCTTACGTAATGCGTATGTAGTGAAAGCCAACCGTGTTGAGAAAGACGAGCAGGGTAATGTCACAACGGTATATTGTACCTATGATGCCGATACGCTGGGCAAGGACCCGGCCGATGGACGCAAAGTAAAAGGCGTAATTCACTGGGTAGACGTTGCTACCGGCGAATCGGCACAGTTCCGTTTGTACGACCGCTTGTTTAACGTGCCGAATCCAGCCGCAGAAGAGAATTTTGCTGACGCGATCAATCCGGACAGTTTGCAGGTAAAACAGGGCTGGGCTGAGCCAGGGTTAGCAAATCGAATTCCAGAGATTGGTGCCTGGCAGTTTGAACGTACAGGCTACTTCTGTTTGGATAAAGACAGCACTGATAGCCAGTTAGTGTTTAATCAAACCGTGGGATTGCGTGATACCTGGGCCAAGATAGGCGAATAGGTCACTATTCATAACCAGATAAAGCATAAAGCCACCGAGAGGTGGCTTTATGGTATGCAACGAGCACTCAAAAAGGCTTATTTAGGCTGACAGTCCAGAGACTGGCCGTTTATCTCCACACTATCGTTGCCCATCAAATACAGGTATAGCGGCATAATCTCAGCGGGCGTTTTCAGGGTGTCTGGTTGTTCTGCCGGGAACGCCGATGCTCGCATAGCCGTGCGGGTTGCGCCAGGATTGATGCAATTGAAACGGATGTTACTGTTTTTATACTCGTCAGCCAGCACTTCCATCATACCTTCGGTGGCAAATTTAGACACAGAGTAGGTACCCCAGAAGGCACGGCCTTTTCTGCCTACCGATGAGCTGGTTAATACAACAGAAGCTTTTTCTGCTTTTGCCAGAACGGGCAGTAGCGCCTGTAGTAAATAAACACTGCTGTTGAGGTTTACCTGCATGACTTTCTGCCACTCTTCAGGCGAAATATCGACAAAGCGACTCAAGTGGCCTAACGCGCTCGCGTTTAAAAGTACGCCGTCAAGTTTGCCAAACTGGTCGGTGATGGTATCAGCCATGCCTTTGTAATGGTCGGGCGTCGCACCTTGTAAATCCAGCGGCACAATGGCAGGTTCAGCATCGCCGTTTGCAACAATCTCATCATATACCGCCTCCAGCTTACTGACGGTTTTGCCTAACAAAATACATGTCGCACCATGTGCTGCGTAGGTGAGGGCAGCTTGCTTGCCGATGCCGTCACCCGCACCTGTTATCAGGATGACTTTTTGTTCAAGAAGATCGTTTGGGGCGTGATAATCGTTCATAAATTTAGATACCTGCTAAACTTGCTTGAGGGCTGAATGCTAGCTTGCCCTAATTGGGAATAGATAATGGGCAGTGATGATACAAATATCCTGATTCAAGTAAACCTATTCTTGTTGTGTTGTTTTGTTTAAACCTTAAAATATGCGTAAAATCAGACAGGTATGATATTACCTTACAAAAAGTTAACAAAATTTTGCAAAATTTCGATAAAGAAAATAATATGGTCAATAACAACTGGTCGTACATGTTCGGTTTTTAGACTATGATCAAGGTATTAGGCCTTAGTAGTACAATCGAACACGCAATTGCCAGGATAACAATAATCCGTTTTGTAGGGAGAAATAATGAAAAAACTAATTCTTAGCACCAGTGTGGCCTTGGCACTGGGGTTAACGGGCTGCGGCGGTGGTGAGTCCATTGAGGACATTAACAGTAGTACAGACGAAGTCACACCCTACTCACGCATCTTATTTGACCCGGCTAACGGCAACCTGAATGTGCCCAACGACCTTCTCATGTTACCCGGTGATGATGGTTTCTTTGATTACACTTTGAACATTCCGGTAGACGACCCAACAGATTTTGGTGACCCGCAAGCGGCACTCAATATCCTGGACGGCTGGTCTATTCAACACCCATTCACCATTAGCGTTCAAACTGCGCCGGGAGAAGCGCTTGACGCCTCTACGCTTTCAGCAGGTGTTCACCTGTATGAAGCAGTACTTGGTCTGGATCAAAGCGATCCGGATTGCGCTGGCGCGGCTATCCCTTCTTCAGGGTGTAAGTTAGGCGACCAGCTGACCTACGGTGTTGACTTTGTTTTATCACTGGCAAACGACAGCACGATTACTGTGGTTCCCCTTAAACCTCTGAAACCAGCAACTGGCCACATGCTGGTAATGACGACGGGTCTTAAAGATACATCGGGCAAACCTGTTCAGGGGTCGACTACCTGGGACTTAGTCCGTCAGGACATTAACGTAAATCCGTTGGCGACAGAATCCCAACTGCAGTTACAAACCATCGTGAACTCATACATCAATCCGCTGCTTGGCGCAGGTTATGATCGCGATGAAATCACCTATGTTTCAGCATTTACCACGCAATCAACCACTGATGTGCTGGGTACAGTTAAGCAATTACTGGTAGCGCCTGTTGTCGCAGCATTGCAAACAGACCCATCAACGGTTGGTCAGGCACTGCCTGCCATTGTTGTCCAAGATGCTTCTGGTGCAGATAATGCGATGGAAGCGTTGGAGCTGGTCAACGATACAACGTTGGCAGGGGCCGTTGAGCTAGCAAAAGCCGGCCAATCAGCGCAGGTTCAGGCTGCAATTGACGCAACAGATTTCTCTTTACTACAAACCTGCGATGGCCTGCTAGGAACGGCTTCCGGCCAACTAAGTGCTTATTGGGGCCCAATGAACACGGTAGCAGTTGGATTGTCTTCGAACATTCTTCCAGAGGTGGGGGCGTTTTGTGCCGCAGAGCGTTACAGCGGTACGATAAACCTGCCTTACTACCTGGGTGTGCCTTCCTTGACAAACCCAATGGCACCGGTTAATGACTTCTGGCACGCAGCGTGTGACAGCGGAATTGTGTTGGCAGGATTACCTGACGCGGTTAAAGCGGTAGCAGAGCCTGGTCCGAACGCTGCCTTATGTAGCAGCGTGGGTCTGGCAGATCTACGTGTAAACGGTGAAATGGTCGATAGCAAGCGTAATCTGACTCGCTACAGCCCAATTCCACAGGCAACCGTTGCCTCAAACAGCCTCGACGTACAAATTACTGTGCCCGATCCGATTGTTGCGGCAGCGTTAGGTTTCCCAATCACTAAACCTGATGCAGGCTGGCCTCTGGCTGTTCTGGTTCACGGTATTACCGGTACCAAAGAACAGATGATGGCAATCAGTGGTACCTTGTCATTGCATGGTGTAGCAACTATAGCGATTGACCATCCGCTGCATGGCAGCCGTGGTTTCGACCTTGACATGGACGGTACTGACGACATCAATGCCAGTACTGTTTCTCCTACGCATTACATGAATCTGGCATCGTTGCCAACGGCGCGTGATAACCTGCGTCAAAGCGTTGCCGACCTGTTAGGTCTGCGTTTAGGTATCAATGCCATTGTCGATATGTCGACTACCGGCAACGTTGATATCGACACGTCTAAAGTGTCCATGATGGGTGTGTCTCTGGGTGCCATTACCGGTGCGAATTTCTCTGCGCTGGCAAACAGCACGTTAGGCAACGATGCGTTGGATGCAATGTTTGCAATCCGGGCGTCTTCTCTGGAATCACCTGCAAGTGGTATTGGTAACTTCCTGCTGGAGTCACCAGACTTTGGTCCGTTGATTAAAGCGTTGCTGATGCTGCAAACGTCTGAAGACTTCCAGGCATTTGTAGCGGGTAACTATGGTGAGAATCCAACCGAAGCACAATTACGCGAAGCAGCCACAAACTTCTTTGCGGTATTGAGTGCAGAACAACTTGCATCTATTAACGCAATATTTGCAGAGTTTGGTTTTGCAGCACAAACCATCCTGGATGCGGGTGACCCAACTGCCTATGCTGAACTGTTAGGCAGCAATACGCCTGTTCACTTTATGACAGTAGTGGGCGACGGTGGGGATAACCTGCCTGATCAGGTAAACCCTGTGGTCACTTCTCTGCCATTGTCTGGCCAGAACCCAATGGCCGCGATGATTGGGTTGGAGCAGGTTACCTCTACCGTGTCTTCTGACACAGACAAGGTTAGTGGTCAGGTGCGGTTTAACAGCGGTGCACATGCTTCGAGCCTGAGCCCGGCAGCAAGTGCAGCGGTAACCCGTGAAATGCAGTTGCAGGTGTCTGGTTTTATCAAATCTGAAGCTATGGCGATTCCGGTTACTGATACTTCAGTTATCGCCAACTAAGTACAATTTGTAAGTACCCAATAAGGCCAGCACATGCTGGCCTTATTTTTTTGTGTCGCGCAATGTCGTCAGTGTGTCTAATCACTGGTATTATTTGCCTGATAAGCTCACGCAAAAAAATGAAAATAGAGGCATTTGTGGAATTTTTATACGACTACGGACTATTTTTAGCGAAAGCGGTAACGCTGGTCGCTGCCATTGTAATAGTGCTGGCTGCCATTGCAGGTATTGCTGCTAAGCAAAAACAAGGGAAAGGCCATTTAGAAATCACGTCCATTTCCGATCAACTCAAAGACATCACCGACTATGCACGCCAGGTTATTTTAGATAAAGCCAGCCTGAAAAAGCTTGCTAAAGCACAAAAGAAAGAACAAAAGCAGGATAAATCAGGCAAAAATAATGAGTCAGGCAGACTGTTCGTTATCGACTTCAAAGGGTCTATGGATGCCCATGAAGTGGATCGTCTGCGTGAAGAAGTCACGGCGGGGTTGTGCATTGCCGAAAAACAAGATGAAGTACTGGTAAAAATTGAAAGTGGCGGTGGCGTGGTACATGGCTACGGACTGGCGGCCGCGCAGTTACAGCGAATTAAAGACAAAGGCCTCAAACTTACCGTATCGGTAGATAAAGTCGCTGCTAGCGGTGGTTATATGATGGCCTGTGTTGCCGATAAGCTGTTAGCCAGCCAATTCGCCATCATCGGTTCTATCGGCGTACTGGCGCAATTGCCCAATTTCCACAAATTACTTAAGAAAAACGACATAGAATTTGAGCAGCATACCGCTGGTGAGTTTAAGCGAACGCTGACAGTGTTTGGCGAAAACACCGATGAGGGCCGTGAAAAGTTTCAGCAGGAACTTGAAGCTGTGCACGTCATGTTTAAAAGCTGGGTAAGTGAGAATCGTACTTCACTGGATATCGCGAAAGTGGCAACTGGTGAGTACTGGTATGGCTCACAGGCACTAGAACTCGGACTGATTGACCAAATTGGTACGTCTGACGACTACATCATGAGTGTTTTCCCTGAGCGTGATATTTACGCAGTGAAATACGCAGTGAAGAAAAACGTAGCGGAAAAACTCGGCATGTCCTTCGCGCAAGGCGCAGAGCGGGCCCTGATGCGTGTTGTTAATACTTTACCTGAGTGGTTCAAGCGGTAATTCATGAGTAAGCAAACCAAAGCGCGGATCATCGATGCGGCAGAAGCCTTGTTCGCAGAACAAGGCTATGGTCAGACGTCTATGCGTGAAATCACCTCGAGGGCTAACGTTAACCTGGCCTCGGTGAATTATCATTTTGGTAGCAAGAAAAACCTGATTCAAGCGGTGCTTAAACGCTATTTCGATGTCTTAATGCCGCAAGTTGACGACATGCTGGAAACGCTCATTCCGTCCCAAGGGCGAAAAGGGGTAGACCAGTTGCTTCAGGGACTGGCGTTACCCTTGTTACACCTGAATGCAGTTCAACCTAATGGCACCGAGATTTTCGTGCAGTTACTTGGCAAAGGTTACACCGAATCTCAAGGGCACTTACGCAAATTCATCCTCGGGAATTATGGCGATACCATTGAAGGATTGCTTAGTATGTTGCGTATAGCTTTGCCAGCCATTCCGGCAGATGAGTTGTTTTGGCGGTTGCACTTTGCTATTGGAAGTTTTGTATTTTCAATGGCGTCAAGTCAGGCTTTGAAGGACATTGCCAAAGCTGATTATCAGCAGGATATTGAAATTCAGGATGTTATCGCACACCTCGTGCCGTTTGTGGCGCAAGGGATCAGTGCGGAAGGGTATGCCCGGGAGTTATAAGTGATTCAACGTCAACAGCTACTCAATTATCTTAATCAGGAATTAAACGTTGCCGCCATCAAGGATTACTGCCCCAATGGATTGCAAGTGGAAGGCAGCGATACAATACAGCATATTGTCACGGGCGTGACAGCATCACAGCGATTAATCGATGCTGTGATTGAGAAAGGGGCCGATACCTTGCTGGTTCATCACGGGTACTTCTGGAAAGGGGAAGAACCAACGGTGACAGGTATGAAGCGACGCCGGCTTGGCAGCCTTATTCAGCACAACATCAATTTAATTGCCTATCATCTGCCAATTGATGTGCATCCGGTATGGGGTAACAACGCCCAATTAGGTGCGCTAATGGGCTGCAGTGATATAACAGCGGTCAACGGGATTACGCCGGAAGGGGTAGTCATGCAGGGCAGTGTAGACACGACGTTTGCGGATTTGGTGATAACCATTGAGCGCGCGCTCGGCAAACCGTGTGTTGCAACTGAGTCGGCTCAGCAAGACGTAGTAACGCGGGTGGCCTGGTGCACTGGCGGTGGTCAGAGTTTCATCGAACAGGCTGCAACAGCAGGCGCTGAGGTTTTCATTACCGGGGAAGTGTCTGAACAAACCATCCATATTGCCCGGGAAATGAATATTGGTTTTATTGCTGCCGGGCATCATGCTACTGAGCGCTACGGCGTAAAAGCGGTCGGTGAGCATCTGGCGAATGAATTCGGTTTGTCAGTCGATTTCATTGATATCGACAACCCGGCGTAGGACAACTCGTGCAGGATCAGTCATTTGATGGCATCGCCGGGAAATTTGCTAAAAATATCTACGGCACAAGTAAGGGCGCATTACGGCATCAGTTGCTCTGTGACGCGCTTGATGAGTTATTGCCGGCGGGCAAACTGAATATTATCGAGCTGGGCGGCGGTACAGGTGTTATGTCGTCTTACCTGGCAAACAAAGGTCATGCACTCACACTTACCGATATTTCTGCAGACATTTTGACTATGGCCGAGGTACCTCCGTCAGTGGTGACCTATCAGGCTGATTTGCAAAGTGTCCAAAATTTAGCAGACTTCGACATTGTGCTGTGCCACGCGGTACTTGAGTGGCTCGCCGATCCCAAAGCGGCATTGGCCCATATGGCGAAAAATATGCGCCCTGGTAGTTGGCTGAGCTTAACGTTTTTTAACAGAGATGCGGCGTTGTTTGGCAATGCGGTATACGGCAACTTTGACTACATTGCTCGCGGAATGAAAGTGAAAAAGCAAGTCAGGTTGAACCCTAAGCAACCTTTGTCTGTTGCACAGGTCACTGAGTGGGTTGAAGAATTGGGCTTTGAGATTGCTGCATCTCGCGGTATCCGTTGCTTTCATGACTATTTACGTGATCCGAAAAAAGCCAGCGAAGACTATGAGTCGTTGCTGGCCTTAGAGCGTCAGTACAATCAACAGGCGCCGTTCAAGTGGCTTGGTAAATACTTTCACTTGTGGCTACGTGTGACCTGATGTTGTCAGGGGATAATTAAAAAGCGCGTTTCTGGTGCGGCCTCGTTTGCAAAAGGTTGTTTGAAGCCGTTGCTAAATCCAATCATATTTTCCAACGTGACTTCCGCGATCTGGCCCAAGGCTTCAATCGTAAAAAAGCCCTGATGGCCAGTAATTAACACATTGTGAAACGTCGCTAGCCGCTCGAAAACGTCATCCTGAATAATTTCACTGGAGTGGTCCCGGAAAAACAGCTCGGATTCCATTTCGTAGACATCCAGGCCCAGATAACCGAGTTTGTGCGTCTTCAGCGCCTTTATTACTGCTCTGCTGTCGATCAAACCGCCGCGAGACGTATTAATCAGCATTACACCATCTCGCATGCTGTCGAGGGTTTGTTGATTGATAAGGTGGTGACTGTCTTCATTAAGCGGACAATGCAGGCTAATAATATGACTGGTGCTCAATAGCGTCGACAAATCGGTATATTCGGCCCCCAGTGCCTTTAACGCATCATTTGGGTAAGGGTCATAGCATAGGATTCGACAACCGAAGCCAGAAAGCAATTTCACTAATGCCGCCCCAATATGACCGGTGCCTACTACGCCAACGGTTTTGTCATGCAGGGTGAAACCGAGTAAACCATTTAAATCAAAATTTCCGTCGCGCACCCGGTTGTACGCCTTATGTGTTTTTCGATTGAGGGTCATGATCAGCGCCAGAGCATGTTCGGCTACGGCTTCAGGCGAATAGGCTGGCACTCGCGATACGGCCATTCCTAACTGCTTCGCACAGTCGATATCGACATTGTTATAGCCGGCACAGCGCATAGCAATGTGCTTTACCCCTGACGCATGTAATTGTGTGAGGATTGCTTCATCAAGCTGGTCGTTTACAAACGCACAAACGGTGTCAAACCCCTGGCATAACGAGACTGTTTTAGCGTTCAGTGGAATATCAAAGTGGCTCAGTTTAATGTTTGCGTGCAATGGGTGTGCGGCAAACGAGGTCTTATCGTAGGCCTGGGTACTGAACATGGCGACATTAGGGGTAGATTGCATGCCAATCCTCCGTGAGCAAGTGCAATAACGAATCAATATCAGTGTAATCGGCGCTTACCGGCAATACCAGTAGATTAAAGCAAGCGGCAATGATCCAGCGCAATACCGTGCTAGACTATGCCCAGTTTTACAAAGACAGGACCTCAATACATGCAAGTGAGTTTTATTGGACTGGGCGTAATGGGCTATCCAATGGCCGGACACCTTCAACAAGCCGGGCATTCGGTGAGTGTGTATAATCGCACGGCAGCGAAAGCGCAGGCCTGGCAGCAAACCTATGGCGGCAAGACGGCTGCAACGCCAGCCGAAGCGGCAGCAGGCGCCGATATTATTTTTGTTTGCGTTGGCAACGATGACGATGTGCGTGCAGTAATAACTGGCTCGCAAGGTGCGTTGGAAACGGCTAAACCCGGCGCCTTGCTTGTTGATCACACCACAGCGTCGGCGCAACTTGCCAGAGAACTGGCAATCGCATGTGCAGAAAAGCAGGTCGCGTTCCTCGATGCGCCGGTATCAGGCGGACAGGCGGGGGCAGAAAACGGCCAACTGACCATCATGGTCGGTGGTGAGCAAAGTGCATTTGAGAAAGCACAGCCGGTTATGGATGCTTATGCTCGCCACAGTCAGCTTTTGGGTGATCACGGCAGTGGCCAACTGGCTAAAATGATGAACCAGATCTGCATTGCCGGCATTGTTCAGGGGTTGGCTGAAGCATTGCATTTTGGTAAGCAGGCAAACATGGATTGTGCTGCGGTCATTGATGTAATCAGTAAAGGTGCGGCCCAGTCGTGGCAAATGGAAAATCGTGCTAACACCATGATTAACGGTGAATACGACTTTGGTTTTGCTGTTGACTGGATGCGCAAAGATCTGGCAATTGCGCTGGAAGAAGCGCGCCGTAATGGATCTACACTGGCACTCACCGCGCTGGTTGATCAGTATTACGCGGATGTTCAGAAACGCGGTGGTGGGCGTTGGGATACGTCCAGCCTGTTAACCCGCCTCGCTGGCGCTTGAGTTGTTGTCAGGGGCTTTTGTTACCGTCGCAATATGCGGGTACTGCTGAACCAATTGCGCGTAACGGCGTTGATTATTGTCGGACAATGGCTGAGCAAGCAGTCCGGCAATCAGTGTTTGCAATGTCATGGCTCTGTAGCTGTCTGTATCGCAAACCAATAGGGTTTGCAGCATGTTGAGTTGGTAAGCGGGTTCATCGGGTGTTAATTGTAATGCCCGATAAAACGCGGCGAGGGCGTCCAGGTATTGCTTCTTCACAAATAATTGCTGACCCTGTTCGTTGAACTGTTCAGCACGTTTATCGGCCAGCCCAGTGTCTTTTTCGGCGGTAAGCATACGCGTTTGCAGCGTTTGCTGTTCAGCAGGCATTTCCCCCAGTTCTGATTTGTTTCTGGCAAGCTCTAACATTTCCAGGGCGCGTTTCTCGTCGCCCAGAGAATTGACCACACGGGCCGCAACAATCAGCGTACTGGCAGAGCTGCGCTGAAATACGTTCATGTGTTCCCGGTTTATGACTTCACGTGCTTTGGATAATTGATCCTCCATGACGTAGCTGTAGGCCAACAGGTAATCATGCCGTTGCTGGACCTGGAGATCTGACTGACTCCGCGCGGCAACCCCCATCAGTTTACGGGCCTGACTCAGGCTCTCTTCGCGATGGTTATGCGGGCTTTCCTGAGCAATGCTTAAATAAAACTCAGCCAGCTCAAAAGTAAATTCGTCAAACCTTTCTTTGGTAGAGCGGTTGTACTCTCGCTTTTTCTGCAATAGATCGATGCTTTCCACAATGCGATTTTGTTTCTGGTAAGTCATCGTTTTCAAACGAGTGGCCGGCAAGCTTAAGTCGCTGTCCTGTATGTGATCTAAAAAGAACTCTGCTTTTTCGTACGATTCTTGTTCAAAGGACAAACACGCCAGCCACTCAAAGGCTTTATCACGAGTCAGTAAGGTTTCCAGCATATCGTCCAAACTGGCGTGACACGCCGACCAATCACCGGTTTGGTAATGACATTTTAACTTACCCCATTGTGCCCACAGCACTTTGTTGGATTGCGCCAGGGTACGCTCATATATCGCTAGGGCTGCGGGGTAGTCGCCTTTTTGTAATAGTAACCGGGCCCGCAGTTTTTCCAGATCGGTTGCCACTCTGGGGGGAAGTTTCTCGCGGCGACGTTTGTCGAGTGTTGTAATTGCGGCCGCTGTATTGCCTTCGTCCATATACCTCAGGGCAGTAGCGGCATGCTTTCGATATTCCAGGTAATGATTCACGCCGCGATGCAGGGCGTTAATGGTATAGGGTTTTAACAACAGTAAATCGGGATGTGTATCAATGATCTGACCGATCGTTTGCGGCAGTCTGTCAGCAGTAATGAACACAATGCCGGTGCTGGGTTGAATGAACTGTGATTGCCGCAGAATCTGCACCCACTCGACACCGTTTCGGCGCTGGCCCAGATGAAAGTCGAATATCAGTAATTCGAAGTTTTGCTTCTTGAGGGCGTTTTTCAGTTCAGTACCCGTACTGAAACTGGCGACCTCTAAATTACCCAGTACTATCAGGTGGCTGCGGATGGTCGCGCGGGCTGTGGCGTTGTCTTCAATAATCGCGACGCGGAGTCGTTGGCTCATAACGGGGCCCGGCTATCGCATTAATTGAAGTAAGCGTAAAACGCTGGAAGATACATTGACCACAAGAATTTCCTTCGCTACATCAGAGTACTTAGCATAGCAGTCACATCAAGACTTAGCACGCGCCGAATACCGGGTTTGCTTTAATCATAGCTGACTCTCGCTGAATAATAACCTTTATGTCACAATAAATTTACAAGTAGATCTTTAGATTTAACAGGGTTACGTTTACGTTAACGTATGCTTGGTATAGCGTTAGCGTATTCAACTCAGCAATCGAGAATGCAATGAAACAGGTACCTCTTCTTATAAATGGCGATATGGTCGCCTCAACCACAGAACAATTCATTAATGTTACGAACCCGGCGAATGGGGAAGTGATTGCTAAAACGCCCGTAACGACAGACGACGAAATGCAGCGCGCGTTGCAGGCTGCTAAGTCCGCATTTGAAACATGGCGCTATGTACCGGTTACTGAGCGGGCGCGGATCATGATGCGTTATCAGGCGATTCTGAAGCGTGAGCAAAAGCGTATCGCTACCGTGTTGGCTGAAGAAACGGGCAAAGTCTTTGACGACGCAATGGGCGATGTATGGCGTGGGATTGAAGTGGTTGAACAGGCCATGAATGCGCCAAGCCTGATGATGGGAGAAACCGTCGAGAACGTGGCGCGCGGTATTGACACCAGCAGCTTTATTCAGCCAATTGGGGTATGCGCAGGCATTACGCCATTTAACTTCCCGGCGATGATCCCGCTTTGGATGTTCCCGCTCGCCACTGTGTGCGGTAATACCTTTATCCTGAAACCATCAGAGCAAGATCCGCTTACCCCCATGTTGCTGGCAGAACTGTTTATTGAAGCCGGTGCGCCTGCTGGTGTTCTCAACGTGGTTCACGGTGGTAAAGACCAGGTTGATACCTTGCTGAACCACCCTGATATAGCCGCCGTTTCCTTCGTTGGTTCTGTACCGGTTGGTCAGTATATATATCGCACTGCCACTGACAATATGAAACGTGCACAGTGTTTTGCTGGGGCAAAAAATCATACGGTAGTGATGCCCGATGCCAATAAAAACCACGTTATTAACAACCTGGTCGGTGCCTCCGTGGGCGCGGCCGGACAACGCTGTATGGCTATTTCAGTTGCGGTATTCGTGGGCAGCGCACAGGAATGGATTGATGAACTGGCTGAAAAAATTAGCGAAGTTAAGCCAGGTGTATGGAACGATGAAAATGCAGGATTTGGCCCACTAATTAGTGCGGCTGCTAAACAGCGCGTGCAGGACCTTATTGCATCAGGTAAAGCACAGGGCGCTACCTGTATGGTAGACGGCAGTGACTTTGTTGTAGAGGGCATGGAAAACGGGCATTGGATTGGTCCTACAGTATTTAAAGATGTCACCACTGACATGCGTATATATCAGGAAGAAATTTTTGGCCCGGTGTTGTGTTGTATGTGTGTCGATACGCTTGAAGAAGCGCTGGAATTGGTCAACAGCAACCCCTACGGAAATGGCACGTCGATTTTCACTGCGAGCGGTGCAGCCGCGCGCAAGTACCAGTCAGAAGTAACGGTGGGTCAGGTCGGGATAAACGTGCCCATTCCGGTACCGCTGCCGTTCTTCTCCTTTACTGGATGGAAGAACTCATTCTTTGGCGATTTGCATGCTTATGGAAAACAAGCCGTTCGCTTCTATACCGAAACCAAAACCGTCACGTCACGCTGGCCAGAACAAGACATTCCAAGTGGTCCGAATATGACCATCAATTTGCGATAGGAGAGTCTGATGAACTTTAATATGACCGACGATCAACAAGCTTTCGCCGATGTTGCAAAACAGTTTGCTATGCAAGAGTTGGCGCCGTTTGCTGCGCAGTGGGATCGAGAGCATACGTTTCCTGTCGAGACCATCAGAAAAGCCGGTGAATTAGGTTTCTGTGGCTTGTACACACCTGAATCAGAAGGCGGATTGGGACTTAGTCGACTGGACTCGTCAATTATTTTTGAGCAATTGGCGATGGGGTGCACTACCACAACGGCCATGCTGACTATTCATAACATGGCCACATGGATGATCGCGTCGTGGGGCACTGATGCTGTTAAAGCGCAATGGTTACCTGGTCTCGTCACAGGAGAGCAACTGGCATCTTATTGCTTAACAGAGCCTGGTGCGGGGTCTGACGCTGCGAGCCTGAGTACCAAGGCAGAAAAAACAGACGCGGGTTATCGTTTGAATGGCAGTAAAGTGTTTATTTCTGGTGCCGGTGAAACCGATGTACTGGTGGTCATGGCCAGAACGTCTAACGACGGCGCAAAGGGGATTTCTTCGTTCGTAGTTCCCGCCAATGCACCGGGCATCATTTACGGTAAAGCAGAAGAAAAAATGGGTTGGAATGCACAGCCGACCCGCATGATCACGTTCGATAATGTTGAAGTGAGTCACGAGAGCCTGCTGGGCGAACATGGTCAGGGATTCACTTTCGCGATGAAGGGGCTTGATGGTGGCCGTATTAACATTGCCACCTGTTCAATTGGTACTGCGCAACAAGCATTGGATACCGCCCGGGACTACATGTTAGAGCGTAAGCAATTCGGCAAACCGCTGGCCGCCTTCCAGGCGCTGCAGTTTAAATTGGCCGACATGAATACAGAATTGGTGGCGGCACGTCAGCTAGTGCGTATGGCTGCGGCTAAGCTAGATGAAGACGATCCGCAAAAGACGGCGTATTGTGCCATGGCGAAGCGATTTGCTACCGATGTTGGCTTTAATGTGTGTAATGAAGCACTGCAAATTCACGGTGGTTACGGCTACATTAAAGAGTATCCGTTAGAACGACACATGCGTGACGTGCGGGTGCACCAGATACTGGAAGGCACCAATGAGATCATGCGATTGATCATTAGCCGCCAGGTACTGCAGGAAGGCAGCCAGTTACTGTAGGAGCAACTATGACCGACAAGCTCATTATTAAGCGTATTCCCGCCGCATCCGGGGGGGATATCGGGCTATTAACGCTGAACAAGCCGAAAGCGTTAAATGCGCTTGATTTGGATATGGCCAAAGCCTTGTTCGAGCAATTATCTGACTGGCAACACGACGACAGCATTGCGCTGGTTGTGTTGACCAGTGAGGGTGACAAAGCCTTTTGTGCCGGCGGCGATATTGTGTCGATGTATCAGGCCATGCGGGCACAGCAACATCAGGTGCCGGATTTTCTGGCGGACTTTTTCGCCCGCGAATACCAGCTGGATTATTTGATCCACCGCTACGGTAAGCCGGTTGTTGTGTGGGGGGCTGGCATTGTTATGGGAGGCGGAATTGGTCTGTTGGCAGGCGCGAGCCACCGCATTCTTACGCCTTCTTCAAGATTAGCGATGCCTGAAATTACCATTGGGTTATATCCCGACGTCGGAGCCAGTTACTTCTTACCGCGTGCGCCGGGTAAAACAGGTTTGTTTCTGGGCCTAACCGGGGCCTCAGTCAATGCGACTGACGGGATCTATGTTGGTCTTGGCGATTACGTACTGGCAGATGACGGGTTTGAACGGTTTTGCGACGCTCTGGAATCTCAGCATTGGGTAGCAGGAGAAGTGCACGACCAGCTAACGGCGTTGTGTACGACGTTCGAATTGGCAAAGGCTGACTGGCCGCAAGGGAAACTGTCTGTGTGGCAGCATGAGATTGATAAGGTGCTGGGTGACTGCAGCAGTGCACCCGAGGCTGTGAAAGCTATTTTGAGTTGTGAAAGTAACGGAGATAGCTGGTTCGAGAGAGCAAAACAAGGGCTCACTGCCGGGTCGCCCATTACGATGCATCTGGTATGGGAACAGTGTAAGCGTGGGGCCGAACTCTCGCTTGAAGCCTGTTTCCAGATGGAACTTATTATGTCGTGTCGTTGTGGCGAATCAGGTGAGTTTGCTGAAGGTGTCAGAGCGTTACTCATTGACAAGGACAAGCAACCTCGTTGGTTGTTCAACAGTGTCGATGACGTACCCGCAGATGTTGTTGCGACACATTTTACCAGTCCCTGGACGGTAAATCCGTTGGCAGGTATAGGAGAATAATAATGAAAAACATCGCATTTATTGGTTTGGGCAACATGGGGGGGCCGATGGCGGCTAACCTCGTTAGAAATGGTGAGTCCGTTGTTGTGTTTGACCTGGTAGCTGACGCTGTCAAACAGTTGGAAGACAAAGGCGCAATGGCTGCGGCCAGTCCGCAGGAAGCCGTTAAAAATGCAGATGTGGTGGTTACCATGTTACCCGCAGCTCAGCACGTAAAATCCCTCTACCTTGGCGAACAAGGCATTATTGCCCATGCTAAAACCGGCGCGCTGTTTATCGATTGCAGCACCATCGATGCACAAAGTGCAAAAGAAGTTGGAGCCGGTGCAATCAATGCAGGATACGCCTTTATCGACGCGCCGGTATCGGGTGGTGTTGCAGGGGCTGCCGCAGGCACATTAACGTTTATAATGGGCGGTGACGATGCAGCGGTGTCTCGTGCGAAACCGGTTCTCAAGCATATGGGCGCGAACCTGTTTCACGCCGGTGAGTTAGGTGCAGGTCAAATCGCCAAATTGTGCAACAACATGCTGTTGTCGGTATTGATGACGGGGACGTCTGAGGCGCTTCAACTGGCCATTGCCAATGGGCTCGACCCCAAGGTCATGTCAGATATTATGCTACAAAGCTCGGGCTGCAACTGGACACTGCAAAAATACAACCCATGCCCTGATGTAATGGACAATGTGCCATCGAGCAATCAATACCAGGGGGGCTTTATGGTGAAACTGATGAACAAAGATCTGAGCCTGGCAATGGAGGCGGCTCAACAGGTTGGCGCATCAACTCCCATGGCTGCAGCGGCACAGGCGTTGTATCGTATGCATCAGTTAAAAGGCAATGCAGACCGCGACTTTTCAAGTATTTTTGAGTTACTTGGCAACGCCTAACCGCTGTTGATTTACCTGCTCGTAGCACTAGATGGCCAGGGCAAAAGCTGTGTATTAGTAACACTCTTGGTAAGTTTGATTGTTAATAAAACGGGACGCTAATGCAGCGTCCCGTTTTGCTATGCAGTTCTGCAATTCAGCGTTAGAGCTTGAATCGGGTCAGGTGTTTAATAGCCCGGCTGAGCAAGTCTACGTTCAGGGCTTCGTCGCTGCGCATATCACTACTTATCTGGGTAATATCGTAACTACCGTTGCTCAATACTTCGATACGCTGGTCGCCGTAAATTACGATAATTTTTTCCCCAGACGTACTGACCAGCCAGTCACGCTTCGGCTCCAGCAAGTTTTGACCGGTTGAGTAAAAGTTAACGTCTGCACCACAGCCAAGCGCATTTAGCAGGGTAGGCGTGAGATCCTCATTACTGGCCAATTTTGCCGTAACAGGCAGATTGGTGTACAAACTCCCCCGTGACGTGCCATAACCCGAGGCAACTAAAACCAGACCTTTTGTCACGTCCTGACTATTCATCAATGATGAAATGGTCTCGCCAGTAGCAAACACGATGTTAAGTGACTTGTCGCTGCTAAGCGTGTCAGAGAAAGCAATGGCTGGAAAGTCATACTCATTAACTGGCATGTCTTCAACATACACCTGAGATGAAACGTTATAAGCCTTGGCTAAAGCCAACAGAATAGGTGACTCGTTTACCAGACTTTGCTGGTAAAGTTCCGGGACGCCGTATAAGGTGCTGCTGATTAAGCCATCCGGCGAGCTGGCCGGCGTAAAAAACTGGGTAATTTCACGTAAATCCGCTTTTTTCACTGCTGAATGTAAATCGGATTGATCGGTTTGAACCAGCAACCACGCGGTCTGTGTTTCATCGATGGCACAGTAAACCGGCGCGGCAGGGTAGTTAATGGTGTGAATATCCGGTTCAAACTGCAGTTGTTTTCGTTGCTGATAACGTTCTATATCCAGCAAACCGTAACGCGACATGGTGGTTTTCGCGGTGGCCGGATAAGACAGTGGGAACATATTATCCTGCTTAATAATAGGTTGATAAAGCTGCGCATCTGCCCAAACATGGATTGCATGGCCAGACACAAAACACACTACAAAAAAGCTTACTGCAGGACGGCCAATGCGATAGGTCATTAACCTGTCTATACGCTTCCATACTGCATTTGCCAGCACCAGTTGAAACCCAAGCCAAATCACAAATAACAACAGCAAATACAGCCATTGTTGCCAGTTCACACTGTGCATCTGATTGGCGGCTTCCGATTTAAGCAGGTGCGCGGCACTGTGGCTCAAATGAAAACCGGTTCGGTTAAATAACAATGCATCGAAGGCAAGTACTGCCAGCCCCAGCGCCGACAGCACAGACGCAATCGTTTTAATGGTGCGTTGTGATACATCCAGATAGCACAATGGCAGGATGAATATCACAAAGCCAAAAAAGGTGAGGAAACCAATATGACCAAACCAGTTGGCAAATAAATAAAAGGTACCGAGTCCGGTGCCAGGTGCCGGTGAGGACACAACATAAACAGAGGCAATGATAATGGCGATAACGATATTCGCTAACGCAAACCAGTGCCCCCAGTTAACCAGTTTGGTTACGCGTTGACGACGTGGAGATTCCGCTAAAATCATGGTAGCTTATGCAGTTCCCTGTACACTTTTAGACAGTACTTTGGTGAATTGTTCAACCATGGCTTGCCGTTGTTGTGGTGGCACTTGTTGTTCAAAAATATGAGTAATAACATTACCCAGTACCATTAAAGAAAGATCGCGACCCGCGCCTTCTTTTTCGAGTACCATAATAATTTCGTTCATCAGACGCTCGAAGTCGGCATCGCTGTATCGGCTTTGTTGGGGCACTTTACGCCTCTTGTCATTAATTCGCTTGAAAAAGCATAGTTTTGGCAATAAAGCGATTATAATCGTTGTGCATCTGATAACAATCATTCATTCAAAAAACTGCATCTTTAATCAACGAATTGGACATCAGTAATACATGAGCATATTGATACATCATTTTGTCGTACACCAATTGGTCGTTAACAACGACGGCAAAATGCAGCTGATCCCACGTGAAGGTTGCCTGCCAGTTACACCGGCGTTGGAACAACTTGGTCACCAGTTACATCACACGTTTGTTAGCAAGCCGGGTAAAGGCGTCGGACATTTTGCCGAAAGTGCTGAGGAGAATACCTTTGTTACCTCGCTCGAAGGCTATCAGGCTGCCCATGCTGATAGTCCGGCAGACAGCGACAGTGCTTATCTGACTTTTACTAAGGAAACCAGTAATTTACTGGTGCAGTCGTTGGTTGATACCGGGCAGGTCGAAACCGGTTTTGTGCTGTTTGTACACTACGAATACCTGGCTACCCAGTATTTGCTGGTCACGCTGTTAAATACCAAGGCCCATGTTGAAGTCAGTCAGAATCTGGATTTGTCGAGTCGGGAACATTTGGATTTAGCAAAAATGCAGTTGGCAGTGCGTATTGATTTAACGCAGTACCGCATTGAGCCACAACAGCAACGTTACATTAGCTTCATCAAAGGCCGGATGGGACGCAAAGTCGCCGATTTCTTTATGCAGTTTGTTGGCTGTGAAGAAAAAGTTGATGTTAAACAACAAAACAAACAGCTGATTCAGTCTGTGGAAACCTACCTTGCATCTGAAAATCTCGACCCGGAAGAAAAAACCACACACCGGGAACAGGTTACCAGCTATTTTAAAGAGCAGTTAGACAGTGGCGACTCTATCAGAGTGAGTGACTTAGCAGACAGATTACCTGCCGATGAGGGCAGTGAACGAAATTTCGCGGCTTTCACTGCGACGCTTGAAACGCCGTTGGAACCGGAAATTCAACCTGACCCTGCCGCACTGCGGCAGCTCAACAAATTTACCGGTCAGGGCGGTGGTGTGTCAGTGAGCTTCGAACGAAAGTTACTGGGAGAGCGGGTTATCTATAACCCGGATACAGAGACACTCACTATCAAAGGGATCCCGCCCAACCTGAAAGATCAGTTAAAGCGAAATCTGTAGGAATAGCAGGCCATACCAGCGAAAACTGGTTATAATGCCTGCATTAAATTCCCGACGACGAATAGTCGGGGACCTGATAAGTAAGAATTAAACTAACGAGACGTAATGCAATTATTTGTTAATGACTTAACCGTAATGGATTTTTCTTACCTTTGCCCGGAACGCGGCATGGTAGGAGAAAGCTGGATCGTGGATGTGCTGCTCGACGGCACGCTGAATGAAGAGAGCATGGTTCAGGATTTCGGTATCGTAAAGAAAAACCTGAAACGACTGATAGACAGTTATGTCGATCACAAGCTCCTGGTGCCTGCAGAATGCCAGGCGACCTCGATTCGTCACGACGACGATACCGACTATGTGGAAGTCAATTTTACGCTGGCTGAGCAAAAAGCCATTCAGATGTATTGCCCGGCTGACGCCTATGCGTTTATTTATGCGCCAACGATTACCATGGAGTCAGTCAGTGAGTATCTGCGGGAAGTGATTGCGACGCATTTACCGGACAACGTGGATAATCTGACGATTCTGTTGCGAACAGAAGTGATTAATACGCCGTTTTATCACTATACCCACGGTTTGAAAAAGCACGATGGTAACTGCCAGCGCATAGCGCACGGCCATCGCTCAAAAGTGGATATCATTACCGACGGTGAAATTGACCTCGACAGTCAGGCCTACTGGGCAGACCGCTGGTGCGATATTTACATCGCATCAGAAGAAGATCGTATTTCGGCCGAGCAGTTAAAGCTACAACAGAAACTCCCCAGCTATCAGGCTCATGTTTGCTTTGCATATGAAGCTACACAAGGCTATTTTGAAATTGTCCTTCCTGAGTCTCAGTGTGAGGTGATTACAACGGACTCTACCGTCGAATGCCTGGCGCAGTTTATTTACCAGCAACAAAAACAACGTAAGCCTGACACACATTGCTGTGTTCTGGCCTACGAAGGCGTAGGGAAAGGTGCCAGAGTCAGTGACTAGGCGTCTGATTTCGTTACTCGCCGGTTGGCTGTTAACACTTACGGTGCAGGCACAGACTCTGGTGTTAACCGGCGCTGAAACGCAAGGCAGCCTTATGCGAGGCAAATTGCCTCCGGGCAGTCAGGTGTGGCTGAATGATCAACCGATTGGCACATTGGCAGACGGTTCGTTTGCTTTCGGCTTCGGGCGTGATGCCGCGTTGACGCATACACTGCGCTGGACATTGCCCTCTGGTGAACAACAGAGTCATGAAATTAGTTTAAGTGCACGTGAATACCCAACACAGCGAATCGAGGGCGTACCACAGGCGATGGTCACGCCGCCGAAAAGTGTGTTAGAGCGCATAAAAAACGATAACTGGATGGTTGCCAAAGCGCGAAAGACAAATTCAGACCTGCGAGATTTTACCGTTGATTTTATCTGGCCGGCTGAAGGACCAATCACCGGCGTATATGGTAGTCAGCGAGTCTTCAATGGTGTGCCTAAACGGCCTCATTTCGGCGTAGATGTGGGGGCACCAACCGGTACTGACGTAGTTGCACCGGCTGGCGGTACCATCACGCTGGCGCATGCCGATTTATATTACTCGGGTGGCACGATTATTATTGACCACGGATTGGGCGTAAATTCAACGTTTTTGCATTTAAGCCAGCTCAATGTCTCCGTAGGAGACAGAGTGGAGCAGGGGCAGAAGATTGGTGAAATTGGCGCAACAGGGCGCGCAACCGGGCCGCATCTGGATTGGCGAATCAATTGGTTTAGCGAGCGGTTAGATCCAGCGTTGTTAGTACCAGCCCGTTAAACACGCGTTTACCCATACCAACACATATCATACTGTAATAAATCATATAATCAGGCTGCATTACGCAGCCTGTTTTATTCTGTAGCTATACAAAGCGCTACTTTGCGCCCAGCCCCAGCCAGTTTGCAAATGCGTCGTCGTTGTTGATCGTCAGTGCCATGTGTTGTTTTGGCGCTTCCAGCAATGGCATCGTCAAATTAAGTACTCTGCCATCGCGCACAATGTTCAGGCTAAAAGCATCTTCACGTTCACTGGCCAGCATGCGGTCGAGCAGTTTTGTATTAACAACATAGCCATCTACTGCAATGAGCCTGTCATTGACGTGTAAACCAGCCTGACAGGCCGCAGAACCCTCTTGCACGGTCAGAATACTCAGTCCTAACTCTGCGCCTTTCACGGTGGCGCCAAACGCATAGCGGGCTGTTGATTTGGCAGGGACTTCACCGCCTTTGTCATCTACCGATTGCTGTGGGCTGTCGCTGACTGACACGCCAATATCTGTGAGCAATGCCGCGAGGTCTACATCTTCGGTACCGTAGACAACACGCTGCAGATAGTCGCTGACATCGATGTTAAATTCCGACAAACACAATGAGGCAATCACATCGGCGGGCGTGCCTTTGTTGTGGCCATATTGTTGCCACAGGGCCTGCATGAGTTTATCGAGATTTGCAGTGCCTTCACTGCGTTTGCGCAGCAGCAAATCCAGACCCAGTGCAACCAAACCACCTTTGTTGTAGTAGCTAACGATGTTGTTGATAGCACTGGCGTCCTGTTTGTAAAACTTGGTCCAGGCGTAAAAGCTGGACTCCGCAATGCTCTGTTTGAACCTACCGGTGTTGCGCATCAGCCGGGTAAGGTTTTGCCCAACAATTTTTAAATAATGCTGAGGAGGGATCACACCGACTCTGGCCAATGTGACATCGTCGTAAAAACTGGTGATACCTTCGTATATCCAAAGCTGGTCGGTATACACTTCCTGACTCAGATCAGCGTTAACCAGCACATCTGGCTGTATACTCTTAACGTGCCAGGTGTGAAACAGTTCATGACTGCACAAACTGATGAAATTAACGTAACCGTCGTTCAACTGAGCCGGCTCACCGGCTAAAGGCAATTCAAAGCGCGGGTAAAGCAGAGCCGTAGAACTGCGATGCTCTAAACCACCGTAACCCTGATCCGCAATCAACGTCATAAATATATAACGCTTAACCGGAGCGGGTTTGCCGAACAAGGTTAAATGATGATCACATACCTTTGTGAGGTCAGCGCACATTCTATTTGTGTCGTAGCGCGTTTTACCGCTGAACAGTAAAACGAACTCCACGCCTTGCACCGAAAATGTCTCGCTGGTGCATACACCCATGAAAATCGGGTGGTCAATCAGTTCATCATAATCTGTGCACAGATAGGTACCATCAGTTTTTGATTGCATGGCCGTTTCAACAACCCAGTCGGGCTGTGATTCGGGCACGGTAATCGACACTGAGCAAGGCAGAGACTCTGCGCCCGTTACTTTTAAAAAGACGCTGGTACCGTTACAAAATGCGTATTCGTCGTTTATAAAAGCACTTCGTACGGACAGGTCAAAAGCGTATACGCGGTAGGTCAGTGTAAAGGCATCACCCGCGGCTTCAACCTGCCAGGTTTGTTTGTCTGTAGGCGTTACGTCGATAGCGTCGTTATTACTGTTAACCGCCTCAATGGACACAATGTTACGGGCAAAGTCACGCACCATATAACTGCCCGGGATCCAGGCCGGCAAGGTCACTTCCACATGTGTTTGCTGTAACGCAGGGACCGACATGGTAACCAGGAATACGTGTTGACTAATGGAGTCGATACTTAACGTGTATTCGATGCCGGTAGAATGCAGAGCCATGTATATATTTCTCCTGGCTGGTTGAATCGTTACACAATTCTGAAACCAGCGTATTGGTAAGGGTTTGTTAAAAGCACAAAATATGATTATATAGCGTTATTAGAAGTGATTTTAGTGTTAATCATGGCAAAACAACCAAATAGACAATTAAGCAGTGCGGATCTGGACAGTTTACTGTCGTTGCGACCGGGCAGTGTGGTTGATTTGCAGATTACGACGCCTACGGCACCAAAGCGGGTTAAGACCCAGTTTGTCGGAATCGATTTACCTACGTGTTTAATTTTCCAGGTGCCCAGTGAAACCAAATGGGGCTATCTGCGCGACATTCTGATACCAGAAAATGAAGTCGTGGTGCGTTATGTACTGGAAGGAGAGCAGGGAAAAGTCATTGCGTTCAGAGCCGAGGTAATGAAAGTCATTACGCATCCTTCGCCGTTACTGTTTGTGGATTTTCCCGCCAGCTTACAAAGTCTTGCATTGCGCAAGCACAAACGATGGACGCCGGGCATTCAAGCGCAACTCAGCGTGTCTGATGCAGAACAGCAGATTTCAATTCAAAGTATGATCCTTGATGTATCTCAGCAAGGCTGTCGGTGCGTCTGCGACGCCACACCAGATTTTCCCAGACTGGACAACGGTAAAGCCGTTAACCTGATGATTGCGAATGAAAAAGAACTTGTTTGTAAGGGCGTGGTTAAAAATAGCAGCTTAACCCAGTCAAAGTGTTTTTACGGGATCCAGTTTTCATCTGAAGCAGAAATTGTTAAAAAATTGTTGGATCGTTTCATCGTCGAGATTTAGGATAGAGTGGCAGGGTAGCGTCGTTGAAGGTAAACGCAGTGCCCCGTATGAATAACAACAGCCATTCCGGGGACGATATGCGTGATATAGAACGATTATTCAATGAATATGCTGAAAGCCATCAAAACCACACCAATAAACTCATACATCAATTGGCGGTACCGTTAATCTACTTTTCCGTTATCGGGTTAGTCTGGGCCATTCCGGTCCCCGACTGGATAGCACAGTACGACATAAACTTCGCGCACCTGCTCGTACTACCAGTGTTGTACTATTATTTTCTGCTGTCCGGACCGATAGGTGCAGCTATGACGCTGCTCACCATAGCCTGCTTTTTGGTGATTGAACAAATTGCACTCAGCGCGTTACCTGTCTGGCAGGTGAGTGTGGCTGTGTTTGTTGTAATGTGGGTTTTGCAATTCATTGGTCATGCCATTGAAGGAAAGCGCCCGTCTTTCTTAACGGATCTGAAGTTTTTGCTGATTGGCCCGGCCTGGGTGTGGGGCGGTTGGTTAAAACGTCTGAATATTGGTTATTAACAATGCCGCACGTGGCGGGTTATGCCCGCCACTGTATAGTGCGACTTCAGAACAATAGCCTTCACGGCAATATTGTGCGATAAAGCCTTCTCCATACACGATTAAACCCGTCTTTGATTTACTTATTCCACGTATAATGCATGTTGATGAATTTTAAAAATGGTACCTTAGTGCTGAAGTGGCAGCGTTTATTCGAAAACAACGAACGTCTTTTCTGGGTGTTACACACCGTGGGATGGGCCGGTTTCGCTGTAGTCTATTACATTGGTTCGTTCTTGCATGAAGTGCGGCCCATTTTCCTGTTTATCATCATCCTTAATTCCTACGCCGGATGGATACTGACTATACCGCTGCGTTACATCTTCAGATGGGCCCGCAAACAAACGGTTGGTCGGTTATTATTCACGGTACTGGTGTCAACGTATCTGGTGGCGCTGGTGTGGGCTGTCGTCAAGAACGTGAATTACTGGGAAATCTACAAGCACGGTTTCCGCCCGGAAGCCTGGTACATGTACTTCAGCAACACCATTGACAGCATGATTATGATTGGTTGCTGGGCAGGCTTGTATTTTGGGATTAAAAACTTTGAAATGCTACAACGCGAGAAGCAAAACGCGTTGAAAGCCAGTACCATGGCACACCAGGCGCATCTTAAGATGCTGCGATATCAGTTAAACCCGCATTTTTTGTTCAACACGCTCAATGCCATTTCCACGCTTATTTTGATGAAAGAAAACGATACCGCTGAAGCAATGGTATCAAGATTGAGTGATTTTTTGCGTTACTCGCTGGACAACGACCCCATTAAAAAAGTACCTTTAGGTCAGGAAATCAAAGCGTTACGTTTATATTTAGAAATTGAAAAGGTACGGTTTGGCGAGCGCTTGGAGGTAACCTGGGATATTGAGGATGACTGTGAAGACGCCATGGTCCCCAGTATGATCTTGCAACCCATCGTTGAAAACGCCATTAAACACGCGATTTCCAAACTGCAGGAAGGCGGGCGTTTATCGATTGTTGCCAGCCGATTTGGTAACGATTTGTTGCTGGATGTTGCGGATAACGGTCCTGGCGCCGATATTAGTGATGGTCAGCTAAGTCGAGTGGGCGGCGTAGGGTTACCTAACATAAAAGAGCGCTTGCATGCGCTATATAATCGGAACTTTGCGTTTACCGTAGAACATAATCAGCCCCAAGGTGTGCGCGTGAGTCTGCGCATGCCCTATGATGTGAAGGACGTTTAATAATGAGTCAGCAAAAAATTACCACGCTTATCGTAGATGACGAGCCGCTCGCACGCAGTGGCCTGCGATTAAGGCTGGAAAAATATGATGATGTGCAGGTTGTGGCTGAGTGTCAGAATGGTTTGGATGCGGTGAGTATGATTTCTCAGCACCGCCCGGATCTGGTTTTCCTCGATATACAAATGCCAGGTCTGAATGGTTTTCAGGTCATCAACAAGTTAAAAGAACTAAAGCAACCCATTCCAATGATCGTGTTTGTTACGGCTTACGACAGCTACGCAATTAAAGCGTTTGATGTGCATGCGCTGGACTATCTGCTCAAGCCTGCCGACGACAAACGATTAAAAGACGCTTTAGACAAAGTGCGAGAGTATTATTCTACCCAACACCACGATGAACAATCGCGCAAGCTGGTCAATTTAGTGGCCGAATTAACCGGTGACGACTGTGAAGAAATATTGCGTAAGTTAGCCAGCGGTGAACCAGTCGAAACGAATCCGTATCCTGATGTACTGGCGATTAAAGACGGCTCTGAAGTTACTCGCGTTAACGTATCAGATATTCAGTGGATTGACGCGGCGGGTGACTACATGTGTGTACATGCGCTGGATGGCATGCACATTATGCGTAAAACCATGAAGGAGCTGGAGCAAGAGCTTAATCCACAGTTGTTTGTTCGCGTGCACCGCTCCGCGATTGCCAACATCCGGTTTGTGAAGAAACTCGTTAGTCACATAAGCGGCGAGTATCATCTGATTCTGCACAATGACACAGAGCTGAAGGTCAGCCGTAGCCATCGCGACAAAGTCAAAGCGGCAATGAAAATGTAGTGTTAATCTACTGCAGAACCAAAAACAGCGCTTGAATAGCGCTGTTTTTGTTGGGGAATCCAGGGCCTGCTGAAAGCGATATTCATAACTGTATTGTTAAAAATAAGTAAAAAACAATAATAAAAAGTAAATTTTGGCACGATAAACATAATCGAGAGGTGGTCCTTCAATAAGTAGAGTACCCATACTTAAAACAAGAAGGATACATGATGTCTCGCATCTCACTTGCACTACTCAGCGGCGCCATTGCCGCAATGACACCGTCTGCTTTTGCTCAGGAACCATTACCTATAGCAGAAGGCGAAAGCAAATTTTTAGGTAATATCCACGCACCCACCCAACTTGACGGCTTTTTACAACACTGGAATCAGGTTACGCCAGAGAATGCGGGAAAGTGGGGCAGTGTAGAACGCGAGCGCGACGTAATGTCCTGGGATGCCCTGGACGCTGCCTATCAGTTTGCTAAAGACAATAATTTGCCCTTTAAAATGCACGTACTGGTGTGGGGCAATCAACAACCGACCTGGATAGAAACACTGTCAAGTGCTGAACAGGAAGCGGAAGTTATCGAGTGGTTTGAGGCGGTAGCGAACCGGTATCCCGACATTGATACCATTGAAGTGGTTAACGAACCCATTAATGATCCACCGTTTGGTGACGGCAACGGTAATTATGCCCAGGCGCTGGGTGGCGACGGCGACACGGGCTGGGATTGGATTGTGCGTTCTTTTGAGCTTGCGCGAAGTTATTTTCCCAATAGTGAGCTGATCCTCAACGAATACGGCTTACTGAACAGTACCGACAGAGCAACTGAGTACGCGGGTATCGTTACATTGCTTAAGGCACAGAACCTGATAGATGGTGTGGGTATTCAGGCACATGCCTTTTCGACCCGGGGAAGCGCACAGGAAATTGCGGGTAATTTGCAAATCATTGCCGACACTGGTGTGCCAGTGTACATCACCGAGCTCGATATTGATGGTCCAACCGATGAGGAGCAGTTGGCCGATTATCAGAAAATCTTTCCTGTGCTGTGGGAACATGACGCGGTGAAAGGGATTACATTGTGGGGCTGGCGGCCTGGTATGTGGCGGGATGAGCAGGATGCGGAGCTTGTCGATGAAAATGGTGAGGCTCGGCCTGCATTGGACTGGCTTCGTGGGTATGTAGGGAATTCTGCGCCATTTATTGCCTCATCTCAGGCGTTTACCGTGTCAGAAAGCGCGTCATCTGGCACCTTGGTTGGTACGTTACAAGTAACGGATGCTGACGGTAATGAACTGACTTTCTCTGTATCGCCATCAACTTCTCCCTTTGAAATTTCATCAACTGGTGACATTAGCGTCTCTGCCAATAATGTGCTGGACTATGAATCAGTCACCCAATACGAATTGACGATAACCGGCTACGATGGTTATCAGTATGGTGAAGCCGCAAGTGTAACCATTACTGTGGAAGATGCAGATGAGGCGCCGGTGTTTACTGCCACTAGCTTTAGTGTGGCTGAGGACGTAGCGGCGGGTTCAGTAGTCGCTGAGCTTCAGGCTGTAGATCCCGAAGGGCAGGATGTAACCTATAGTCTCGCTGAAACCTCAACGGTATTTGAGTTAAACAGCGACACCGGTGAGATATCACTGCTAGACGGCGTAACACTGGATTATGAAACTGCCACTTCACACAGTCTCGAAATAACAGCATCAGATGGCGAGAAGACACAAACAGAGACAGTAGTGATTTCCGTTACCGATGTGAATGACACCACGCCTGCGCCCACACCAACGCCTACGACACCTGGCAACAGTGGCGGTGGTGGTAGCATAGGTTGGAGCTTGTTGGGCCTGTTGGCGTTGCTTATCTCAAGAAAAACAGCCCGGCAAGCCGAAGGCAAGGTGACTTAAACAAATAAACAGCCTTGAAACATTAGATTTTATGGCCAGTGGTGGCGCTCGTTGAGCATGGTGAGCATACAGTGGGTAAGCGTATTGCCCAGTGACTTTTTATGTTGCCAGGTTTCTTCGAGCGCAACTTCAACCACGTCGCCTTGTGCAGTCGCAACCATAATCCCATTTTTACCCTGCTCGATACTGCGCACGGCTTGAACGCCAAGTGTGGTTGCCAGAATACGATCCTGACTCACCGGCGATCCTCCGCGTTGTACGTGCCCCAGAATAACCGGCCTGACTTCACCGTCGGTGCGGGTTTCCAATGCTTCCGCCAGGGCATTTATGCCAGATGGCCACAGGTTCTCAGTCAGCACGATAATGTAACTTTCGTGCCCATATCGCTGGCGATGAATGGCTACCTGTTGCTGAATATCGTTCAGTACCGATTCCGGGTCGGTGAATAACTCAGGCAGTATCACGTAATTGGCTGCCCCGGCGAGTGCTGCACTAGCGCCCAGAAAACCAGCATGACGCCCCATTACTTCAACCAGGAATATACGCTCAAAAGCATCCGCGGTGTCCCTTACTTTGTCTATTGAAGATACCGCTGTATCGATAGCGGTGTAGTAGCCAATAGTGGCATCGCAACCATAAATATCATTATCAATGGTGCCCGGCAGACCAATAACCTGTCCGCCCCAGAATTTTCCAAGGTGCACTGCACCACGAAACGACCCATCACCCCCGATGACGATAAGTGCATCAATCGCCAGCTCATCCAGGTTATTGGCAGCAAGTTGGCCTGAGGCGTCCTGCTTGAACGTTTTGCAGCGTGCACTGCGTAAGATGGTGCCGCCACGCTGAATAATATTATGTACCTTTTTGCTATCCAGCTTACGCCAGTTTTGTTCGAGGAGGCCGTTGTAGCCATGCTCGAAGCCAATAATGGTATGCCCGGCACCTTCACAGGCAACAACAATGGCGCGAATACATGCGTTCATGCCCGGAGCATCGCCCCCAGACGTCAATACCGCGATACGTTTACTGGTCATAGTGCGTCCTTAACAATTTGATACAAAGCCACATAGTGCAGATACGGAATCATTGTTCCGTTTGCTGGTCGTATGCGTATAGTATATGACACATTATCGTGTCAGGAATATTGAGCTAAGCCAAGTGTTTAACCTATTTGGCGAATAACAGGACGTCAACGTGAAAAAACTGATACTGCTTTTTGGGTTCCTGCTGCTGGCGGGTTGTTCCACCAAGTTTACCTACAACAATCTGGACTGGTTGATTCACTGGTATGTAGATGATTATGTTGAATTAAGTGACAGACAGGAAAATCTCTTCGATGAGCACTTTGCCAACTGGTTAAACTGGCATCGCAGCGAAGAGTTGGCTAAATACGTGAAGCACCTGAAATCGCTGAAAGCCGACGTTGAAAACGAGCGACTCACGGCAGAAAGTATTTCAGATCACCTGTGGAAAAGTCGCGAACACTGGGAGCGACTCAGGGATCACGTTAGCCCGGAATTGGCGCAACTGGCTGCCCAATTAACCGATGAACAGGTTGAATCCTTGTTTAAAGAACTGTCAGAAGAAAATGACGAAATCGCTGAAAAGCTGGCTGAGGCAGAAGGTAAATCGGAAGACGAAGTCACCGAGTCCCGGGTCGAAGACATTGAAGATGGGATCAGCGATTACGTTGGACGTTTAAGCAAACAGCAAAAAGCCATTATCAGACAATATGCGCCGGATTTTCATAGTACGCGAGCATTATGGCTGGCATACCGGAAAGATTTTCAGTTGGCCGCCCGTAAACTTATAGATAAACGTGAAAATAATCCTGAATTTGAAACAGAATTTGTGGCCTTGCTGACGCACCCTGATGACTTTCGCAGTACAGATTACCAGCAGCTGCGCCTACAAAATACCCAGTTGTACGGCCGAATGCTGGAACAATTGTTTTATACCCTGTCAGATAAGCAAAAAAACAAGCTAATCAATAAGATTGACGATATGATTGAGGACTTTGAGTACTTGATGAGTAACGACTAGGTGGAAACATCCCATCGGCCAGTGCTGGGTTTTACGCTGGCTCTAATCACTGCCGTGTTGTGGGGCATATTACCGTTATTTTTGATGATCTGTTTACAGGTTATGGACAGCCCCACAATCACACTTTACCGCTTTTTTGCAGCCGCGCTTGTCGTTGGCTTATGGCTGGCGTCGCGTGGCGGTTTACCCAAGGTGTCGCGTTATCCCAAAGCCGTATTACAACTGGCGGTGGGCTCGACAGTCATGCTGGTTGTGAACTACGTCTTTAATGTCATGGGGTTGAAGTACCTGAGCCCGGGCAGTGTTCAGGTGCTTATGCAAATTGCTCCTTTTGCTTTGATGATGGGCGGCATATGGATTTATCGTGAGCAATTCAGTCGATTACAGGGCGGGGGAGCCGTCTGTTTACTGATTGGTTTAACCCTGTTTTTTAACCAGCGTCTCCCACAAATACTCGCATCCGAGAGCGAAGACGTACTCGGCATAGTGTTCATTGTTATTGCTGCCGTTACCTGGGCGGGTTATGCCTTGTGCCAAAAAGCCATTATGAAAACCATGACGGCCATGCAGCTAACCCTGTTTATTTATTTGTTAGGTGGCCTGATGCTACTGCCGTTCAGTGAACTAGGCAGCATTGTTGAAATGAATACCGTGCAGGGTTGGGCGCTGGCGTTTTGTTGCGCAAATACCCTGGTGGCTTATGGCGCCTTTACCGAAGCAATGCGAGTATGGTCTGCCTCCCGAGTGAGTGCGGTTATTGCAACAGCGCCGGTTTTCACGTTTATTTCCATGGCGGTGGCCGATGCACTTTACCCTCACACCTTTGAACAACCGCCACTTAGTGTCATTGCCATTCTTGGAGCGGCAATGGTTATTTGTGGGTCGATTATGGCGGCGTTAGGCCGCTCACGTAAAACGGCTTAAGGTTTGGTTTCTTGCGGTTTGGCTTTAGGTTCGCCAATGGGTTGTTCGCCCTTTTTGCAAATGGTGTCGTACTCGTCACGATAGTAGCGGAAGTTCTCACACTCGTTTTCGAAACGCTGTCTTGCGGTTAACGCCATTTGCGGGTTCTTTGGATTGCGCATGGCTTTTTCCAGAACCAGGCACTGCTGTTCCTGGGCTTTGACTTCCATAATGTTTTCACACAGATTACTTTGCGACGCACAGGCGCTTAACACGCAGGGTACAGTAACGGTCAGCGCTATCTTTAGTAGGTTTCGTGGCATTGGATATCCTTCCTTACGGCAAAAAGTGTGAAGGAACTGAACTATCGGGTGGTCACACCTAATCGAATCAATTCATCCTGTAAATTTTCAAATTTAGACTGGTGTTGCTCTCGCATTGGTGCATTGTTCACTATTTTATAAACCTGTCTGGCTTCTTTTACCAGTAGAGGGTCGAGCTTATTTGCCTGACCGAACAGTTTTACCTGACACTGCAGCAGGTTCAGTGCAATACCGGTATTCACCGGGGCAAGGCCCAATGCGGTGGTAAAGGCTTCTTTGGCATCGGCATACTTTTCTTCCTGATACAGTTGTATGCCACGGCGGTTGATGTGTGTGTATTTGTCTTCGCCGTCTTTTGCTTGTTCGCTGTATTGCGCTATGAGTTGCCGGGTACCAGAATCAAGCTCTGTTTTTTCCTCTTTTAACGTGTTCAGTACGCGGTTAACTTCCTCGAATTCACCTAAATTTAGCAGGGTTTGAATGCTCCCGGGAGCGAGCGAGGCCGGGTATTCGGTGAATCGCGATTCGATGTTGATTTGGCTGGCCATAATGGTTTTTTTAGCGTCTATGAGCTTACCATCAATAACATCGACCCGCGCGGTGACAATATCCGTAAAAATATCGATGTCAAAGGGCTCATCTAATCTGAGTATGGCGTCGTCATGGCGGGCGCGCTGCACCTGCAACAGCGCCTCTTGTTGATAGCGGTGTCGTTGCGCTTTGTTTTCTGCCGCTTCTGCGGCATCGAGCAAAAAGCCAATATGATTGCACCAGTAGCTTATGCGCTTAAATATGGTGTTCTTAGAGAGTTGCCAGGTAGCAAGTGACGACTCTACCAGCAAAGGGAAATCGCCATTTTTCAGTGCGATCTGGCTGGCGAGTTGTTGGCGGGCAAGTGAATAAGGCGAATACTTCAAAGCCAGACGCATGTTCTCCATGGCCTCTTCGGGAAAGTGAAGCGCACTTTTGGCCTGAGCAATGATATCGTGGGCGTCTGGATCATAGCGATTAAGTTCCAAGACTTTTGCGGCACACTTAATGGCTAACTGAAACTCACGTTTAGCCAGATAAGATTTTCCGAGTGCTAATTGCGCCCACTGAGAGGGCAATAACGCCGTTTCGGACTGAAGCAGTGAAATAGCTTCAGCGTATTTTCGCTGTGCCCAGAACACTTCTACCTTAAGGTGAATGGATTCGCGATAGTAAACGGCGGGTACATCCATACTTTCAAGCAAGGTATGGGCGACCGAATACTGTTCATCTGACAGCGCGTTATAAACGTCGTGGAAAAACTGGTTCTTCTTCCATGCTTTGTTCAAGCGGTTTTTTATTTGTGCCTGGGAAAACGGCTTGAGTAAATAGTCGTCCGGGTTGTGCTCCAGCGAACCTAATACAACGGGTCTTGCTGCATCTGCACTAATCAACAGGAAAACCGAAGTTGGCGCGAGTAATTTACGGTGCATCAGTTCCTGATACAGTTCATAGCCGTTCTTTTTGTTCGAGCCTAAATGCAGATCACATACTACGATATCAATCTTGTGGTTACGACAGTATTTGAGCGCATGGTCGGCCTGCGTAGCCATCATGACATCTTTGGCGCCAAGGTTGGTTAATAAGCCTTTAAGCAACACCAGAAAAGGGCGCTGATCTTCCACAACGAGGATAGATACGTCCTTATAGGGTACCCCCACCAGCAGCTCCTGCAAAAGTAAAGCGAACAATAGACTAAAGAATAATGTTTATTTGCCGATTACGCTAGTAAGTCTTTAATACATAAGAATCATTTTGCAAACACAAGCTGCCAGCAAACCTTCAGAGCTAGCGCAAAGAGCGCAACGGGAGTCCAGCATTAACGTAGCGCTGCATGGCAATGCAGATGCGTTTAAACTCACACTCTCACTGTTCGATGGCGGCAGGCCTGCGTTAATTAACTGGCTGCACGAGTCACCGGTTACCGACGAGTATTTTCCACAGCGATTAAATCATTACCGGCGACCTGCAACACAATGTTCAGAAGCCGCACTTAATACCTACTTACGCTGGCAACAATCTGTTAGCAAAGCACCAAGCACGCAGGCTATCCAGTTTTGGCAGGCAATGCATCCTGATCCGCTGAATTTTACCGATAACCCCAAACAATTACCGGTGGACGTTAAGATTAACTGTGCGTACGGCACACAGTTGCAACTGCACAATGAAATACAGTCCGCTATGGTAATGGAAGCAGAGGAAGCCCCTACGTTGCTCGCAGATACCATTCCAGCGTCACAGCAATTAATTCAGTAGCCTAATTCAGAACTGTACAAAGCATGCCCGACTTGGCATGATTCCACATCCTCGAACTTGGTAAATTGTTAACGTACGCTGTGTCTTCAGTTCTATCAAATAATGCTCATGCCTACCCGGAATTGCTGTTGTCATCCTGGTTTTGTTCACTTACTGAATCGCACCAGCAGAGTTTGTTGTCGGCAAGCCGACCGGTTGATCTGGTCGCTCGGGAGTATTTGTTTCATCGCGGCGATACCTTTAACGGGCTATTTGTGTTGCTAACCGGTTCGCTCTGGATCAGTGGCCTGGATTCTGCCGGAAAAGAAATTGGGCTGACTGTGATTAAGCCGGGCGAGTGGTTTGGTGAGATTGCTTTATTTGATGGTCAGCAACGAACCCATGACGTACTGGCCAGCGAGCCTTGCAGGCTGTTACAAATACCGGCCAACAAACTAAACAGCCTTATCGCAGCGGATTCTGAGTGGTGGCCCCGTTTTGGGCGGTTGCTCACTGCAAAAGTCAGATTACTGTTTCAAAATATAGAAGATCGCAGTCAACCCAGTGCCGCCGTGCGAGTTGCAAGAAAACTGTACGAATTTGTTCTTAGAGCGCCTGAGAGCAGCGCGCGTATTGACATAGAGATGGGACAGGAGCAGTTTGGTCAACTGGTGTCTTTGTCGCGTCAGAAAACTAATCAGCAATTGAAATACCTTGAATCTCAGCAAGTCATCGCACTTGAGTACGGTAAAATTAGTATTATCTCCATGTCGAAATTAAAGAGATTTGCTCAAATCTCTTAAATTCTTTGCTATTTGCTTTGATTGTCACCTTGGTGACAGTCTGTTAGTGCTCCAACCATTAACATGCTATTAACTTGTTAGTTGTTGAGGATTCCACATGAAGTCATTAGAGCAGCACCTTATTCAATACGCCCGATACCATCGCGACAAGCGCAATATTCTGACGCATTTTGCAGGTATTCCCTTAATTGTATTTGCAGTGCTCGCGCTTACCAGTTTGCCTCAATGGCAACTTAATATGCCCATGGTTGGCAATACCATGCTTACACCAGCAATGGTGATTTGGGCATTGTCCAACGTGTTTTATTTGAAACTCGATCGCATGCTGGGTGTTGCTATGACCGTATTTACCGGGTTGTTATTGCTCGCTGCCCACTATGTCACAACGTTTGGGACGGCAGAATGGTTGTTTGTGTCTGTTGGCACGTTTGTGTTTGGTTGGTTGTTACAGTTTATTGGTCATTATTATGAAGGTAAAAAGCCCGCATTTGTAGATGACCTGGTAGGGCTGGTGATTGGTCCGTTGTTTGTAATGGCCGAGTGGTGTTTTGCATTGGGTTTCAAAAAGTCACTGCAGGCCCGTATAGACAGTGAAGCAGGCATTGTTCGCATAAATGGTAAATCTAACCCGGCATAACCTTTAAACTTGTAGGGATTTTTGCTATTCTCCGCGCCGCATTTTTGCTCTGGTTTTACGTTCCAATTCGCAAAGGTTAAAACATGAATCAATTTGTTGTATGCGCGCTATACAAGTTTGTGGCGCTTGAAGATTATAAAGCTATTCGCCAACCGTTACTGGAAGCCATGGAATCAAATGGCATTAAAGGTACGTTGTTACTTGCCAGTGAAGGGATCAACGGCACGGTATCCGGCACTCAGGAAGGCATTGATGCCTTGTTAGCGTGGCTGAATAGCGATGACCGCTTTAATCCCATTTCTTTCAAACTGTCGTATCACGACAACCAGCCGTTTTACCGCACTAAAGTAAAACTCAAAAAAGAAATCGTGACCATGGGTGTTGAAGGTATCGACCCACGCAAAACGGTAGGTACCTACGTTAAGCCGAAAGACTGGAACGCGCTGATCAGCGACCCGGATGTCCTGTTAATTGATACCCGTAACGATTACGAAATCGAAATTGGTACGTTTGAACACGCGGTGAATCCCAACACCAAGACATTTCGTGAATTTCCGGAGTATGTGAAGAACAACCTGGACCCGAAAAAGAACAAGAAAGTCGCTATGTTTTGCACCGGTGGCATTCGCTGTGAAAAATCTACTGCGTATTTAAAAGAGCAAGGTTTCGAGGAAGTGTATCACCTGGAAGGCGGCATCCTGCAATATCTGGAAGATGTGCCTAAAGAAGACACGCTGTGGAAAGGTGACTGCTTTGTATTTGATAATCGTGTGGCGGTTAATCACGACCTGGAAAAGAGTGAATACGACCAGTGTTACGCATGCCGCTTGCCAATCACAGACGAAGATAAAGCCAGTGATAAATATGAGCAGGGCGTAAGTTGTCCGCAGTGCTATGGTACGCATACGGAAGATCAGATCGCCCGTTTCCGTGAGCGCGAGAAGCAAATTAACCTGGCACGTGCCCGTAACGAAGAACATGTGGGTACAGAAGCTCGTGACGTTATGGAAGCGCGTCGGAAAGCGAAGGCTGAAGAGCAGCGTGCCAGAGCTTTGCAGGCACAAGAAAAGTAGTTAACATAGACAATGTGAGTGGGTAGGGTTACACTGCCCGCATTGGGAAAAACAGAAGGGAAAGGCAGTGTCTACTGAATTAACACCCGAAAAAGTCGCCGAAATTCAAAAAGATTTTAGCTTTTTCGATCGTGATGGAAATGGCCAAATCGATATGAAAGAGTTTATTGAATTGCTTACCGTGATCTCGCCAAAAACCAAGGCCAGTCACGTGGAAGAGGGCTTTAAACTGATTGATACCAACGACGATGGCTTCATTGATTTTGAAGAATTTTTGTCTTGGTGGCAGGAGTGTTGGTGGGAGTACTAACAAGTACTTTCTACTAAACAGCCATACTTAAAACCGCAGTTAACTGCGGTTTTTTTGTATCTGCTGAAGAAAGGCGTCGACTTGCGCCGTGTAGGCTTCGTCTTTACCCAATAATACGTTGATATCTCGGTGTGACAGTTTCTTTGTTAGTATATCTACGTCGCTGCCAAATGACTCAACGCGTAGCTTAAATTGCGATGCCTGATCACAGGCCTCATCGGGTCGTTTTTCAGAGCACACCAGCAGCAATGGCGGTATTTTTCCAGCTAAGACGTGAAGGGGAGAGACAGCCTGCCAGAACGCAGGGTCTTCACCAAAGGCATGTTTGTATAGCCGGGGCGTGTCTGTGGCGCGCATAACTTTAACTACGTCGTAAACGGCTGAGTCGAGTGCGATGGAGCCTAGCCAGGGATAGGCAATTTTTGAATCCAGTAGGCCAGCGGAGGCCTGGGCGTTAACCAGCGCAACAAGATGCGCTCCTGCAGAATGGCCCATTAAAATTACCTGAGCAGGATCGCCACCCCAAGAAGCGGCGTTAGCCTGTACAAATTGAATGGCTGACACAATGTCCTGTGCCTGAGTAAGTAAATCAGCAGCAGGCAGCATACGGTAATTCAGCGACGTGAAAACGTAACCGTTATTGACCCAGTGCGCCACCTTGTGTTTTACAACGCCACGATTATCTTTGTCGCCGAAGCGCCAGGCTCCACCATGGACCATAACAATAACAGGGGCGCCCTTGGCGGCTGTCGGCGCGTACACGTCGAGTGTTTGCGCCGGGTCATTGCCATAGGCTAGGTCGTGAAATTCATTGTTCGCCAATGCGTTAGTGGCAGAGCACGCGGTAATTGTTACGCACAGCAGTTTACAGAACTTATCCAGTAGTGGGCGCATAACAACTTCCTTAGCTTAGTTATTCTTCACTGTCATCCGAGTCGAGTAATTCCTGAGAAGGCGTCGCTTTTCGGCGCATTGGCATATCACCAATGTCCTCGCCCTGCATGGCGCGTACGCGTTTAGCGGGTTTATTGCTTTTGGCTTTCGCGTTAGCTGCTTTTGCCTTACCTAAACCACTTTTGGCTTTAGGTTTCGCGACTTTAGGCTTCTTGCCGCTGAACGTCGCAGGCAGCTCAGGATGAGGTTGCGGTGCGATATCGTAGCTCAACTGCTGAGTAAGCAAGGTATAGGTTTGCCAGTCCCGTTTACCCACAAACGACACAGCAGTCCCTTTGTTTCCGGCCCGGCCAGTACGGCCGATGCGGTGAATGTATTCTTCGGGTTGTTTGGGGAGATCGTAGTTGATCACCAAACCAACTTTGGAAAGGTCCAAACCGCGGGATGCAACATCTGTAGTTACTAACACGTCAAACTGGCCACGCCCAAAATCGTTCATGGTGAGTGAACGTTTAGACTGAGCATAATCACCACGCAGGGCGCGGAACGTTCGGCCAGGAACCAGCTCTGCCATGGCCGTTGCGATACGCTCTGCGTCGTCGCGCGTAGCGGTAAATACAATTGCCTGATTGTACTCTAACTGCTGTAGCTGGTTAGCTAACATGGCATCTTTGTGATCCGGGCCATCAGCGAAGTACAGGCTTTGAGTAATTTCAGTATGCTGGGCATTCGCGTTGCCAATGGCGACGCGAACCGGTGACTTCAACAACCTGTCGAGTAAATGATTCAGTTCGATATGGTCAAGCGTCGCTGAGAACAGCATGGTCTGGCGCTTACGGTGATCGGCTAATTGATTAATCAGAGTTAACGCTTTGGCGAACCCTAAATCCAGCATACGGTCAGCTTCATCAAATACCAGCATTTCCAAACCGTTGATGAAAAAGCTTTTGTCTTCCAAATGATCAGCAATACGGCCGGGTGTGCCCACAATGATGTGCGGGTTACGGCGCAGTGCTTTGGTTTGGTCGTTGTAATTGTCGCCGCCTACCACCAGCGTGGTCGCCAGGTTTTTCTTTTGGCACAGCCATTTGGCTTCGGAAAATACCTGTTTGGCTAATTCGCGGGTTGGCGCAAGAATAATCACACGCGGGTCCTGTTTGCTCAACGCTTTCTGAGTTAACAGTCGGTGCACGATGGGCACTAAAAACGCCAGTGTTTTGCCCGAACCCGTTTTCGACGAGGCCATAATGTCTTTACCCAACAGGGCAGGCAGAATAGTTTGTTCCTGCACATCAGTCAGCTCAGTAAAGCCTTTATCCTGAAGACGGGTGATAATGGTATGGTTAACGGGTAAATCGGTAATTAACAAAACAGGGCTCCGCAATAAGATCGCGCTTATTATCCCTGATTAACCCATAGAGTAAAGCGAAAGCGGGAAGAGTCGGTCATAAAGCAAAAGACAAGGGCAGCGGGACACGACGCCCGCCGCCAAATGGCCAGGAGGCCGCAAAGGGAATTAAGCGAATTGCATTTCCGGAATGTCGCCTTCGGCAACCAGTTTACCTGCTGTTTTCTCGCGAATTTCATCAACAGATACGCCGGGTGCGCGCTCGCGTAAATGGAAGGCACCGTCTTTGACTTCCATAACTGCTAAGTCAGTAATAATGCGCGTAATACAGTTCACACCGGTTAACGGCAGCGTGCATTCCTGCAGCAGTTTAGAGTTACCGTGTTTGTCGGCGTGAGTCATGGTAACGATGATATTTTTAGCACCTGCTACCAGGTCCATTGCACCACCCATGCCTTTGATAAGTTTGCCGGGAATCATCCACGAGGCAATATTACCGTTTACGTCTACTTCAAACGCACCCAGTACCGTGAAGTCAACGTGGCCGCCGCGGATCATGGCGAAACTCTCAGCTGAGCTAAAGATGGACGCGCCGGTAATGGCGGTCACAGTCTCTTTACCTGCGTTGATCATGTCTGCGTCGAGCTGTTCTTCGGTAGGGTAAGGACCCATACCCAGCAATCCGTTTTCAGACTGAAGCATGACACTGATGCCGTCTGGTACATAGTTAGCGGCCAGGGTAGGAATACCAATACCCAGGTTTACGTAGTTGCCGTCCTGAAATTCCTGGGCCACACGCATTGCGATTTGATCTCTGGTTAATGCCATGACTGCCTCCTATTTAGCCGTTACGCGACGTTCGATACGTTTTTCAAACGTACCCTGAATAACGCGATCTACGTAGATGCCGGGTGTGTGAATATGCGCTGGATCCAGTGTGCCGGGTTCAACGATTTCTTCTACTTCAACCACCGTGATTTTTCCGGCAGTCGCCGCCATTGGGTTAAAGTTTTGTGCAGTATGACGATAAACACAGTTACCAAAACGGTCTGCTTTCCAGGCTTTAACAATAGCAAAGTCACCGGTAATCGACTCTTCCAGAATATACGGGCGACCGTTAAATTCTTTTACTTCTTTGCCTTCACCAACCGGCGTGCCGTAACCCGTAGCGGTATAGAACGCCGGGATACCCGCGCCGCCTGCACGCATTTTTTCGGCCAGTGTGCCTTGCGGCGTTAATTCAACTTCCAGCTCGCCATTTAACAGCTGTTGTTCAAACAAGGCGTTCTCACCTACATAAGAAGAGACCATTTTTTTGATTTGCTTGTCTTCCAGCAGAATACCCAGACCAAAGCCGTCTACACCGCAGTTGTTTGATACAACGGTCAGGCCTTTGGTGCCCATTTTTTTAATCTGTGCAATAAGTCCTTCCGGGATACCACACAGGCCAAAGCCTCCGGCAATCACGGTCATGTCGTCAGACAATCCCTGCATTGCTTCTTCGTAACTGGATACGACTTTATCGAAACCAGACATAGCACGCTCTCCTAAATGTTGTGAACGCAAGTAGTATCAAACAGCGTTAAAATTTTGTAAAATCGAATTTATATCAGTATTGATAAATAAAAGTTATTAATATGAGTGTGTCTTACCGAAATATGCAAGCGTTTGTGTGTGTGGCTGAGTCGGCAACGTTCGCCGAAGCCGCTGAGAAACTGTTTTTAACCCAGCCGGCGCTGTCCAGTGCTATTAAGAAGATGGAAGAGCAGCTGGGCGGCCAGTTATTCAGCCGCACAACGCGACGGGTACAGCTAACACCTGAAGGTGAAACCTTGTTGCCGCAAGCTAAACGTTTATTGCATGACTGGGACGATGCCATTGATGGCGTTCAACATTTATTTGCGATGTCGCAGGGCAGGTTAGTGGTGGCTGCCATGCCGTCGTTTGCCGAGTCTAAACTGCCGCCCATATTGATGCGGTTTCATCAGGACTATCCCAATATTCGATTGCGAATACTGGATGTCATTATGGAAGAAACGATTGACGCGGTGCGTTCTGGTCGCGCAGATCTGGGCTTTTGTTTCGAGCCTGAGGTGATGGACAATCTGGAATTCGTTCCACTGTTTACCGATAACTTTGTAGCAGTTATGCAGGCTGACCATCCATTGGGAACGCACAAACGTATTCGTTGGGAAGACCTGGTGAGCAAACCTTTTATTGCCCTAAATAAAGGCTCAAGTGTAAGGCAGTGGACCGAGGAAACCGCAAGTCAGTTTGGTTCATTGCAAATAGTGGCAGAAACGGGACAGTATGGCTCGGTTGGGCAATTAATAGCACAAGGGCTGGGGATATCCGTTGTCCCTTCACTGTGCCTTGAGCAAATGTTGCGAAAAGGATTGGTTTGCCGGGAAATAGAAAACAACCCATTGGTGAAACGCGTTGGTGTTATTCGTGCGTCCAGAGGTGTTACGTCAAAAGCATCGCAAACCTTGTGGCAACAGGTTTGCGAAAAAAATGTGATTAAAAGCGGCGCTTAAATTACCACTTCTTCTTAGGTGCAAAGAGTTCGTCGAGCTCGTCACGCTCTTGTTCTTTCTTCTTGGCGCGATCTTGTGCGTTGACGTTTTTCAGGTTTTCCTGAATCTCTTGTAATTGCTGTTTCAGCCAGTCCAAACGGGTTTGGCAAAACTCGTCGGGTTGCACCTGGTTTTCCAGCGCCGTTACGGCCTTCTCAAAATACTGACGGGCAGAACCAAGCATATTGGTTTGCTGTGCGGCACGCCCTCTACGTATAAGCGTTTCCACGTTTACTTTTAACTGCAAGCGCTCTAGCTGCTTGTCTTGCTCCATAAAGGTATTGCCATCGATTTTACCTTTGCTTCGCTCCGAACGAATCATAATGCGAAGTTTTTTCACTGCCTGAATATACTGAATGATCATTTTGTCTGTTTCAGGCAAGGTGAACTGGTTTTGTTTGTCGGGATCGACATCGATAGATTTCAGACGAGCGTCTATGTCCTGAATATTTTGTTTTAAGTCGGGTGAGCCTGGATTGAGTTCCAGAGTTACCTGCAGAGCACGTTGAATTCGTTGCAATAAGATTCTTATCAGGCCTTGTGAGATTGGCATCTGAGACGTGGCCATTAATACGTTTTCTGTTTCGTCGATTATGGTGCGCTGCTTGGCAATTTCGGCGCGACGCTCGGCATCCATTTTCGCTTTATATTGCTGATAAGCGTTAACCACGATCGCGATGATCACCAATACTACGATCAGAATAATTATTATTATGGCGGTCATTCAGTTGTTCCTGTCATGCTCTGTATTGTTTCGTCCTGACTGTTTGATTCTATATCGGCCAATCTTTAAGGTATTTTAACTTCAAACACACTGCCGCCGAGTGAACCACCGTTCGACAGCGTGATTTTACCGTGCTTACCATTGCGAACGTGTGCGCTGGCAATTAAATGCGCAAAATATAAACCGAGCCCGGTTCGGCCTTGCGTTACATTAAAATCAGATGGTTTTGCATCGTCTTTTACCAGCATAAAGTCCGGGTAGCCCTTGCCATCGTCTTCGACTCTAATAACAAGGTTCTCGTCATCTTGTAGCGCCGATACCTTTATTCTAGACGTACCATACCGTAATGCATTGATTAATACATCATTTACTAATAAGTATACTAGGTCTGCGTCGAGGTACCACGCGAGGTCTTCACAACAGTCCACTTCAATGTCGATGTGTTTTTGTGAGGCGTATAACTGGTTAGCACTAATAATATCGTCAATTAAATCATTCACAAAGCTTTGATCGATTAAGACGGGCAGTGAATTGCGATTCGCACGATACAACGACAATATTTGTACCAGCCCTGTGTTCATTCGACTGGCTTCGTAATGCAAATCTACAATTTGCTGTTTTGTTTCCTGCATGTCATCAGGCAATGAGCTGGCAATGTGTTCAACAGACTGCACCAACAAATTCAAAGAGTTTTTCATATCGTGCACGGCTGCCGCCAATACCGTTGAAAAATCAATTTGGTTATCTTGTTCGTTGGCGCTTGTCATTTTGGCTACTTCCAATTATTGTCAGACTTGCTTATGCTAGTATCTATCATAATTGTAAATATTTCCTCTATTTTTGCATAAGCCGTTGACCAGACACAGATTGCTTGGTGTTTGGCAGGGAGCAGTTGGCTTAACATATCTGGCAGCTTGTCAGCACATGGCGTAGACACACAATGAAATTACAACAACTAAGATACATTGTTGAAGTACAAAACAATAACCTGAACGTATCAGCCACCGCTGAAAGCTTATTTACTTCACAACCCGGTATCAGCAAGCAGGTTCGTATGCTGGAAGACGAGTTAGGGGTTCAGATATTTGGCCGAAGTGGCAAACATTTGACTCATGTGACCGATGCCGGTAATGAAGTCATTAATATTGCTCGTGAGATTTTAGCGAAAGTTGAAAGTATCAAAGCCGTTGCCAGAGAGCATAACCTGCCTGACCAGGGTAAGTTAAATATTGCCACAACGCATACTCAGGCGCGCTATGCGTTGCCAGATGTTATAAAGGGCTTTATGAGCAAATACCCTAAAGTGTCGTTGCATATGCATCAGGGAACGCCGTCTCAAATTAGTGATTTGGCTGCCAAAGGCGAAGCGGACTTTGCAATAGCCACTGAATCATTGCATTTGTATAACGACCTGGTGATGTTGCCGTGTTATCACTGGAATCGCAGTGTAATAGTGAATAAAGATCATCCGTTGGCGAAAAAGGGCTCTATTACTATTGAAGACGTAGCGCAGTACCCCTTAGTTACTTACGTATTTGGGTTCACCGGGCGTTCAGAGCTGGACCATGCCTTTGAGCGGGCTGGGCTTACACCAAAAATTGTGTTTACGGCCACTGACGCCGATGTTATTAAAACCTATGTAAGATTAGGTGTAGGTATTGGTGTTATTGCCTCAATGGCTGTGAGTGAAGAACTTGACGCCGATTTGGTAAAAATCGATGCCAGTCATATGTTCGACTACAGCACCACTAAAATCGGTTTCAGAAAAGGTTCTTTCCTGCGCAGTTACATGTTTGATTTCATCGAACGCTTCGCCCCACATTTGACTAAAGACAAAGTCGAAAAGGCCATGATGCTGAAGAACAATGATGAAGTAGAAAAGATGTTTAAAGGTCATACGCTGCCAGTAAAATGATTGTTCTCTAAACAGAAAATAAAAAAGCCCGGTTTTACCGGGCTTTTTGTTCTGAGCAGTAAATGTATGGAGATGAAATTGTCGAAAAAATAACTACCCAAAGCAGTGTATTTCACACAATTAAAACCAGCTTGCCCCAATATGGAATGAAACAAGGTGTTGTATTGAAAGGACTTCGTGGACTATTATGACTGAATTATATACACCAAATTGGTGTAAGTTTTTACACCATTTGGAAAGATATTAAATTGTTATGTACTTAGCTGTAAATATGGAGTTTTGAGTGCTAAGAAAAATAAAGATTATTAGCCTGATCGCTTTCATATGTTTGCTAGCTATATTCGCATTTGCGGCATATAGAATGGAAACGTGCGGCTATGATTGTGGGCTATTTTCTGTTTCTTCCGGCACTGCAACTGTCTTTTATTACTTGGCATCTCTATGGTTAGGTTTGCTTGCTCTAATAGTGCTATTAGCATC
>MDTG01182877.1_pt1 | contig 74609 bp, 71 predicted proteins | sample 811421 | NCBI WGS metagenome assembly MDTG01 (sample SAMN05326645, study PRJNA326480) | marine metagenome | isolation source: seawater | place: Pacific Ocean: South East | collected 2011
GGGAGCAAGCTCCCCTCATTCGCTCGACTTGCATGTGTTAGGCCTGCCGCCAGCGTTCAATCTGAGCCATGATCAAACTCTTCAATTAAAGTTTTTTCGGAACCGAAGTCCCAGCTCAGCATTACTGACTAAATCTTTATAACTTGGTCACTCATACTGATTTTTTTCGTTTTACACGAACATCATCATAAGTGCCCACACAGATAATTGATTGCTAATTGTTAAAGAGCGTGCTTCACATCTTGTGTAAAGCGAGAACCGCTTTCGCTATTCTCAGAAGTCTTTCTCAGTCGTTTGCTGCGTTGCCGCTGCCCCGTCTGTGGATGCGCATTATAGGGAGTTTTAAATACTCTGCAAGCGCTATTTTAAAATAATAAATCGTTTGCCTAAAAAACAAACAACAGCAACTATCACTGGCTGGTTAGTGCTAAAGATAAGCCGCCGGACCGCGTGGTTTGCCGTTGCACTGCAGCGGCTAAATGGTGTGGGTCTGCACACACCAGCGTAAAGCGTGCTGAAGCACGGGTGATCGCGGTATAGAGTAATTCCCGATTTAGCATCCCGGTATCATGCTCTGCAATTGCCAGCACGGTGTGACGAAATTCAGAGCCTTGTGATTTATGTACCGTCATAGCGAACACTGTTTCAACTGCATTGAGCCGGGCCGGAATAACCCATTTAATACCCTCTGCAACAGCAAATGCGACCCTGAGGCTGGATGACAGACTACCATCGGGTTGACGCAATACTTTGGGCAGACAAATCCCAATATCGCCATTCATTAGCCCTAACTGATAGTCGTTGCGGGTAATCATTACCGGTCGGCCGGCAAACCATTGATGCTCTGAGTCAATAAGCCCTGCTTTAGCCAATATGGTTTGAATGCTTAGATTTAATTGCTCGACCCCCCATCCACCTTTTCGGGTTACAGCCAGCACCTGAAAGCAGCTATAGGCCTCAAGTACTTTTTTAGCCCAGCTATCTTGTTGCTCAGGTTCTGCAAATTGAGGCTGGTCTGTAAAAGCACGGCTGGCTACTGACAAATAATGTTGATAGCCAAAGGCTCCGTTTAGTTTTTTGCCATTTAATATTAATTGCTGAAAAGAAGCATCAGAACTGCTTACAGCCTGCAATAATAGCAATTCTGACGGGTGCTGCTGCCAGATGACAGGGTCAAATTCACCTTTATTAACCATTGCCGCCAATTGACCTATACCGCTGTCCTGACCAAAACGGTGACTGTATCGCAGCATAACAATATGCTGGGACAAGATACTGCCATCAGGATTTATAAGCCCATCGGGAACAGACTGACCGGTTTGCTCAGTTAACCAGGCCGCAGTAGCAGGCAGATAGTCTCCCGCACTGGCTTTTTTGCACAGTTCAGCAAGTAGTGCTCCTGCTTCAACGGAAGAGAGCTGATCTTTATCACCTAATAAAATAATCCGGGCTTCTGGTGGTAAAGCCTGGAGCAAGGCGGCCATCATTTCCACATCGACCATCGAGGCTTCATCAAGAACCAGTACATCCAGAGGCAATGGCTGGTAACGGTTATACCGCAGACTTTTACTTCCGGCTTTTATGCCCAGTAACCGATGGATAGTGCTGACATTAGTTGGAACCGCTTGCTGGATCTGGTTATAACCGGGAATGTCCAGCAATGCCAACCGATCGACCGCACCACTGATACTCTCTTTTAAGCGTGCAGCTGCTTTGCCGGTAGGCGCCGCCAGCCGGATCTCCAGTAGAGGCGCGTTCTGGCGAAGTTGCAACAACTGCAATAATGCCAGCAAGCGCACTACTGTGGTGGTTTTTCCCGTACCCGGGCCTCCGGTAATCACGGTAAAAGCACTGCGACAGGCAACTGCGCAAGCCAATTGCTGCCAGTCTGGTTTTACTCGCTGTGCTGACGGGGATCCCCCCTGAAACAATTGCTCAATTAACGGGCGCAATGCTCCCGCTGGCGGTAGTTCAGCTATTGTTTCAGTTTGAACTAAGCGTTGCTTAATTTCACTGGCAATATCGAATTCATATTGCCAGTAGCGACGGAGATATAAGCGCTGCGCCACCAGCACCATTGGATTACTGCCTGCACCATTATCTACTACAGCAGACTGAGTTATTACGGCCTGCCACTGCGTCAGGCTAACTGACGCGAATTGGTGTTGTAATGCCTGTTGCTGGCTGAGCGACAGTTCTCTACTAAGCCCAAGAGTTGCTAACGGATTTGCAGCTAATTTTGCCAGATCAAGACAAACGTGGCCCTGTTTTATCTGATAGCTGCATAGCGCTGCAGCCAACCACACCAGCGGCTGTGCAGGTTCGTATCTGGCAATAAAGCGGGCAAATGCCAGATCAAGCGGCCGCAGCCAACCCTGACTGTGCCAGAGCTCCAGCATTTCATCAGCCTGCATTTAATGTTTCTCCGCGAAACAGCTGATCGAGAGTATTGATTAGCTCAAGGGAAGGTTTTAACCACACCATGCCATGTTCAGGCGCTGCTATGCCCCGGATAAACCAGTGCATTGCCCCACCGGTATCCCGATCATAATCATAGTCAGCCAAACGACTGCGCAGAAGCCGGTGCAGTGCCAGACAATACAGTACCGCTTGCAAATCATAGCGCTTTTGCAACATGATCTGTCGCAATGCCTGCTCATTATAGTCACTCGCACACTGCCCCGCCCGGTTAGACTTGTAATCGCACACCAAATAACGTTGTTGCTGGCAAAATACCAAATCAATAAACCCCTTTAACATACCGTTAAGCTGCCCAGCCAATAAAGCTGGCCGGGCTTCACCAGGCCAGATGTGCCGCTGCAGTATTTGATCCAGTTGAACAATATCAATGTGCCGGCACGGCAACCAAAACTCCAGTTCAACCTGATAAACCTCCAGCTGTGCCAGGCTTTGCGCGGTGCCATTTTCAGGTTCTGGCAGACTAAAGCGGCTATTCAACAGTTGGACTAACCACTGATGCAACCCGGCACATTCGGCTTGCCAGCCCCGCAGCTGGCAGCGTTTCGCTAATTCTGCGGCTAACAACTCTGGGTGCTGGTTGATATAAGCAAAGCCCTGCAAGCCCATCCACTCTAAAATACCGTGTAAAAAAGTACCCGCCTGAGGCCCCGCGATAAACTGATATTGAATAGCCAGGTCTTCATTTTCTTCTGATGACGACTCAATTTTGATCTCGCTGTATAGCTCCGGCAGCAATTTGTCACTGGCCCGCTCTGGTTCTTCCTGAGCAAGAATACTGTTGTCACCCATTTGCCGGGTGAGTGCGCTGTAACTGGCAACCCACCATAACTCGCGGAATTGATGATTTATAGCCCGGGCGGCTGCCGTCAGGTTTTGTTGTTGCGCTGGCTGATAACATACCGAACTGACTGGGGGCAGGTTTGTCAACGTAATGGCAGGACAAGACCCCCAGGCCGATGTAACTTGCGTAACAAAATCTTCCGGTGTATTGGTCAATGCCGCCAGCAAATAACTGATCGCGCTTTGTTCGGCAAGAGGTGCCAGGCCCAACCAACAGGCGTATTTTGCCCGGGTTAAGGCAACGTAGCATTTACGAATATCTTCTGCCAGCCGCTGGTGCTCCGCTGCCACCAGCGCCTGCTGATCCGGCTGATAACTGAAACAGAGAATACCTTGTTCATCACGATAACTCAGAGGAAGCTGTCGCGTGTTTACCGGCCTGGCCGCGCAAATGAAAGGTAAAAATACCAGAGGGTATTCCAGGCCCTTAGATTTATGAATCGTTACCACTTGCACCAGCTCGGCATCACTTTCCAGCCTGACTTTTTGTTGTTCGCTATCGCCGCTTGTCTGCTCGGCAATGTGCTCAGCTAAAAAGCGCAGCAATGCCTGCTCACCGTCCAGTTGCTGAGCAGCCTGTTGCAACAGTTCTGCCAGATGTAATAAATCCGTCAGGACTCGCTCGCCATCGCCATCATCGCCAAGCAAACGAGCAGGGATCGAAAAATCAAATAGCAAACTACGCAGCATAGGCAAGACCCCGAAACGCCGCCATTGCTGCTGATAAGCTTTAAACTGCAGACAGAGCTGCTCCCACTGCAACTCGTGTTGCTGAAATTGATCAAGCTCGTTCAGGCTAAGACCGATAACACGACAGCCAATAGCGGAGCGCAGCAAGCTGTCTTGTTCAGGTTCAGCACAGGCACTTAGGATCAGTTGTAAATCAGTGGCAACACCGGAACTGAATACCGACTCGCGATCTGATAAATAGACGCTGCGAACCTGGCGCAGGGTCAATTGACGCCGGATCGCCTGAGCTTCATGCTGATTGTTAACCAATATGGCAATGTCAGAAGGTTTAAGCGGATGAGTATCACCATCGCTTGCCCTAAAATACGTTGTACCACTAACCGCCTGTTGCAATATTGAGGCAATATAGCTGGCACAGCCACTGGCATAACGTTCCAGATAGGCCTGACGACTTAATACTTTTTCCGTTTCATTATCAGGTAACCAGGCAGTGAGGGCCGATGCAGATTGCTCAGCTATCAGCAATTGATGTGTGGTACCTTTTGCTTTAACCGCTTGAAAAGGCAGCGGATCGTTCTCGATATCTTTACGCTCACTGTCCTGGCGAAACAAAAATGCCCCACCGGCCCGCTGTTCAGCCTGTGCAAAAATATAATTTACTGCGCTTACCAGCTGGGCGTCTGAACGAAAATTGGTATCCAAAGTATAATGCCGGCCGTTTGTTGCTTGTTTAGCATGCAGATAAGTAGAAATATCTGCACCACGAAACGCATAAATTGCCTGCTTTGGATCACCTATCAGTAGCAGTGCATAGTGTTTATCCGTCTCAGTTTCCACCCGGCTCAGGTGTTCAGGATACAGGGTAGAAAAAATCTGATACTGGATAGGATCGGTATCCTGAAACTCATCAATTAAGGCAACCGGATACTGGCGCCGGATAAGTTCGGCTAATTCGATGCCCTGAGGGCCTTGCAGCGCCTGATGCAGCCGCAGCAACATATCGTCAAAGCCCATTAGTGCCTGCTGCTTTAACTCGGTCTGGATCCGCTCTGCCAGCCAGCTGGCAGCATGTTGCATCAGTGCCTGACGTGGTTCAGCCAGGTGTTGTAACGCATCGTGTAAATGGATAATGCCAGCGAAGGCAGGATGGTTGGGGGGCGTCCCCTGTTTCCAGCACTCTGCTATTCCATCTGGCGATAATCGATGCCAGCCTGAGCCCAAATCAAGGTTTTCGTCCGGGCTTTGCAACCAGCTTTGCAACTTTTGCAACCAGTTATCAAGATAACGTTGTTGCAGTTGCCGGCCATTTACTGCTTTTTCGGCAATGGCCTGCTGTAATATGCCAGCCATCTCTGGCAGCCAGTGCTGCCATTGCCGGGCCAGCTGCGTTAACTGCTCATCACGTTCTGCCAGGCAGTGAGCTATTGCCTCTTCTGGTATCGCGTAACTGGCAACATGTACTGACGGCTGTGCCAGATAATAACCGGTAAGGCTGGCAACGCTTTGCCACAACCGTTCAGGCGTCTGCCAGTAATTAAGGCAAACTGTCAGCGCCTCTTCTGCCAAATCATAATAAAAGGTTCGCCAATAGTCCCGCGCCGCCTGCAGTTTTAACGCACTAAGGTCGGTACTTAATTGCTGACTGAACAAACTACCACTGGCAAAAGCGTGCTCTGCCAACATCCGGTTACACCAGCTATGGATGGTCGAAATTGCGGCCTCATCCATCCATTGTGCCGCTAATTCCAGGCGTCTGGCACAGGACGCAAAATCATTAGTAGGATACTCAGCCAGCAAGGCTGCCAGTACGCCATCATGGCTTTGCCCCTGCCGAAAAGCCTGCGCCGCTTCGGTTAGGCGTAACCGGATCCGGTCACGCAATTCCTGAGTCGCCGCCTCAGTAAAGGTCACGACCAGAATTTCCGGGGGGGTAAGCGAGCGCACAAACGCATGTTGTCCACCATGGCCTAACACCAGTCGCAAATATAAAGCGGCAATAGTAAAGGTTTTACCGGTGCCGGCACTGGCTTCAATTAATCGGTTGCCACTAAGTGGCAACGTCAGAAGCGAGAGTGATTTTGGCTGAGTCATTCAGCACCCCCGGCACTATCTGCCTGATACACCGCGGTGTATAAGGGCCGGTAAAGCAGTTCGGCAAGTCGGAAAAAGTCGCCACTTTCCATCAATTGGTCAAAGTGAGGAAACAGTCGCTGCAGATAAAGGTTCTGCTGAACGATTCCAGCACTGTAGCTATCACCCTGATAGCGCTTTTCACACTGCTGCAAAGTTTGCTTAAGACTGTATTTATCGTTGTCGCATTGATTCAGATATAACATGGCGCATTCTAACTCCAGTGGCCAGGGAGCCTGATGAGCTTGTAAATAATAACCTAGCAGCTGTGTTAATTGCTCAGTAGCCGCCGTAGCATCGATCGCGGTAAACCGTAACTCACCAGCCTGACTTAGCACGATGCTCTGACACGGTTGCAAGCTATTGGCTAATAAATGGCTCAGCCAGGGCAGCACCAGATGCCGCCACTGATATTTACGATCTTTTATAATTGTGCTGCCACTTAACAACAACTGACACTGCTGGCCACTGCTATTTTGCCTTAACTGGTTTAGCCAGTCCTGTAATTTAAGCCCCTGATATTGCAACTGCAGGGCCCGGGGTTTCTGTACCATCGGATATGCCCGTTGCCACTGTTCCAGCCGCCCGGCTAGGGCCAGTACCGGCTGAGCCAATTGTGTTGCGTGCACAGTTACCGCTGCGCCAAAACCAAGCACGCCCCGACGTTGCATTTGCGCTAAACAATGACTTACCGCGCTCTCTAAGGGCTGGTTGTCTGTCAGGGCGTGCTGTGCAGCGACAAGCAGTTGCTGCTGCAATTGCCAGCGGTTTAGCCCATCCAACGCAAAGGCTTCATCATTGTCACCTATTACTTCAGGCTGTCCTAGCCAGACCGATAACCGTTGAGTAAAGAAGCTTTTTACCGGGTCGCGCACAAAGTCACTAAGCTGGCGCAAGCTAATGGCCTCGGCTGGTTGCCAGGCACTCAGTTGCCCTGATGAAACAGCGGGTAAGGATTTTGCCAGCCATTCATGCTGATAGCTAAACAATCGGGATGCTGACTGCCCGAAATAACGTGAGCTAAAGGGTTGTAACGGGTGAGCTGTGGTCAATACTGAAAGCAAAGGATCAGGATCGGTTCCCGTATGCTCCAACTGCCAACACGCTGCCAGATGATCACGTAACTGACCAATCAGCATTGATGGCGCCCGTTCACTATTATCATGGATACTGCGGCCAATCCAGCTTACATAAAGTCTGTCACGGGCAGATAACACAGCCTCCAGCAGCAAATAACGATCATCCTCGCGCCTGGAACGATCTCCAGGACGCATGTCGGTACGCATTAAATCAAAGTCTTGCCGAGGTTGCTGCCTTGGAAAGGCGCCATCATTCATCCCCAGCAAACAAATATGCCGAAACGGTATTGCCCGCATTGGCAACAAGGTCGCAAAGGTTATTCCACCGGATAAAAACCGTTGCTGTACTCCCGGCTGCGCCACCAACGCCAGCCAACTTTCAGCAACGATTGGCGCGGGTAGCAATGATGTCAGCTCGGCTTGCTGACAATGGCTGTGCCACTCATCCAATGCGTCATACAGTTGCGCCAGTAACGCCTGTTCTTCTGTATGTTGTGGTAGTAAAAAATCCTGCAACAGGGTATTAATAATGTCTTGCCATTGTTGCGGAGTGTGCGTCTGCTGCAGGAGTTGCCAGTAGTGCTTCAGCTTTACCAGCAATTGATAAAGCGGACCAATTAACGCGGCATCTAAGCCACTGATATCGGTAAATGGCTCGATACCATGCCAGCCAGTATTGCCCTGCTCAGCTGCAGATACCGGGCCGGTAGCAAAACCCAGCAACATCCTGTCTATAGCAAACTGCCAGCTAAACTGATGTAAGTCGGCAGGTAAATCAAGACTCTGTCGCTGCGCAGAGTCCAACCCCCAACGCGCCCCCGCTGCATGCAGCCATTGGTGAAGCATAGGAATTGCGGTTTCTTCTATCGCAAACCTTTGGCGTATGGCAGGTACTTCAAGTAGGTCCAGAATATCGCTCAGTTGAAACCGGCTTTGCGCCAGTGCCATTAGTTGCTCAATAGCCTTAAACATGGGTTGCTCTGACCCTGGTGGTAAGTCGGCAATAGTAAAGGGTATATAGCGCGGATCTTCTGAGCTTACCGACGCAAATACCGCCTGGATCAGCGGCGCATAGCTGGTGATATCAGGTACCATTACCATAATATCACGAGGGCGAAGACTACGATCCTGCTCAAACGCCGCTAACAACTGATCATGTAACACTTCAACTTCACGCATCGCACTATGCGCAATATGAAACTGCACAGACTGGTCTGTTGGCTGGATGGGTGGCCAGTACTGCTGGCTCTCATGAATGGGCCTTAAATCATAGATATCGTGTTGCAGCATTCCCAGTAAATACTCGCTCTCTGGCGGCTGAAATAAATCAATTCGCTGATTTAAAAACAGGTTTTTGAACCGGGCCGTGTCATCAAATTCATCCAGCAATCTGATATAATCCCGGCCCTGTCGCCCCCAGGACGCTAGTAATGGCTGTGCATGAACGTACAGTTGTTCTTCGTCGATATGTTGTGGCATACCTGCTTTGTATTTCTGACGATGATGTGCTGCCCGCAACAACTCTTTTTCACTGATAATGTCAGCCCAATAGTGTTGACAAGGGTTATGTACAGCCAACAATACCTGACAAAAAGGCGCTATGGCGGCCAGTACCTGCAAACTTTGCTGCGGCATGGCTGAAATGCCAAATATAATTAAGCGTCTGGGCAACAACCTACTGGCTTCGGCCTGCGACAAACCCGCCAGTTTATCAATAAAACGCTGATGAATTTCTGCGCGGCTGTCTCCAAGCTGCTGCTCACTAATTCTGGCATGCAACAAGCGCCACAACTCACTTTGCCAGCGTTGCTCCTCTTGCAGTGCTCTTTGCTGGCCACGTGCATTGACTATTATATCCTGTTGTTGTTGCCACAGGTTTAGCCAGTCGGCCCGATACACCTGATATTGATCATACAGCGCTGCTAATTGCTCAGCCAGTTGATACGTTTTAACTAAGGAAGGGTCATCAGCATAAAAACGCTTTAACGGATCAAAACACGGGTTATCAGGCAGTTGTGGCAGCAAGCTCAGTAAATGCCAACGCAGTAATTCGCGGCTGTAGGCTGAGTGCTCGCTGATTTGGTCAGCGCCCAATACCTTGCGATAAAGTTGCCAGATAAACCTGGCGGGCAATTGCACATCGATAGCCGCTGCAATTCCACAACCCGGTTCAAAGGAATCGGGTTCATTGGCCAATGCCAGTTTCAGCCATTGGGCAATACCATTGCTCTGAACCAGAATTTGCTCCGATTCCAACGGTGACAGTGGATAACGTTGCAACCAATTCACTACCACTGCACGTAATTGCTCAGGCGCATTGGCATGAACCACCAGAAAACCAGCTTGTAAGCGACTAGCCTGTGACATAAAAAGCCTTTAACGACAACAGGCTGCCACTATAGCTGATTTTACCGGAGCTTTAAAAGCAGCTTAAGATTATGCCTTAACCAGATTCTTACGCCGGCTATACTCGGCTATCATCAATTGCATTTGCGTTTCGTCATAAGGTTGCAAATTACTGAGGATCATTCGCTTCTTACCGCCACCAATTTGCCGGCCATTTTCTGTCAGCACAAATTCTAGCAACACGTTGCCACGCTTTCCTTCCACCTGAAGGGAAGATGCCGCCAGGCTAAGCTCAACGGCGGCGGTAGGCAAAGTGTCAAAAGACAAGGCCATACTCTCGTATATGACCAACGGCCGACCCGGATGGATCATTACATTATGCTGTTCCATTAATGGCTGCAAAATATGCGGAAAATTTTGTCCTGAAAACCGCACATAGTCACGGATCAGAGGCTCAATCACGGCGAGATCGTGACTGGTCTCACCTTGTTGCTGCAGTGCAAGATAGACTTTGCCCTGCTCGTCACAAATTCGTAATTCATTATCATGTTGCTCGCAGTGCAACAACACATTTGCGCTGACCATGCCGGCAAAGGTACAACTCAGTTCTTTTGCCAGACCGTAGTGACTCAATAAATAGGCAAACAGCAGATCACCAGGCACACAAAAGCGTTTGGCATCCACGTCATGAATAGGATTAAAGTCGGTGGCAATTTGCTTGGCAAAACGACAAGACTGCAGCCGGCTGAAACTAAAACCGTTTGCAGAACGGGTGACAAAATCGTCTAACAACATCAATCAGGCACTCACTGTTTTTAACTTAAGCCGGCCATTCTAGCCTAATTTACCCGCTAAATGGTCCAGCCAGTAATAAATAAGCAACAGTTGCGATTATAGACGCTTTAACACGGCAGGTTGTTGGCAAAAAAATACTTGCCTTTATTTTAAACAGCAACTACTGTATATCCATACACTGTACATAAACACAGCTGGAGAATACTATGTTGCCAATGTCATCTTCTACTCATATTAACTCAGACGCCCCTGCGCTATCCGTGCCACGTGCCACCGGGCGCTTACAGCGATTAACAACTGCAGTTGCTGCTGCCACGCCTTATTATCAACAACTAAGTGCAGAATCTGCTGCCAGTTCAGAGCAGCTATTAATTAAGTTGTTGCAGCGTCATCGTCATGAAACAGGATGGATTGTGTTGATTGCCCCACCTTATCTTCCATCAAAAGCGCTGGCGGCATACTTACAGCTACCGGTAGATAAAATAATGGTTATTCATGCTAAAGCGATTAAAAACCACGCAACAATTTTAGATCAGTTATTGCATACCTCCAGTTGCAGGGTGGTGGTGAGTTTTAATCAAACGATATCAACACAAATAACGCAACAACTAAGTCAATGTGCAGCCAGTCAGCAACGATGGTTATATCAGATTGCACCCAGCGCAACACAGGCTCATTAACGGTACTGCAGGCAGGCCTTAACTTACGCTATAATGCTATTTTTGCTGCATTAGTCTGGTAAAGAGGTCATTGTGTTCTGCTATTGTTGCTCCGGGAAGCGTTACAGCGATTGCTGTCAGCCATTGCTCGATGGAAAAGTTAAGGCCAAAAATTGTATTGAGTTAATGCGCTCACGCTACAGTGCATATTGTCATAAAGCTATTGATTATCTTTATGCCACATATCATCCAGACCGGCGCATAGAGAATTCAACAGCGCAAATTGCTGAATTTGCCCACACAGTGCACTTTATTGATTTAACAATTAGCAGTAGCTCAGACATCGATAGTAGCAATAATGCAGGTAGTGGCTATGTCAGTTTTATCGCCAGCTATATTCATGAAAACAAGCTGGAAACACTGACAGAGCAATCTCGATTTATGCTAGAGGAACAATGGTACTACGTTGACGGTAATATCGCCGCTACTGCGGCCAAAACGATAGGGCGCAACGATAAGTGCCCATGCGGTAGTGGTAAGAAATTTAAACAATGCGCGTTGCATGTAATGTCAGGCAATGCTGCAGCTACGCAACACTAACCGGAACCTGAGATTATTATGCCGCCGTGTATTGCTGTAAATCGTTCAGGATTTCATACAGTGCCGTTGGATCGGCTTCTGATCGTTCCATTTTACCGCCATCTCGCCGGCGTTTGCTGTGGGCATCTAAATTCTGAATAAGTTCAGATGCCAACTTGGTATTGTTATCTACTAAAACCAGTGGCCCCTCAGCTAAATATTGCTGCAATTTAAGCTGGCTTACGCTTCCGGAACTCAACGCTTCGCTCTGATGGGTTAATTTTGCCAGATCATCTTCTTGCCAGCCATAACCTCTGGCTTTTAACACAGATAATTTGGCATACAAATCCGTTTTTATGACGACAGGTTCGAGCGTTGGCGTATGAAATTCTGCCATTTCATCAATGGCTGGCGATAAAAATGCCAGCCACAACGAAAAATCTGATCTGTGATGCTGATTCAGGGCTTTATTCAGCCGGCAATCCAGTTGCCATTCATTAATAATAGTGGTCATAGCAGCTTAGTTAAACGTGGTTGTTTGGTTTATCGGCAGTTGACCAAAAAAGTTAAGCAAAATGCTTTACAACAAAAGACAGTTTGATAAGATGCGCGCACTCGTGGAGGGGTTCCCGAGTGGCCAAAGGGATCAGACTGTAAATCTGCCGGCACTGCCTTCGAAGGTTCGAATCCTTCCCCCTCCACCATTGCCTGCTGCTATACCTAGCACCCACTGTCTCAACTGTTTTAATTAACTTGCTAAACCGCGCTATTTTTCCGACACTTAGCGTATTCAGGCTATAGTGTAAGGCGCTAATGCAAAATAAGACTTTGGAGAATCAACGGATATTAATTGTTGATGACCAGCGCGCATTCCAGTTAATGTTTAAAGGTGTTCTTTACTCAATGGGCGCAACCAATGTCGCCTTTGCACCAACCGGTGAACAGGCTCTGGCTAAATGCAGCAATACCGACTTCGATATCCTTTTTGTTGATTATCACCTGGGTATCGGGAAAAACGGTAAACAATTGCTCGAAGATCTGCGGGAAAAGAAGCTCCTTAAACCCCATAGCATATTTATGTTAATTACCGGAGAAAACTCAGTACCGGTGGTGGTTAGTGCTGTCGAGCTTGAACCTGACGATTATCTGGTCAAACCCTTTTCTCAAAGTGTTTTGCGAAGCAGAATAATTCGGATCCAGCACAAAAAAGAGCGGTTAGCTGGCTTATTTAACGCCTTATATGGCAATGACTCCGAGCAGGTTATTGCATTTTGCCAACAGGAAATAGCAGAGACAGGTCGCTATCAGCAATTTTGCAAACGTGTTTTATCTGAGAATTTATTAGCATTAAAACGTTATAGTGAAGCAGAGCAGATTTTAAGCAGCTGCCTTGAACTCAGACGCAATGGCTGGGCGCTGATATTGATGGCCAGGTTGTATTTTGAGCAAAAGCGTTTTTCGGAAAGTAAGACATTGTGTGATGAAGCGCTGGAAGATAACCGTTTATTCGCCGAAGCATATGATATTAAAGCACGTAGTTGTCTGGCTGAAGATGATCCCGAGCAAGCATTCGTTAGCATTCAGGCGGCCACTGATATTGCCCCTTACTCTATGCATCGCCAGTATTTGTATATGGATATCGCTCACGCTTTAGAAGATACCACAGCTAAAGTACTCGCCAGCAAACAGCTTTATGAAATAACCCGCCGCTCTATTCGACAGGATGTAAGTCATTTACTCAATTACATTCGAAGTATCATCGCTGCCGCTACCCTTAGCGATGATCCACAGCAACGCAATCGTTATTCTCAGGAAGTAGCAATTGCTTTACGGCGGGCACGACGTGATGACAGCTTAATCAGGGAAACTGACTTCGATCTTTTTGAAATTTTATGCCAAGCAAGGCTTGACTCAATAAGCGGTCAGCAGTATCAGGCAAAGAAAACTTACGCTGCGGTTGCACAACTTGCTGAAACACAGCAACAGGTAATACCGGATACCGTACTACTTCTTAATCAGATTGGCGAGTTTGAACAAGCAGATCGGCTGGCAATGTTTATTGACGCAGACCAAAGAAACGATCCGGTGTTGGAGCGACTATTATCAGAGCAACAGCGGCAGAACCAGTCTCATCAGCAACATTTTGCGCAATTAAACAAAGACGGGATCCGCCAATATAAAGACGGACAGTATCTGGCTGCACTTGCTTTGTTTGAGCAAGCATTGGATTTGGCACCGATGAATACAGGCTGTGCTCTGAACGTTATTCAAACCAGCTTACAATTGCTTAAAACCCATAGTAAAGCACCAGGTAGCAGTATGCTGGAGCGCTGTAAAAAAGCGTTTAGAATTGTCGATAATATGCCATTACCCGAACATCACCGAAAACGCTATGAGGAACTGCTGAATCAATTTTCAAAGTTAAAACAGGAAAAGCGACGCTAATACCCTAATGTGCAAAATCGCAACGGGCGTTAGTACGTCGCAAGCTGCTCTGCTAACTCAGTAACCAGTGCGCTGGCCCCAATTCTCATCGTTGCGCTGGTGGCAGTGACTCCCGTTAACTGTTCATACAGGTCAACTAATTGCAGCGCCTGGCCAACAGTGCGTACCCCACCTGAGGCTTTGAACCCTACCGGGCGATTCGCCGCCGCAATTATCGTTAACATGATCCGCGCCGCTTCCTCTGTTATTCCCACCGGCACTTTGCCGGTTGACGACTTAATAAAATCAGCACCCGCATCTATGGCCAACTCGGTCGCTTTAGCAACTTGCTGCGCGGTGATAAGCTCGCCAGATTCTAGAATGACTTTTAAACAATGTGCCCCGCATGCACGGCGAACGCCACTTAAAAACGTACTAACGTATTGGTGCTCACCACGCATTAGCGCCTGATACGGTATTACGCAATCAATTTCTGTGGCACCGGCGGCCAGGGCGCTGCTAATTTGCTGACAAACAACATCGAGCGGTGCATTACCATCGGGAAAATTTACTACTGAGGCTAAACCAGCAGGATGTTCAGATTCAAACATAAAACGGCTTAACTGGGGTAAATACGCCGGGTAAACACAATAAGCAGCAACAGCAACCGGCAACGTCGGTAACTGCGCTAACCATTTCGCCATCTGCTCAGTATTATCCGCATCATTTAATCGGGTAACATCAAGTAATTTACTCAGTTGTAATAAACGTAATCGATTGGTCATGGTAACTTCCATTAACGATATTCTGGCCTGAACAACTGCAATACTGCGCATCGACAGCAAACTTTGACAGGCTAAATTTGACTGGAAGAGTAAACCAAATAAGCGCAAAAATGCAAAAAAGAGAAAAAAAATATTATTTTTGGAATTTTTTAGAAATTAGCGAGTCACAGTTAATAGTTGTAATGTTGTGTTTACTTCTCTCCCTGAAATTGAGTTGTCCTTAGTTTATCGCCGGTTTTATACCGGCGCTTTTTTTTGTTCAGCTCAAGGCAGTAATTACCCTTACTCTACCAACTGCTGCTGAAAATAACTCAACCAGGCCTGTGCCTGTGGGTAGTCAGGTACATAACGGTTGATGATGCGCCAGAATTCCACCGAGTGATCCATCACCTGACGATGAGCCAGTTCATGAACGATGACATAATCATAAACCCATTCCGGCGCCATAATAAGCCGCCAGTTCAGACCTATTACACCATTGCTGTCACAATAACCCCAGCGTCGTTGCCACTGCCCCAGCCTTATTTCACAAAATGAAATGTCCATCACGTTTGCCCACGATAACAAACGTTGCTTAAATACAATATTAGCCTGTGCTTTTAGCCACTGCGCAAGAAGTTGATTTTGCCATGCCGAAAGATGAGTACTGCTAACCCGGTTACTAACCGTGATTATTATCTTTTGCCCGGCAACAGCCACGTCACTTTTAGTTGCTCTGCAACATACTACTTCTAACGTGTTTCCTTTAAATAATATTTCTGCGCGTTGCTGCCAGCTCAATGCCGGGGGCTGAGACTGTTGATGTAACAAATGACGCTGTATCCAGGGCTGTTTAGTTTGTATCAGGTGTTCAATACGTTTGCTGTTGCATCCCACTGGTGCCCGAACCGTCACCTGGCCATGCCGTATAACAATTGCCAGGGTTCGACGACGACTGTATACAATTTTGTAGTCAGCCAGCATTGTCAGCAAACTCCGGGGTCAGTCTGACTTACCGTCTGAGCGCTTCGCATGCTATGATGCAAACTTGTTCCAGGTTGAGGCATATAGTGCAACATGAAAATAATCTCTTTTAATATTAATGGTATCCGCGCAAGACTGCATCAACTGCAGGCGCTGATTGACAAACATCAACCCGATATTATTGGTTTGCAGGAAATAAAAGTCCATGACGATGAATTTCCGATGACGCAAGTCATGGCAATGGGTTACCACGTATACCATTTCGGCCAGAAAGGTCATTATGGCGTAGCTATTTTAAGTAAACAAGCTGCCACCGAGATGCAATATGGTTTTCCCGGTGATGCAGAAGATGCCCAACGCAGAATGTTGATTGGCCGCTATTTGCTGGAAAATGGTAAAACCCTCACGGTTCTTAATGGTTACTTTCCCCAAGGGGAAAACCGCAGTCATCCGACAAAATTCCCGGCAAAAGAAAAGTTTTATGCTGACTTGCAGCATTATATAGAGCAACACCACCGTCCTGACGAGTATCTTTCAGTCATCGGTGATATCAATATTTCGCCTGTTGATACCGATATTGGTATAGGCGAAGCCAACGCTAAACGCTGGTTGCGTGAAGGTAAAACGTCATTCTTGCCAGAAGAGCGTGCCTGGCTGCAACGGCTGAAAGACTGGGGTTTAATTGATACCTACCGTCAGCTGTATCCAGACGAAAATAGCCAGTTCAGTTGGTTTGATTATCGTTCAAAAGGGTTTAACGATAACAGAGGACTGCGTATCGATGTCGTAATGGCCACCTTACCAATGGCTGAGCGATGCATTGAGTCAGGCATTGACTACGAGTTACGGGGTATTGAAAGGCCTTCAGATCATGCGCCGGTATGGTCAGTCTTTAATTTAAACAACTGATATTAGTTATTGCTAATGCGGCCTATAGCCAGGGCCGCATAAATGTTTTGTCCAGTTGTTTGTATGCTGCCGCCAATGTATTGGCCAAGTCTAAATAATTACGTGGCTCGCTGGCCGTGTGGGGCTTAATGCCTTGTTCTTGCATCTGCATACGAATTTGCCTGCACCAGCTTACCAGCGCCGGGGGCAATTGTGTTGAAGAGCGACCCCCAAGCCAATACCAGCCTTGTAACGGCAGTGATAAAATAAACAACATCATTGCCAAAATTTGACCGGTAAAATTACTGCCAAGTAAAGTTAACTGGAAAAATGCCGTCAGCACCGCCAAACCGGGCAAAAACCGCAAGCCAAGACGGGTAAGTTGAATAATTTTATTTTCAGGGAACAAGGCGTTAAGCTCAGGTTTAACAGGCCATGTCTGACTGTAATGACGCCCTTCCTGTAATAACGTAATTAATTTCATTGTTCAAGCCCCTCACATTACTACGGCCAACTTCTACTTTAGCATAATTATGATACGTTGCGCAGGCACAACTGTATCAATGCATCTGTATCAGTTTATCGTCGGCCGAGCTGCATAACCGATAAAAGCGCTGCCAGAACATGGCAACTGTTCTTTTTAACTTAAATAGCATTAAAATTGACCATGTAAGATTAAAGCAACTTTCAGGCCAAGTAATTTATTAATAATTATCATGCATTTAGCTTGAATCAGCTGTGTTACCAACAATCTTACCCACAGAAGCTGTGGACAAGTTTCATAGCTGAAACGCTTAACCACCAGCAGCTGTCAGTATTTTTACCATTAAAAAACCACGTTTCGAAAAAAATTCATCATCAAGTCATCTTTCTGACATGTTAGGCGTAAGCCATTAAGTCAGAGCCCTTAATAAAGGTGCATTTAGCTAAAACTAACTACAGAAAATAAATTATTATTACGATAGTATTGTTGCAGATAAGTGCTGCCTGCAGATCGGAAAAACACTGAGTGTTGATTTTAGTAATACAATTACTGCTGATAACGGAAAACTGTTTATGATTAAAATGTACGGTATCAAAAACTGCGATACCATTAAAAAAGCCAGAAAATGGCTGGAACAGCATCAACTGGACTATCAGTTCATAGATTATCGCCAGGATGGGCTGACCGCAGAGCAACTCGCTGTTTTCTGTCAGCAACTGGGATGGCAAAACTTGTTAAACACCCGCGGCACCACGTACCGGGCGCTACCACCAGAGCGCAGGAACAACCTGACAGAATCACTTGCGCAGCATCTGATGCTGCAACAACCGGCAATGATTAAGCGACCATTGTTACAACGAAATGACAGCTATATTTTGGGCTTCAATGCCGAAACTTACCAACAACTACTGGAAGATTGAAATGAGCTGGCTTGATCCACAACAAAACCCGGTACTTGCCCTGGCAATGGATTTAATTTCAAGAGAGTCCGTTACCCCGTCCGACGCAGGATGTCAGCCATTAATGGCAAAACGATTAGCCTCAGTCGGTTTTGACATTGAGATGCTGGAATTTGCAGATACGTTAAATATGTGGGCCAGGCATGGCCGAGACAAGCCGCTATTTTGCTTTGCCGGGCACACCGATGTCGTGCCAACCGGGCCTCTGTCTCAATGGCATACTCCTCCTTTTACCCCTTCTATTATTGGTGATAATTTATTCGGCCGTGGCGCAGCGGATATGAAAGGCAGCCTGGCGGCAATGGTTATTGCCACCGAACGCTTTTTAACTGAGTGCCCTGATCCGGCCTTCAATATTGCCTATCTCATCACCAGTGACGAAGAAGGTCCTTTTATTAATGGTACGGTTCGGGTAATTGAAACCCTCGAAGCCAGAAATGAGAAAATAGACTGGTGCCTGGTAGGTGAACCTTCCAGTGGCCAGAAACTCGCCGATGTGATCAAAAATGGCCGCCGTGGCTCTTTAACCGGTCATCTGACCGTGCATGGTATTCAGGGCCACGTGGCCTACCCGCACCTGGCAGATAACCCTGTGCATAAAGCTGTTCCAGCACTGGCAGAGTTGGCCAGTGAACAATGGGATTCCGGTAATCACTACTTTCCGGCTACCAGTTTTCAGATTGCCAACATTAGCGCGGGTACCGGCGCCTCCAATATTGTGCCTGGCGAGCTGAAAGTCATGTTTAACTTTCGTTACAGCACTGAAGTTACTGCAGAGCAACTGCAACAACGGGTATATGCCATGCTGGACAAGTATGGGCTGAATTATCAACTAGACTGGACGCTAAATGGCTTACCCTTTCTGACAGATAGTGGCAGTTTAGTTGAAGCGGTGGTTAATGCTGTTGAACAGGTGCAAGGTTTCAGTCCACGACTGGAAACAACAGGTGGCACCTCAGATGGTCGCTTTATTGCGCCAACGGGCGCTCAGGTCGTAGAGCTTGGCCCCTGCAACGCCACTATACATAAAGTGAATGAATGTGTTTCTATCCATGATCTAACGGTACTCGCAGATATTTACCAGGCTCTGTTGCAACAACTTCAGCAAAAACTGTCAGTATGAACATCCAGCAACCCAGCAGCGCCATATTAACCGGTTGTACTGAGGCCCATCTGGTAGCGCTGGAAGATGGTGCACTTATTCACAACCAGATGCAAAATGCCTGGCATAACCTGTGTCAGGCGGCTGCAACAGACGGCATCGAGATTAGAATTGTCTCTGCATTTCGAGGTTTTCGGCGTCAGGCCGCCATCTGGCAGGCGAAATGCGATGGCCTGCGCCCGACATATGATTTGCAACAGCAGCAAGTGGCTGTCACCCGGTTGAACGGGCTGGCGAAACTACAGGCAATTTTATTGTACTCTGCCCTGCCCGGTGCCAGTAGGCATCACTGGGGGACAGAGCTGGATATCTATGATGCTGGCGCAGTCGCATCAGACTACCAACCCCGGTTATTGCCAAGTGAATATGAGGCACAGGGCCCGTTTACCAAATTAAACCAGTGGTTAAGTACTGAGGCGGTTAAGTTTGGTTTTTTCCGACCATACCGCCAATACCGCGGTGGTGTTGCCGCTGAACCATGGCATCTGAGTTATGCCCCCATTGCCAAGCCTTATTTGCAGGAATTTAATATTGCGACATTAACGTCCTGCCTGCAACAGCATCCTATCGCAGAGCAACATTGCGTGCTGGCTAATTTACCGCAACTGTATCAGACTTACGTTACCAATATTTGCGAGGAAAGCTAATGAATTGGCCACTATTCTGGGCGCTGTTGTTTGGCTTTGGCATGATCGTCGGCAACATTATGCTGGTTAAGCATTCTGCGAAGATGAAAATGCCAAGCCTAAAAGATGCTAAAGAAACCCAACCCAGGTCAGATAGCACTGCTGACAAGACTACTCGTCGTCAGTCTGACGCTGAAAAGCCGAATAGCCCTGAATGAAACGTTGCAGCTGATCCCGTAAATTAGGTGGGGTACCTTTAATTATCAGGGTGTCAGTGCCTACATCATACTGCACCCTGTCACCAATGAGTTTTTCATCAAAACTCAACGATAATCCACCTCCCGCGCCATTAAACTTTACCATCTTCTTCAATTCTTTTACTTCTACCGGAAATTGCTCGGCGACTTCAAGTTGCTGTTCAGCACAATAGTGTAAAAAACCATTCTCCTGCTCTGGGTCAACCACCGCTGAAAGCTCAGCCAGTACTACATCCTGACCTGCCTTGGCCCGCTCTTCACAATAATCAAACACCTGACGTCGGGCGGACGTTTTTTCACCTTGCTCAAATTCAGCCGCAGCAAAATATTCTTCAACAGAGGATAACACTTTCTGGCTGTTTTGCCGTGCGTCTGCGCCTTCCAGGCAGCCGAGAAAATCAAGGAAAAAATCAGCCACTTTTCTGCCCGCACGACCCCGAATAAAACTGATGTAGTTACCCGCCTCGGCATTAACCTTATATTCCGTAAGATCTAAACGCGCCGCCAACTGCATTCTGGCGATATCAAGATGTCGTGACGTCGACAAATCCAATTGTTCAGTAAGTGCAAAATGATCCTTGCTACCAAGTAAACAGACTAACAAAACCTCGCTTGCCAAATATCGGTAATGCCCCAGTAATAAATAACCCGTTTCGGGCAATTGGTGGCTGCTTAACTGGCTAATTAAAGAATCGGTCATGGCTTTGGTAAAACCAAGATAATCGGTGTCGCCGCGTTGCCAGCTGGCGAGTGCCTGCGGTACGGCAGGATCTTTTTCCTCAGTAAAACTAGCGTATCCTTTAGCAGGCTTGCCATTGTAAGCCAGGTGCAATTGTTCCAATAAGGTTGAAACTGACCCGTCTGAACCGATCAATTGCTCACGGTAATGGGCACTGTGTTCCCCGCTGGCTGACAGATCAATATAATTAATCGCTAAATGCAGTACATCGACGGACATAATTTTTCCTGTTTTAACTGAAATCTGATACTATTCTTTAGTCTTAATATCATCATAATCTGAGTGACGCATGCCCATTGTATCAAAGTATTCCACTGCACAAATTGAAAATCTGGTAAATCAGCTTCTGGATACCTTTCACGCCAACAATGCAACCACTGAGCTTAGTCTGATGTGTTTGGGCAATGCCGTTAGTCATGTCATTAACAGTAGTGTCCCCGCACCACAACGCGCCGCTGTCGCCAGCCATTTTAGCCAGGCGTTAGCTGACGCCATCAGTACAAAAAGTAATTAATCCACAATGGTTATTAAACATAACTTATCGCTGGTTAAAAAAGTCAATCGGCTGCTAAGTTGGGGCCATTGGTTTAGCTTTTTTAATGTTTTACTGGCTTTAGCTGTCACCAGTATTTACTGGTTATCTGAACCCTCGCCAGCGACCCTTCTCGGTTGGATATACTTAATCTGTTATTGGCTGGGTCATACCGCTTTTCTTTGTTTTATGTTTTTTATCATTACGGTGTTTCCATTATCACTGATTTTCCCTTATCAAAAACATGTACGGGGTTTGGCGGCCCTGCTGGCTACCATTGGCATGGTGGTATTAATTTTCGATGCCTATGTTTATGCCAATCTCGGTTATCATATCGGTAGTACCTCTTACCATCAGACAATAGAGTTGTTGCAGCAGCAAATTGTCACAAATCTGCGTAATTTTATTCTTATTGTCAGTTGTGTAGCAGCCATATTGATCGCTGTTGAGCTTGTTATCAGTAATTACTGCTGGAAAAAAATTGCCAGGCTGAAACAAAGCCAGATTAGTAAACCATTAATGGTGATCTTTATCGGTAGCTTTATGTTAAGCCACTTGATCCATATTTATGCTGACGCCCGTTTAAAATGGGACGTGACCAAGCTGGATAATGTATTACCGTTCTCATACCCGGCGACAGCAAAAAGCTTCCTGGCAAGGTATCAACTGGTCGATCTGGCAAAACGAGCACAGCGTCAGGCAGACAAACTCAGTATATCCAGCCCGGAGCTCAGTTTGCGCCAGTTACAATGTGCCACAACTCAGGTTGAACCCATTCAGATCATCATTGCTAACGACATATCGCATCAAACCATGGAGTTTATGCGCCAGCAGGGTTTACGTCTGCATCAGCAACACTTTGCGCCGAACAATAAGAATGAAGCACTTCTGCACCTGTTGTACGGCCAGTTTTTTCTGGCAGAAGACAGCCAGCAGCAACTGAATGAACCTCCTGCGTTTATTCAGCAACTACCGGCCGGCACTTTGCATATTGACAGTAAATCGTCTTCTATTAACATGCAGTTGCCCTGGATAGACTCTGAAACAAATGCAAATAACGCCTTAGTTAATATTGTGTTTGATGACTCGCCACAAGCGAATTGGGAAGAATATAAACACTATAAGTATATCGTGCTATTACCGCTAACCAGTAAACAGCCAACCTTTGTTTTAGCACCGGTTACGTCGATGATCCGCTGGCCACAGCTACACGCACAGTTAACAAATTTAAGCTCGCAGCATCTTGATTTACTGCCGACATCACTTAGCTGGGCCGGGTGCGTTACTGAAAAAAGCTGGTTAGGTGACAACCTGCTGCAAACCCCTACTTTACCTAAGCTCAGTATCAGCAAACAGGATATTGTCAGTATTCGCAAAGACAAAATGGTGGTACTGCGACAAGACGGTAGTTACGGCGTTTGGTCAGCAGGCACATTGCTACCGTTGAACGAAAAACTGGATATTCCGATGCTGACTGACGCCTTAAAAAGGCTGGAAAACACGACAGACTGAACCCGCCAGGCATTGCGAGAAACAAATAGCTGAGTTTATTGCAGGGTTTTAGGCGCTCTTATCTTCGGCCTTTTACCTGCAAGCTCTAACTCAGCTAAATGGAGTAAATTGGTATAAACAATGGGCGGCACCGGCTCATGAAAACGCTCCAGAAAGGCGATTTGCGCATCTTTGATTAACTGCTGACATAACTGATCATACTGGCTGTAACCATCATAAGAATAAGGCTCATCGAGGTCAGCCAACCCAACTTCCCGCTGCCTGCGCATAAACCAGTTAAGTAAAAACTCATACTGTTTAATATCGAGCCATTGCCGACAATCCATCATGCTACTTAAACCCGTTAGTGTGTTGGAAAAATATTTCACGTCATAATCACTGCAAGGCAGTAATTATAGTGTTGCATAAAACATATCGCGTTAATTTGCGCAACACAATAATACGTTACGTTCGTCCCTCATCGCTCGATCAAATCCCTGTATCAACTTATGAAACGTGATGCTAAATAAGCCCTGCAGCGTGCCATAAAAGGAGTTACAATACGCCCATAGCAACTTAATTTGGATTACTGATGATTGCACTGGGCACCCTGAACACGTTAACCGTTAAAAAGCAGGTTAAGTTTGGTTTTTACTTAGACGGGTTAAGTTGGGGCGAAATTTTGTTACCCAATAATGTGGCGCCAGCTGGTCTGGAAATTGGTCAGCAATTAGAGGTTTTTCTTTATCTGGATTCAGAAGATCAACTTATTGCAACGACAGAAAAACCAGCAATAATGGTTGGTAAAGTTGCTATGCTACCCGTTGTTGCGGTCACAAAAGTGGGTGCTTTTTTAAACTGGGGCCTGAAAAAAGATTTGCTGGTGCCGTTTAGTGAGCAACAGATCCCTTTAAAAGAAGGCCAGAAGTATCTGGTTTATTGCTACGTCGATGTCAGTAACCGAATTGTTGCTTCTACAAAACTAGACCGCCATTTGCATAAAACGGAACCCCGTTACAATATTGGCGATAAGGTCGATATCATTATCAGTGAGCAAACCGATATAGGGTATAAAGCGGTTGTGGAACTGTGTCACTGGGGCGTACTGTATAAAAACGAAGTATTTAAGCCGCTGCGCAAGGGAGACAAGTTAACCGCGTATATCGTGAAGGTGCGGGATGACGGTAAAATTGATTTACGCTTAACTGCCACCACCTACAAACAGGCGTTAGAACTCACCACTAAAATACTAACAAAATTAGAGCAGAATGGTGGCAAGCTCGCATTAACAGATAAAAGTTCACCAGAGCTCATTTATCAGGCCTTTGGTGTCAGTAAAAAAGCCTACAAGCAAGCGATTGGTGCGCTGTATAAAGATAAAAAAATTGTCATCTTAGATGCAGGTATTATGTTAGTTGGCAGCTAAACGTACTGTAGAAAACACGCTTTCCAGGTTACAGCCAGCATTTAACTGGCTTTTTGAGTTATTTCAGCGCCACGCCGGCTTGATGGCGGTATTAGCCTTTGTCTCTGGGATCGCCAGCTACGTACTGATAGATCGTAAAGAGTCGATAGCGCAGTTTATTGCGGCTTTTATGCTGGTAAGCTGGGTAGTACTGGTTGCAGATAACTGGCTAACAACCACCTTGGAACGACGTTTTGGCTGGCGCTTGTCACCACTAGTGGTGCGCTTTCTAACCCAGTTAGTCCATCAGGACAGTTTGTTTTTTGCCCTACCCTTCTTTTTAGCTGTAACCAACTGGGATCATGGCCAGGCGGTATTTACCAGCGTACTGCTGCTTTGTGCGTTAATATCCATTATTGATCCCTTGTACTACAAGCATCTCGCGACCCGATATGCGTTGTTTGTCGCATTTCACACTCTGGCACTATTTGTAGTGATGCTGGTCGTTCTTCCTTTATTATTGCAACTGACTACACAGCAAAGCCTTATTGCAGCAATTATTGCTGCATTGGTTTTCAGTTTACCCAGTCTGGATCGGATTCTACCCCCGGCCCGCTGGTGGCGTTTACCACTTTTACTGACGATGCTCGCGGTGATGGCATTAGTGTTATGGCACTTACGTAGTTGGATCCCTCCTGCAGGTATGCGTCTGTCTGAAATTACTATCTCGCACCAGGTTGATGCCACTCAGCGCAGTGCTGGCAGCAATATTACCGAGCTTGACGTTACAGAGTTGCAGCAAGGTCTGTTCGCCTGGACAGCAGTAAGTGCTCCACGTGGTTTAAAGGAAAAAATTCATCATGTCTGGCTGTTAAATGGCAAAGAAGTCGATCGGATTGTGCTGGACATAACCGGTGGCCGGGATGCCGGTTACCGGGCCTGGAGCCATAAATTAGTGTTTCCGCCCTATCCTGCAGGCAAGTGGCAGGTGCAAGTTGTAACGGAATCGGGTAGGTTGATTGGCCTGACCCGATTTACCGTAACGCGTGGCAATAACAATAAAGATAACGATTAAAAAAGGGCCATCAGGCCCTTTGAATTATAGTGTTAATAACGACTGCATCGAAAACGTTAGTCTTTGAGTCTATTAAATTCTTTTTCAGCTTGATCCCGACTCATTCCGTAACGCTCTTGCATTTTGCCACAGAACTTCTCGAAATTTCCTTCAACCTGATCAACGTCATCGTCAGTTAACTTGCCCCATTTCTCTTGCACAGAGCCTTTCATCTGACGCCATTTACCTTCTGCAATATCACTATTCATCTTCGGACTCCCTTAGATCATTAACATAGCCTTGCCGCAGGGAAACTGTGTAACTTCATGCCGCGACACCTACAGTCTAATTGCTGCAATGGCCATACCAACAAAGCAGACTTAGCTATAACACTGAAATTACTAACTATATTTCAGAGAAGGATATAAAGGTTAACGTAAAATTAAAGAATAAAGCACAATTTACCGGTCAGCTTGAAAAAATTGCAGGCTGACCGGTAACCACAATCTTATGACCAGTTACCTCGATTATCTGGTTTTGATAACACCATATGCACAGCACTGGTAGCGCGCTCCATAAAACCACCCTCGCAATAGCACAGATAAAAATGCCATAGCCGGATAAAGTTATCGTCGTAGCCTAACTGATGCACAGCATCCCGATGATGCATAAAGTTATCACACCATAACTTCAGGGTTTTAGCATAATCAAAGCCAATATCCTGAACCTGACGTATCACTAAATCAGTTTTGCTGCTCACCGCTGTGGCCATCCTGCCAATGGAGGGTAAACATCCGCCTGGAAACACATAACGCTTGATAAAATCGACCTCCCGAACATATTGTTTATAGCGTTGATCAACAATAGTGATTGCCTGCAATACCATTACGCCATCTGGCTTAAGCAAACTGGCGCATTTCTGAAAGTATTCATCCAGATAATCGTCGCCCACTGCCTCAATCATTTCTATCGATACTAACTTATCGTAATGACCGGACAAATCCCTGTAGTCTTCAAACAGCAGGGTTATCTTATCTTCCAGGCCTAAAGCCGCAACTTTTGCTTTAGCGTAAGCCAGTTGTTCGGCTGAAATTGTCGTCGTGGTCACTTTGCAGCCATAATGCTGGGCCGCGTAAATTGCCATACCTCCCCAACCGGTACCAATTTCAATTAAATGATCAGTTGGCTTTAACTGTAACTTGTCACAAATCTGTTTAAGTTTATATTGCTGAGCGTTGGCTAGGTCAGAAGTTTCTGTTGGGAAAACAGCGCTCGAATACATCATGCTGTCATCCAAAAACAACTGATACATGTCGTTGCCAAGGTCGTAGTGCGCCGCAATGTTCTTCTTCGCCTGATGTTTTGAATTACTGTTGCGCCAGTTAAGTGCTTTTAAAAAAGGTCGGCTTAATCTTGCCCAGGTAGAATCCATTTTATCCAGCAGTAGTAAATTTCGTCCAAAGATACGAACTAATGCGGTCAAATTGTCGCAGCGCCAATATCCCTGAATATAAGCTTCACCACCACCAACAGAACCTGCCAAAACTAACTTCTGGTAAAACGCCGGATCCAGTACCGTAAGGGTTACTTTTAAATCACTACCCTCTTCACCCAGTTGAAAACGTTGCTCTCCCTCGACGAGGGTAATATCACCGTGCTTTAACTGCCCTAAAAATGACAACGTAAATTTCCGGCAGAGCCGGTCAAACCAGCCCAAATTTGTAAAAACCGCCTGGTCGGTAAGCGATAAACTCATAACTACTTTTCCCTGGATTTTGGATGTTGATGCAGCGGTACCCGCTTAACAAAAAGTTTTAATGCCTGCCAATATATGCGCCACATTACCTGTACGTTCTGCCAAGGGTGGCGGATCAAGATCCGACGCCGGTTGGCGTTGTTCAGAGTAACGCGCTTGAGCTTAATCCAGGCACTGAACACTGCCTGCTGTGCTTTAATATTGGTAATACTACAGTACAACTCGCTGGCAGGCGCCGGTATTTGCCAACGATATTGCATATCCATTGGATTAAAAGGCGACACATGAAACGCCTTATCATGCTGATAAAAACCAGGATCACTACTTTGGCTATCAATTTTTTGCAAATAATAATGCCGTTCATTCCAGGGAGTGTTGCTTACCTCTGCCAACAAATAGCAAAAGGCCCCATCGCTGTCATAACAATAGTAAAGCGTAATCGGACTAAAATAATAACCCCAATTTGCCAGTGGGGTCAGTAAATACACGCTGACGACCGGCTTAACGCCACCTAATTCACGTACTTTATTCTGTACCGCAGCTGATAATGTATTATTGCCCGGCAAATAGTCACGACGCCGATAACTTATGGCGCCGAAAACCTCATAATTAATACCAACCTGAGATAGACTTTCTGTCGATAAAGCCTCGCAATCAAGCCAATAAGCATGATAAGTGTAATGAAAGCCATGAGGTTTCGGAATAAAGCGTTTATGACCGACAACACCGCAATACACCGCATGTCCCGCTTGCATTAATAACTGACTCCAAACATTTCAGCAACATCGACCGCGCTTCTGGCACCGTCCTCGTGGAATCCGTTATACCAGTATGCGCCGCAAAAATAACTATGATTTTGGCCATTTATCACTTTGCGATGCAATTGCGCCGCCATGGTCATCATGTTGTAAACAGGATGGGCGTAATGAAAAGTCCTGAGGATTTTATCTTTATCAATGGCGCCAGTGTCATTCAGAGTAACGCAAAACGTAACCGGAGCATCCAGGCGTTGTAATATATTCATATTATAAGTCAGGGTTGCACGGTCCCGCTCTGGCGCGTCTAAATTATAATTCCACGAAGCCCAGGCACCACGCCGTTTTGGTAATAAACCTGTGTCGGTGTGCAATACCACTTCATTTTTCTGATACGCAATAGCACCAAGAATCGACTGTTCATCCATTGTGGCGTCTTGCCCAAGTAACGCCAATGCCTGATCACTATGACAGGCAAACACTACTTTATCGAACTGCTGCTGTTGTCCGTCAGCAAATTTCAGAATAACACCCTGCTCATTACGGCTGACAGAGAGGATATGTTGCGATAATTTTAGGTTGTCAGTACCAAGCCTGGCAAGCAGCGCCTCAACATAACGTTTTGAGCCGCCCTTAATGACTGCCCACTGCGGCCTGTCCGTGACATTGAGCAAACCATGATTATTAAAAAAACGTAGAAAAAATCTTACCGGAAATGATGGCATCTCTGTTAATCCCGCAGACCAGATAGCCGCGCCCATGGGTAATAAATAGTTATCGCGCATCCCGCTGCCAAACTTATATTTAAGTAAAAATTCACCCAGTTTTAAATCAAGATCGGGATGATCTTCAGCAACTAATTGCTTACCTAACTTATTAAAGCGGACTATATCACGCAGCATACGCCAGAAAGAGGGCCGGAAAATATTCCGTTTCTGAGCAAAAAGACTGCCAAATGTGTTGCCATTGTATTCCAGATTTTGCTGCGAATTTTTAACCGAAAAACTCATTTCGGTATCGAGTTTTTCCACCGCCAGGTCTGCAATAAACTTATTGAATACTGGATACGTCCAATTGTTAAAGACAATGAAGCCGGTATCAATAGCATAAGACTTGCCGTCCACCTCAACATCAACAGTAGCAGTATGTCCGCCAAGATAATCATTTGCTTCAAACAGGGTAACATCGTGTTTTTGCTGTAATAAATACCAGCTGAGCATACCTGAAATGCCCCCGCCAATTACTGCTATACGCATTCACGCTTCCTTAATCAGGCTTTTGCCATTTTGTGTTTAACTAATGAGGTTGCCCAACCGAGTACTGGTAAATGTTGATAAACCAACTCGGTAAGATCGTAATAATCACGATGATAACAAATATGCTGCTCCCGCCAACGAAGCTCGGTACAGCCATGGACTTTAATTGGTTTGCCTTTACCAATTGCAGGATGAGACAAGGTCATAATCCAGCTGATAAAACTTAGCTGATCACCATCAGTCTGACTTATTGGATCAAATTGACAATAAGTCAGTCGCTGGTATGCATGAGAAAAATAGTCGGTGAGTTGCTTACGGCCGTCTATCTGGTGTACCGGATCAATAAAGGTTACATCTTGAGTATAAATTTCAGCAAGCTGGTTTAGACCATCATGTGATAAAGCATTATAGAAATTTAAAAAACGCGCTAATTTACTTTCAGTACTCTTAATACTCTCAGTACTTCCAGTGCTCTCATTAATTTCATTCATCAGACTTTTTAACCTCAGTAAACAGGGCAAGCGTTATCTTGCGGGCTTCGCTGTGGTCAACTATTGCTGGCCAATAACTATCAGGCGTTGCTTTTTTATGCGGCCAGTGAATTTCTTTGTTACTCACATGTTCCAGCTCTGGCATGAAACGGCGGATAAACTCCCCTTGCGGATCAAATCGTTCACTCTGGGTTATTGGATTAAAAATCCGAAAATAAGGGGCCGCATCGGTGCCGGTTGAAGCCGCCCATTGCCAACCACCATTATTTGCAGCAAATTCGCCGTCTATTAAAGTAGACATAAAATATTGCTCACCCCAACGCCAATCTACTTGCAAATCTTTTACCAAAAAACTGGCCGTGATCATGCGAAGTCGGTTGTGCATCCATCCGGTTTGGTTAAGCTGACGCATGGCAGCATCAACCAGCGGGTAACCGGTTTTACCATCACACCAGGCTTTAAACTGCTTTTTATTGTTGTGCCACTTAATTTTCGAAGTATCTGTTTGAAAGGGTTTGTGTTTTATCAATTCTGGATAAGCGACCAAGATATGTTTATAGAAGTCACGCCAGATAAGCTCAGATAGCCAGACACTGGCACCAGTTTTTTCCAGCTCAAGTTCTGGCCCTGCCTCCATTTGCAACCGATTAACACATTGCTGGGCTGAGATGACGCCACACGCCAGGTAAGCAGATAACCCGGAGGTACCTTTTTTTGCTGGCAAATCCCGGGTTTTCTGATAGTCAGCAACATACTGCTGACAAAACTCGCGCATCTTATCCAGCACTTGCTGCTCGGCCACTGGCCAGTCCGCCGAACTCTCATCTCCATCTGCCATAGCAGATAGCCCCAAATGTTTAGCCAAATTGTCTGTAGAGAATTCTGCGGTGCCCTTTATTCTCGGGTAACAATGAACTCCCTGCTCCTGCAGCCTGCCAAGCCAGTTTCGTTTAAACGGGGTAAATACTTTATAGGTATCCCCGCTTTGGGTCAGAATGCTGGCAGGGGGCATTATGCAGAGTCGATCGTACCAATTAACCTCCACCCCCTTCTCTTGCAACTGCTCTGTTATTACGTTGTCACGTTGCTGCTCTCTTAGCTCGTATTCAACCTGGCCATATAATGCCACCATGCCCTCGCTGGCCAAACTGGCAAATATGGCTTCACAATCCTGATAGGTATCAGCTTCCAAAGCCAGTAATGGTATACCCTGCTGGGCCAACTCTTGATGCATTTGTTTAACGCGACGGCGGATCAGGTCCTGTTTAATTGGCGCCATATTATGCTGCTGCCAGGTTGTCGGCGTGGCAATATAAAGTGCGACAACAGCGCTGCTCTGCTGCTCACGGGCGTTCTGTGCCGCATGGAACAACGATGCGTTATCAAATACTCTGAGATCATTTCGTAACCAGACAATATGTAAAGAAGTCGATTTCGACATATCAGGCTCGCAATCCAAGTTGTTCAGGATAAGGATTTAAATAGCGTTGCGCTGCAATATACTGATTGGGATACTGACGTAAATAATGCCCCAGCAAAGTAAGTGGGGCCATCAGTGGTAAAAACCCCTGACGATAGCGATGGATCAAGTCCGTCAGTTCACTTTTCTCAGTGCTGCTTAGTGATTTTTTTAAAAAGCCCTGCAGGTGTTGCAGCACGTTAGCATGTTGCTTCCGACTGGCAATATTTTTCAGCGCCTGCATTAAATCGCAAAGATAGCGCTCAGCCAACTGCACAGGATTAAATAATTTTGCGCCGGCTACCAGTCTGCCAAGTTCACGATATGCTAGCGGACTATGCGCCATCACTAAAAACTTGTAGCGGCTATGAAACTGCACCAGTTTGGCAACACTAAAGCCATCTTGCATCTGTTGTTGATAGTCATGACAGGCAAATATCCGGGTAATAAAATTCTCGCGTAGCGCCGGGTCCAGCAGGCGACCATCTTCCTCTACTGGCAACCACGGATAACGCTGCATAAGCTGGTGAGTGAAAATACCGGTTCCAACTTTTCCAAGTTGCTGCCCGGCAGCATCATAAACTCTAACCCGCTCCATGCCACAACTCGGTGATTTCGCGCAAACCACATAACCACTTAAGGTTGTCAATGTCGGTAACAGTTTCTCGGTGTATTGCTGCATCTGTTCGGTATGGTCAATACGGTTGTCCCGGCTTTGTACCAGCCTGATTTGCTGATGCTCATCACGTTGTAACCGGATTGCCGGCCTTGGCACACCCAGGCCGATTGCCTGCTCAGGACAAATGGCAACGAATTTTACCAGTGGTTTGAGTTGCTGCAGGCAAAACGTTGAGGCTTTATGTCCACCGTCAAACCGCACGGGTTCGCCCAGCACACATGCACTTATCCCAATTTTAATACTCATTACTATTTACTCTAAACATACACTCTCAACTCTACTTTGCTACTCAATCACTAAACACGGTGGTGACTCTTTTTCTTTACAAGCAAAGCAGGATAGCGGATCAGTTTTGGCATCGTTGCGAGCAAAAAAAAACGATAATTACCCAAAGGTACTTATCGTCTTTTTCATCATGTGATTTACCAGCAAACTTTTAAAAGGAATACAACACCGTCTGGCCAGCTTACCAGCAATCTGCATTACCCGTGTCAGTATACTCGCCGGCTTAAATCAGGCTTTGCTGGTGCCTGTTTCAACCCTGGATTTAAGCTTCTGACCTGGTCGGAATGTAACGACACAGCGGGCAGAGATCGGAATGTCTTCACCCGTTTTCGGGTTACGACCAGGCCGTTCATTTTTCACCCTTAAGTCAAAGTTACCAAAGCCAGATAACTTTACTTGCTCACCCGCTTCCAGCGCGGTACGAATTTCTTCAAAAAAAGCTTCTACTATCAACTTAGCATCACGTTTGCTAACGCCAAATTTGGTAAACAAACGTTCTGCTAAATCAGCTTTGGTAAGCGCCATTCTTAATCCCTCAACGTTGCGTCGAATTCGTCTTTAAGCACGCTAACCACTTGATTTACAACAAGTTGGATGTCTTTATCCTCAAGTGTGCGTGTTTTGTCCTGCAAAGTCAGAGCAATAGCAAGTGACTTGTAACCGTCTGCTACACCCTGTCCGGTATATACGTCAAACAATTTTAGGTCAACCAATTGATTTACGCCAACTTTTTTTATACTAGCAGTAATGTCGGCAAAACGCACATCGGATTTAACTACCACAGCTAAATCGCGTCTGTTCGCCGGGTATTTAGATAAGTCTGCTGCTTCAACAATAGCACGTTGTCCAAACGCTGCCAGTTCCAACTCAAACAGATAGGCTTTGCCTTTAATTCCCAGTTTACGTTCAGCTTCCGGATGCAAAGCGCCAAGATAACCCACAGCCTTGCCAGCTCTGCTAATCAGCGCCGTTTGCCCGGGGTGCAACGCACTTTGCTCGCCACTGCTAAAACTAAATTCAGCCGCAGCGGATGTCATACTGAGCAATGCCTCAACATCACCTTTAATGTCGTAGAAATCTGCTGGCCGCTCCGTCATGGCCCAATGTTCATTGCTTAGTGAACCCACTACAACACCACCAATGACTTCGACCTGACGAACGCCGCCTGCGGCCGCTGCATCGGGTATAAACTTAAGGCCATACTCGAAAAAGCGCAGACGAGTTTGCTGCCGGTTTTGATTATGTTGTACTGCTTGCAGTAAGCCCGGCCACAGATTCAGCCGCATCGCCGACATATCAGCAGAGATCGGGTTTGGCAAGTCAAGTGACGGTTGTCCGGGGAATAATATCTGCTGCACTTTGGGGTCAACGAAACTATAAGTAATTGCTTCCTGATAGCCACGGTCTGCCAACAAATCGCGCATCCGCTGCACACTAAGCTCTGCTTCACTAAACTTACGCATACTCAATGCAGCCTGGGGCGACACGTTTGGGATATTGTTGTAACCATAAACCCGGGCGATTTCCTCTATTAAGTCTTCGCTTATCGAGATGTCAAACCGATAGCCAGGTACCGTAACCTGCCAACCCAGATCGGTTTCTAACACGGTTAACCCTAACCGAGTTAAGATACCGGTCACTTCAGGTTTGGCAATAGCATGGCCCAGTAAACGTAATAGTTTCGCTTCTGAAAGGCTTATCTCAGCGGTTTTTGGCAAATGTTCTGCTGCAACAGCTTCTACTACCGGGCCTGGCTCACCACCAACTATCTGTAACAGCAAGGCAGTCGCACGCTCGATAGCGGTCCGTTGTAACTGAGGATCAACGCCACGTTCATAACGGTGCGACGCATCAGTATGCAACCCGTATTGACGCGCTTTACCAGCGATTGCCAATGGAGAGAAAAAAGCGCTTTCGAGAAAAATATGTTTGGTTTCTCCCGTAACACCGCTTTGCAAACCACCAAAGATACCAGCCATTGCCAATGCTTTTTCGCTATCGGCAATGAGTAAAGTATTGGTTTTAAGCTCAATTTCGGTTTCATCCAACAAAACCAGCTTTTCGCCTTCATGGGCATAACGAACATCGATATCACCCGATAGCTGATCTAAGTCAAATGCGTGCATCGGATGACCTAACTCCAGCAAAACGTAGTTAGTTACATCAACCACTGGGTCAATACTGCGAACGCCGCAGCGACGCAGCTTTTCCGTTAACCACAATGGACTGCTCTGGCTGAGATCAACATCTCTAATTACCCTGCCAAGATAGCGCGGACACGCTTGCGGGGCCGACAGTGTAATGGCTTTCTGCGCGTTGATTGTTGACGTCACTGCTGCCATCTCTGGCTGACAAACTGAGGAATTGTTCAGTACGCTAACTTCACGAGCCAACCCTTTAATGCCAAGGCAGTCAGCTCGGTTCGGCGTTAAATCAACTTCTATGGTATGGTCATCCAGTTCCAAATATTGCCGGATATCGATACCTACCGGTGCATCAGCCGGCAACTCCATAATACCGTCCGAATCATCGGCCATACCAAGCTCTGAAAACGAACATAACATGCCATTGGAGGGCTGACCGCGTAACTTGGCCTTCTTAATGACGAAATCACCAGGAAGAACTGCGCCAACCTTCGCCACGGCCACTTTTAAACCCATACGACAGTTCTTTGCGCCACATACAATATCCAGCAATTCCGGCTGACCGACATTGATCTGAGTAATTTGCAGTTTATCGGCATCGGGATGAGGACCACAGGCTACTACTTCGCCTACGACTACACCGCTAAATACGCCAGCAACGGGCTCAATGCCGTCTACTTCAAGGCCAGCCATCGACAGTTGTTCAGATAAGGTTGCAGTATCAATTGCCGGGTTAACCCACTGCCGTAGCCACATTTCACTAAATTTCATGCTTAGAATACTCCGCTTATCTGAACTGCTTTAAAAAGCGTAAATCGTTTTCGAAAAAGGACCTGAGGTCAGTCACGCCATAGCGCAGCATTGTCAGCCGTTCCACACCCATGCCAAAGGCAAAGCCACTGTATATTTCGGGGTCAATCCCAACGGAACGCAGCACATTTGGATGTACCATGCCGCAGCCTAATACCTCCAGCCACTTGCCGTTTTTGCCCATTACATCCACTTCAGCGGATGGCTCAGTAAACGGAAAAAAGGAAGGGCGAAAACGAACCTTTAAATCTTCTTCGAAAAAATTCTGTAAGAAGTCATGCAAAATACCTTTAAGCTCGGTAAAGCTGACATTTTTGTCGACCATTAACCCTTCAACCTGATGAAACATCGGCGTGTGAGTTTGATCGTAATCGTTGCGATATACCCGCCCTGGCGAAATAATCCGAAGGGGCGGCTGCTGTTGCTCCATAGTTCGGATTTGTACACCAGAGGTCTGGGTACGCAGCATCAGCTTCGGATTAAAATAAAAGGTGTCATGATCGGCCCGGGCCGGGTGATGCTCAGGTATATTCAGTGCGTCGAAATTATGAAAGTCATCTTCAATTTCAGGGCCATGTTTAACAGCGAAACCTAGCTCCGTAAAAAAACTTTCGATTCTGGCAATAGTGCGGGTAACTGGGTGTAAACCACCATCATCAAGTTTACGTCCTGGCAAGGTAACATCTATTTGTTCCTGAGCCAGCTTTGCTGCTAACTGCGCCTGTTGCAGATGGTCCCGCTTTTGATTAAGCGCATCCTGCACCTGCTGTTTAAGTTCATTAATTTGCTGACCAGCCAGTTTGCGCTGTTCAGGGTCCATCGCACCTAAGGATTTAAGCAGTTCGGTAATACTGCCTTTTTTCCCCATAAAGGTTACCCTAACTTCTTCCAGCGCAGCTATATCTGGGGCAGCAGCAACCGCTTGCAGTGCATTGTCTAATATTGCAGTCAGATTCATCTTTGTCCTCAAAGCAGCCAACATCGTCAGTAAGATTAAAACCGCTAATGATACACCAAAAAGGGCGCTAACACGCAGTAGCTAAGTGGGTTTTTTCGGCTAAAATAATACTTAAGTTGCTAAATGAGAATAGATTTAACGAAGGGAATGGTTAATTTACGCTGATGAACAATGGAAGCTTTATCCAGCTGATCCAGGATAGCGACTAAAGAGCGAATATCCCGCTCATAGCGGTTGAGCAGAAAGCGCGCGACATCATCACCCAGTTCCATACCCCGCTGGTGCGCTTTTTGTTTTAAAAGTTTCTGCTTATCATCGTCAGTCAGTAATCGTAATTGTAAACTATGGCAGGCCTGCAGCCGGGAAACCAGATCAGCCAGTTTAAAGCCCAACTGAGGAGGCGGTTGGTTTGCCACAATAATCAGGGCTTTTCCCTGTTCAACCATCCGGTTGTATAAATCAAATATTGCTATCTGCCAGCTAAGATCGTCGGCAATCGCTTGAATATTATCCAGGCACATCACATCAAGCTGCTCTAAATTATCAAGCAAACGAGGGCTTAACTGCTGATAATCCTGTAGCGCCAGTAACTGACTGGTTAAACCATGCTCCTGAGCAAAAATACAGGAAGCATAGAGTAAATGTGACTTACCACTACCACTTGCACCAAACAAATACAGCGGTGGCTGACCGCCAGGTTGCTGCAGATAGCGCTTAACGATGCTAACCGCTTCAGTCTGACCGGCAGCATAGAAACTATCTAAGGTCTCATCGTCTGGCAACGTCACCGCCAGGGTATATTGCAGCGGTTGCATTTAACGTCTGATAAACACGTATCGGGCATCAGCTTGCGATACCAAATTTAATTCAACAGCAGACACTGCCGGCTCATTGACGCCTAACGATGCCATATGCGGTGTATCCGATAATTGCAACGCCGTTTCCCATTGCAAAATACGGGTTAACTGGGCGAGTTCAATATGTAAGTTAACCGCAAACCGAGCCTCATTTGCTGAGTATTCGCTTAACGTCACTGCGGCCACACCAAGCACCCGATTTAATAACGTTTCAACAGTTACCACATCGGCCAGGTTCAGCAAGTTACTGACTGCCAACTGATACGTTTTTTGTTCAGCTTGCAAGACCACAGCTTGCTCTGCTGCCAATTCAGCTGTTAATGCTACACCAAAGGCACTCATCAGCTCAGAGGGTTCTGCTGCGGTAATCTCATTGCGAACAATTCGGGTCTGGTTTGTCCCTTGCACCGGACTTTGTCTCTGCCAGCTTAACCTTAACTTTTTCTCACCATCCTGACTGACTTCATCAAATGCCAGGGTCATTACCATATCCGGCCGGTAACGGCTGCTCGCCTGACCGATGGCTTGCCAGAACCCCGCCCAGACGTCGGTTTCCGACAGCAGCATCAGATCATCCATATCATAAAGTGGCAGTGTTACCGGAATACCATGCTCGGCCAGACTTTGCCGCAACAATTGCACCAGCTCATTATCTGGCCGGCGCAAAAAAGACCGGTCGGCGCCTTGCTGCTGCACAATCCAGACTAATATTTCTGGACGGTGCGCTCCCCAAATAGCAATTTCCTGCTGTTGCAGTAACAGGTTAATCAATTTGGCATCGAGCAATACTTTTAAGCGACTTGTTCCATTCTGACGTACGGATTCAAATTGTTTAACATACTTACCGGCATTATTCAGCTCATTGGTAATCGCCGGAAAGGCTGAAAGGTCACTGATGCCGGTCAAACGGGTGATAACCTGAGTAAGTGCATTACTCTGCCATTGACGCTGGGATTGCTCAGCGCTGACATCGGCGACATATAAGTTGTTCACTTCAATGGCAGATACCAGAGTACTGCAAAGCACAAGCACGGTTGCCAGCAACAATTTAACAGGTTGCATCTGAAATGCCATCTGAACTCCTCAACTATTAATTTGCTGCCTGTACAGGGTGGTGTAACACAACAAAGCCACCTTTCGGTGGCTTTGTTACAGCGTTAACCTAAGTTAACACCGAGCCGGTTAGCTACTTCTTCGTATGCTTCAACCACACCACCCAGTCCCTGACGAAAACGATCCTTATCCAGCTTTTTGCGAGTGGCTTTGTCCCACAGACGACAGCCATCTGGCGAAAACTCGTCTCCAAGTACTACCTGGCCATTAAACACGCCAAATTCCAATTTAAAATCAACTAACAACATACCTGCATCGTCAAACAATGCCTGCAGCACATCATTTGCCATAAAGGTCAAACGTTTCATTTCTGCTAACTGCTCGCCAGTTGCCCAGCCAAACGATGTTGCCAGAGACTCATTTACCATAGGATCATGTAATGCATCGTTCTTTAAAAACAACTCGAAGGTCGCAGGCGTCAACGCAATGCCTTCTGTCACACCCAAACGGCGGACCAGTGAGCCAGCTACATAATTGCGAACCACACATTCAACCGGAATCATCGCCAGCTTTTTTACCAGAACTTCGTCATCTGACAATAAGGCTTCCACCTGAGTGGGTATGCCTGCCTGCTCCAGTTTTTGCATAATAAAATAGTTAAATTTATTATTTATCATGCCTTTGCGATCAAGCTGTTCAATACGCTCGCCATCGAAGGCTGAGGTGTCATTACGAAAGTGAAGGATGAGTAAGTTGTCATCAGTCGTGTTAAATACTGTTTTAGCCTTACCGCGGTACAATTCTGTCGTTTTTTGAACCATTACTCACTCCAATCGCCTGGCGAAAAAATCAGGCGAAAGTATAAAGATCTTTATGCTATTGGCAAATGACTTTTTCTGTCTAACACTCAAAGTTCGACTTTTGCCGCTCTGATTGCCGCAACAAAAGGCTCATATGCAGCAACAATAGTGTCCGCTGCCAAAGGTTGGCCATCTTTGCTCAACAGGTTAATTACTGTACCCGCGTCACTGCGCTGCAATACAATCTGATAGTCGCTGTCGGCAATTGGTAAAACCGGCGGTGCCTCCTTACCCATCAATGATGACCACATGCCCCGACTTGGTTTAGTGTAGCTAACGTAATATGTGTAAACCGAGCGATTAATATCATTGACGGTAAAGTTAAGCTGCTCAAACACCGGCTCTAACTGCGACCAGGTGACATCTATTGATTGTGATGTAATAAACGCTGGCTCGCCTGCTTTATTTAAACCAGGGTCAAGTGCCACTTCCTGTACCCTATCCCGATTCACAATAGCAGTTTCTATTTCAGCTACAGCCACCTGATTAATCAGTCCATTTAACAACATCACTTCATTATCCCTGGCGGCCGCGCTGCTCAGTTCAGCCTGCCGATCAAAATAACGATGCTCCAGCAAACTAACGGTGACAATCGCCGTTCTGCCGTGTGGCTTCGGGTCAACGGTTATCGCATAGCGCGCTTCATCTAACTGCTGAGCATTTTGCCAAAACCAGAAGCCCTCTGTTTTAAAACGTTTAATCCAATCCGTTTCAAAACTAAGATTTGCGCTATCTGTGGCAGTAAGTTGAATATTCTGGGCCGCAAAATAGTCACGAATTTCGCTTTGTAAAAAGGGTACCAGCTCACCGGTTAAATCGTTCCGTTCAAACATAACCCGGGCCAGCTTTTCAGCTTCATCGGTTATTCTGCTGCTGCTTGCGGTGGCCAACACTAACACCGGTGACTTATCTGCAACATCGCCCGCAGCGTTGCCTACTTGCGGAATATCATATTTACCTGGCTGACGGGGGGTGGCCAAATCGGCAGGAATATCCAGGGTAACCTGTTGCCGTTGTATACGAGTGTCAGATTCATCCTTAAAAACAGAACAGCCACTTACTAACATGGCGCTCAGCGACAATGTTATACAACTTTTTTTCCAATAATGCACCTGTACTACTCCTGAAAAGGTATTGCGAAAAACCCGGGTTATTTCGCCAGATTAATTTAATGAGTTACTAAAAACGGACATTAAAACTGCAGACCCGCTTGTTGCAATGCCTGTTCGATTGTTCCGTGATGAATTGGTTCCAGCTGTGTCAACGGCAGGCGAATAAAATCTGATTCAATTAACGCCATTCGCTGTAATGCCCACTTTGTTGGAATGGGATTAGATTCAATAAATAACTGGTGATGCAGCCCCTGCAACATGTCATCCAGCGTCTGAGCTTCTTCAGTTTGCCCTGAGCGGGCCAACCGGCATAAACGTGCTAACAACGCCGGAGCGACGTTGGCGGTAACTGAAATAACCCCATGTCCTCCCGCCTGCATAAAAGCCAGACTGGTGGCGTCGTCACCACTAAATAACGCAAAGTCAGCGGGACAACGCTGCTGTAACTCTGCCAGTCGTGCCAGCGAGCCGGTCGCCTCTTTAATGCCGACGATATTCGCTGTAGTAGCCAGTTCAGCAACAGTTTCAGGCAGCAGATCTACCCCGGTACGGCCTGGCACATTATATAACAGCACCGGTTTAGCCGTCGCTGCTGCAACCTGTTGAAAATGCGCCAATAAGCCCTTTTGCATGGGTTTATTGTAGAAGGGCGTTACGGTCAGAAAGCCATCAATTGCCAGTTTATCAAGTTGACGGGTACGCGCCACGCCCTCAGCGGTGGCATTGGTGCCATTACCGGCTAACACCGGGATCTGTCCACTTACCTGACCTGCCACCCGGGCAATTATCTCTAGCTGCTCAGGAAAACTGATGGTTGCGGCTTCAGCTGTGGTACCCATGATAACCAGGCCATCTGAGCCTTGCTGCAGGTGAAAGCTAACGAGCTGTTCCAGCCCTTTATAATCAATTTCGCCGTCCGGCAACATAGGGGTCACTAAGGCAACAAAACTTCCACTGAACATCACAGTCACAGGCTCCACAACATACAAGGGTAATAGAATAAGGCGTCCTATGTTAAAGAGTGCTGCAGACAAACACAAGCCGGCAATCCGATAATGCTAATAGTTCGTCTAAACGGCTTATGATAAACTTAACGCCTTCTTCGGCATCGTTAAATGTTCTGATCGGAGTTTTATGTCGCAGCAACTTGTAATAACGGCTATCGGGACTGACCGCACTGGTATTGTCAGCAAACTGGCCCGGTTGGTCACTGACTATAATGCTAATATCATTGACAGTCGGATGGCAGTATTTGGTAACGAATTCACTTTTATTATGCTGATCCAGGGCGATCAGGCTGCTATTAGCAAAATAGAGTATCTGATCCCGTCGCTAGGTTCAGAACTTGATCTGACAACAATGACCAAACGTACAACTGCCCGGCCACGCACTCAAGTTGCTGCTCACTACGTTCTTGATTACTCAGGACCAGATCGGGTAGGCACACTCGGTGCAATAACCGGCCTGCTGGCCAGCCATAATATTTACATTGGCTCTTTGCAATCGGCCACTACCTTTAACAATGACAATACCGTGCAATTACACAGCCAGATAACGGTCGAAATACCGCTGGGTATTAACCCCTCAGATATTGAAACTGCTGTGATGGCATTGCTAAACGAGCTTAATCTTATTGGCACTTTTGTGATGCGATAAACCAGCCGCGGTGCATTCAAAGAACTGTCAGGCAAACACATCATTTATAATAAGGAGTTATTATGCAAACATTAACCGCCGGCCAGCAAGCCCCGAATTTTACTCTGCCAGACCAACATAGCAAAGCGATCAGTCTGAGCAACCTGCTGCAGCAAAGTAAGGTACTGGTTTATTTTTACCCCAAAGCGATGACTCCGGGTTGCACCGTGCAGGCGTGTGGTTTGCGGGACATTCAGTCATCGCTTGCTGAACATGGTGTGCAAGTTGTCGGGATCAGTACGGACGCCCCCGCCAGACTGGCGAAGTTTGCCGAGCGCGACCAACTTAACTTCACCCTGCTGGGCGACGAAGATCATCAGGTTGCAGAGCAGTTTGGTGTTTGGGGTACTAAAAAATTTATGGGTAAAGTTTATGATGGCTTACACCGGCTAAGTTTTCTGGTTAATCAGGATGGCACTATTGACCATGTATTTGATAAGTTTAAAACAAAAGACCATCATCAGGTCGTGCTGGACTATCTTCAGCACCGGGCGCCACAGCAGTAATTTTATTTAAAAACGACATTTATCGTATCGGCTGGCTATTCTGACTTGTCTTCCTGCCAATTGCCGATGCAATCGCTAGTATGGTGAAAAACTTAAATGGAGATGCAATGAAAACGCTGCTCAAAATAATTTACGCAAGCACGGTGCTACTGGCGCTGCACAGCGTTAGCCAGGCGCAGACGCTGGAAATCAAAACAGAAAAAGCCATATTGCAGGTTGAGACAGTAACCGACGGACTGGAAAACCCCTGGGGACTGGCATTTTTAGCCGACGGAAAGATGTTGGTTACAGAGCGCGCCGGACGTTTACGTTATGTCAGCGCTGATGGCAGCCTGAGTGAGCCAATCACAGGATTACCAGACATTACTGTCGCTGGTCAGGGTGGTTTACTAGACATTATTCTGCATCCCAGATTTGCTGAAAATAACCAACTATTTTTTAGTTATAACGAACCGGGTCAAAGTGGTAGCAGCACGGCAGTAGCCAGGGCCACATTAAGCGGTAATACCCTGACCGATGTTCAGGTAATTTTCAGTGCTCAGCCCAAAATCGACACTCGGCATCACTTTGGCGGTCGTTTAGTATTCGCCGCTAACGGTGATCTGTTTATTACTCTGGGTGATCGTGGTAGCCGTCGCGATGATGCCCAGACCCTAAATACTCACCACGGTAAAGTCGTCAGAGTGCAAACGGACGGCAGAGCGTCGGTGTTGAACCCTTATCTGCAGCGGGAAAATGCCCTTGCTGATGTCTGGTCCTATGGTCACCGGAATATTCAGGGTGCAGCACTGCATCCACAAACCGGGCAGCTCTGGACCCACGAGCATGGCCCACAAGGCGGCGATGAAATAAACATTGCCCAGGCTGATGTTAATTACGGCTGGCCGGTCATTACCTATGGTGAAGAATATGGCGGTGGTAAGATTGGTAAAACTGAGCAAGCAGGAATGATGCAACCCTTGCACTACTGGGTACCGTCCATTGCGCCAAGCGGCATGACATTTTATACCGCCAATCTGTTTAAACCATGGCAGCAAAATCTTCTGGTCGGATCGTTGAAGTTTGGTCAGCTTGTCAGGTTGGAGCTAAAAGAAGATACCGTCATTCATGAAGAAAGAATCATGATTGGCCAGCGGATCCGTGATGTCAGACAGGGTCCGGACGGTGCAATTTACTTACTGACCGATCAAAAGAACGGTCAGATTTTGCGGGTCACACCGAAAAAATAACAGGATGCCAGCTTTGCTTTGTTTTAAACCTATCGCGACCGCCAGTTCACTGGCGGTACTTTTTAATGCTTCAGTAATTTACGCTGATGAGCCCCTTGAAATCATCGTGGTTACTGCCACCAGTGAGCGCCAGAGCTGGTTACAAAGCCCGGCAAGTGTAGATATCAGCGACACACCACAGTCTGGCCTGCTGTTTGACAGCGCCCAGCTATTGCAGGGTATCCCGGGTGTGCAGGCTGACAGCAGAGCTAATTTTGCCCAGGATACCCGCCTGAGTGTTCGGGGCTTTGGTAGCAGAAGCCCTTTTGGGATCCGAGGCATATATCTGCAACAGGATGGTATTCCGCTCAGCGCACCAGACGGCCAGGGCCAGCTTGCCAGCGTGTTGCTAGATAACGTCCAGAGTATTGAAGTATTGCGTGGTCCGTTGGCAGTGCTTTATGGCAATGGCGCCGGTGCCGTTATCTCACTGAACAGCCGTCAACCAAGCCAGAGCACGTTAGCAACCAGCATTGCACTGAGCGAGCGGCATCAACAGCAACACATTAACCTCGCGGCAGTAGACGATAAACAAAGCCTGCAAATTGCGTTAAAACAGTTTAAAACGGATGGGTACCGGCCGCATTCAAGCGCAGAAAAAGATCAGCTACAATTTAACTGGCACCGGCAATTAACCAGCACCCTGCAGTTGCACTTACGTTATGACTGGTCGTATGACCCCTACCTGCAAGATCCGCTTAGCTTAAGCCCGGCGCAGTGGCGGGAAAACCCCCGGCAAACCGTGGCTGGCGCTGAGCTGTTTGATACTGAAAAGTCGGTCAAACAGCGCCAGACCAGTGTCAGTTTAACCGGTGAGGGTAACACCCCTTTCCAAATCGGCTTATGGCAAGGCCAACGAGATATCAACCAACGTCTGCCTTTTACGGGCTCTGCGATCACGTCCTCTGGTGGAGAAGTGCAGTTAAACCGCCAATATCACGGTATAAAAGGCCAATACCAATTTACGCTATCAGATAGTGTTAACGCAGTAATTGGCGGCAGTGCGGTACAGACAGATGATCGACGGTTCGGCTTTATTAATGACTTTGGACAGCGTGGTGATCTGCGCCGGGACGAGGATAATCAGGCCAGTAATATTGATGGCTTTATCCGGCTAAACTATCAACCCACTGCTGCACTGAACTGGCACGGTGGCTGGCGCTATTCCGATTTGGCCTATCAGATAACAGACTATTTTAGCGAGGGCGATAATCCGGATGACAGTGGCGTTCGCAACTACTATCAGCAAGCCTATGCACTGGGTGTAAACTGGCAACTCAACCAGCAACTGGCCTGGTTCGCCAGTGCCGGTACCGGATATGAAACCCCTACCCTTGCTGAGCTGGCATATAGCCCAGCAGGCGGCATTAACCTGCAACTGGCTGCCAGTACTAACCACCAATGGGAAACCGGCCTGAAATGGCAAAATAGCCAGCAGCGTGCCAGTTTAAGCGTATTTGCAATCGCCACTGACGATGAAATTATTGCTCAGAATAGCGAGGGTGGCCGCACCAGTTTTGCTAATGTCAGTGAAACCAGCAGGTTGGGTCTGGAGTGGCAATGGCATTATCAACTGTCAGCGCAATGGCGCTCCGAGCTCTCTGGTCATCTGTTGCAAGCAGAGTTTGACGAAGGGCAGAGGGCCGGTAAGCAGTTACCTGGTGTTGCAGCGGTTGAAGTGGATTGGCAATGGCGTTATAGCCTCCGCCTGGCGATACCATTGCAGGTAACCCTGCAAGGCCATTATCGTGGCAAGGTTTATACCGATGATAACAACAGCGATGCCGCGCCAGCTGCCATCTATTTCAGTGCCGCTGTGAACAGCCAGCAACAATACCAGCAATGGCAATTTAGACAGTGGCTTAGCCTGAATAATATTACCGACAAGCGCTACGTAGGTGCTGTGGTCGTGAATCAGGGAAATGGCCGATCTTTTGAGCCTGCAGCCGGGCGTGAATTAGCCGCCGGGGTTACCGTCAGTTATCAGTGGTAGCCTTCGCTGGCCCTGCGACAGCGTTGTGCTGTGAGCAGGGCCAGAACATTTAATTCAAGGTGGTTAGTTCACAGAGAACTCGCGTGGGGTTCGTCGGTCTTTTCAGACTGTGGATGCACCCTGCTCGACCAGGCTTTAATCGTCGCTTTTACCAGTGATGCCAGCGGAATAGCAAAGAAGATGCCCCAAAAACCAAATAAACCGCCAAAAAACAACACGGCTATTATGATGAATACCGGATTAAGATCAACGACTTCAGAAAACAGCAATGGCACCAGTACATTACCGTCTAAGGCCTGAATAATAGCGTAGGCCAGCATCAGATAGCCAAACTCTGCGGTAAGTCCCCATTGAAACAACGCCACCAGAGCAATGGGTAAGGTCACTAATGCGGCGCCAATATACGGAACCAGCACCGAAAAGCCGACACACACGGCAAGTAATAAGGCGTAGTTCAGACCAAACAGGGTGAAAACAACAAAACTCACCGCGCCGACAATCAATATCTCCAGAATTTTACCCCGGATGTAATTCATAATCTGACCGTTCATTTCGTTCCAGACCTGACTAATCAGCTTGCGCTCGGAGGGAAGCAGTTCAACAAAGCTTGCGCTTAATGAGGCCTTATCTTTGAGCATAAAAAACACCATCACCGGCACCAGCACCAAATAGATAAGCACGGCGACAACATCAAATATTGAGGCGAGCGACAATGACAGAATTTCCCGGCTGAATGTCATTAGCCGTTCATCAGCGGTTTGAATCATCAGGTAAATTTGCTCAGCACTGACAATACCCGGGAATAACTCCGGCAGCTCCAGCAGGTAAGTTTTACCAGAGGCTATCATGCTGGGTAAGTCTTTTGCCAAATTGCGCCCCTGTGCCCATGCTGCCGGTATAATTGACATCACTATCAGGGTTATAATTGAAATAAACGTTATTACCACCACGGTAGTGCTAATCGTACGGCTAAAACCCAGCCGGCTCAGGCGCGCTACCGGCCATTCCAGCAGATAGGCAAAAGCAATCGCAACCAATACTGGTCCCAGCATGCCACTTAACCAGTAAATGGCCAGAAAACCCAAAAAGAGCGTTAAAAACAGGGTTACCACCTGAGGATCTGAAAACTTATTGGTATACCACTTCTTTAACCAATCGAGCATAGCGCCACTCCAACCCTTTGCGAACAATAACAACGTAGTGTCTCAGTATAACTAACTTGGAACAAATTTTGTGGCTTATCTGTCAGACCCACAGCTGAATATGCTAAATTGGCGTAGTTTGCTGGTAAGTTAGCTAATTGCGTAATAATGCACCACTTAACTACTTACTTTTGAACTAATACTTCAGTTAACAGACCAAATATGCAGTTAACATCATCATCTGACACGAAAGCCGGGGCAGTATGTCATATCAAGCAATCCAGCAATTTTTCTTAGGATGCATCGCCAGTGTCAGCCTGCTGGTTAGCCCTGCCATAGCACAATCCGGCTTGCCTGATATTGGTGGCAATGCATTTTCGACCATCACACCTGAAAAAGAGAAGCAACTGGGTGATGTGCTGATGCGTCAAACCCGTGGTAGTTTGCCCATGGTCTACGATCCACTGCTTGACGAATATATTAATGATTTAGGAAACCGGTTAGTTGCCCGCGCCAATGACGTTAAATTCCCTTTTAAATTTTACTGGGTTAACAACAAAAATATTAATGCTTTCGCTGCGTTAGGCGGAAATATTGCCTCACATACCGGCACGCTGGCAGTCTCAGAATCGGAGAGCGAATTTGCGTCAGTCATGGCCCATGAAGTTGCTCATGTCACCCAACGCCACATTGCACGCTTTGTTGAAGCCCAAAATCAACGCGCACCGGTATCCATGGCTGGCATTTTAGGTGCCATCGTGTTGGCAACCGTTAATCCTGAAGCAGGAATGGCAGCCATGATGGCAACTCAGGGCGCCGCCCAGCAAAGTGCCATTAACTTTACCCGCGGTAACGAGCAGGAAGCCGACCGGATAGGTATGAAAATTCTGGCAGATTCAGGCTTTGACCCTTACGCTGTGCCTGAATTTTTTTATAAGCTCACTCAGCAAAGCCGCTTTGTTAATCAGCAACTGGCTTTCTTACAAACTCACCCCTTATCACAAGCGCGGGTTAGCGATACCCGTTTGCGGGCAGAGCAATTTGAAAAACGTTATGTGCCCGACAGCCAGGATTACATTCTGAGTAAAACACGGGTGTTAGCCAGATATCAGTACCAGAGCACTGAAACGGTAGAAGTTTTCCAGCAACGATTAAGCCAGCCCGGCGGCAATACCAGAGCCAACCTTTATGGTTTAGCGCTGGCTAAACTTGATAACAACCTGTTTGCTGATGCCCAGAAAATTATTGAAGACTTACTGCTGGAAGAACCGCACAATTTATATTATGTCGATGCTTATACCGATATTTTGCTTGGCCAGAATCAATTTACCAAAGCACTGGAAATTCTGGAGCAAGAGTACCTGATCAGACCCAATAACCAGGTTGTTACCTTAAACTATGCCAATGCCGCTATCAAAGCCGGCAGTTACCGCCTTGCCATTCATTTATTGCGTAATTTATTGTATTACAAAAACGATAATATTCTGGCTTACGATTTATTATCTGATGCCTACAAAAGGTTGGAAGACTATCCGAAATATTATGAAGCCCGGGCAGACTTATACTACCAGATGGCAAATTACCCGAAAGCAATTGATGATCTTAACGAAGCGCTGAATCATATTGGTGAGAAGTCCCGCCTCGAAAACAGACGGGTCGAGGCTAAAAAGCAACAACTTCAAGCCGAGTTTGACCGCCTGAAGCAAATGTAAGCAGGTTTAGCACTGACCAGATACGCAACATTACACCGATATCGCGAGTTAATGGAAGATTTATGATTACGATTTATCACAACCCCCGCTGTTCAAAAAGCCGTGAGGCGTTAGCATTGCTGCAACAACATTGTGAACACATTGCAGTAATTGAATATCTGAAGACACCACCCACTGCAGCAGAACTGGCTGCAATCTTGATGAAGCTGAATATCTCAGCCAGAGAATTACTGCGTAGCAAAGAAGAAGAATACCGTAATTTGCAACTCAATAACCCGGCGTTAAGCGAACAGCAACTGATTAATACCATGGTAGAGCATCCCAGGCTGATTGAGCGACCTATTGTTGTCAAGGGTGATCAAGCCGCTATTGGTCGTCCCCTTAGCAATATAAGCGCGCTTCTCTGATGAGTGCTCAGGTGCTGGTACTTTACTACTCAAAACATGGCAGCGTGGCTGCGTTGGCTGAAAAAATTGCTATTGGTATCGCTCAGGCAGGAGCCACTGCTGTTGTTCGCAGTATCGCCGGTTTTGACAAAGAGTCGCCAGGCAGGCATCCGACGGTAACTCAGGCAGATCTCAGTCAATGTGATGGCCTGGCATTTGGCAGTCCGGTCCGTTTTGGCAATATGGCTGCTGAAGCCAAAGCATTCTGGGACAGCACCAGCAGCATTTGGCTCAAAGGTGAGTTAATTAACAAAGCTGCTGGCGTTTTCACTTCATCAGGCAGTATGCACGGTGGCAACGAAGCTAATTTGTTAAGTATGATGTTGCCACTGCTGCATCACGGCATGGTGTTAATGGGTATCCCATACGCTGAGCCGGAGTTGCACAATACTCAAACCGGTGGCACCCCTTATGGCCCCACTCATATTAGTGGCTTGCAAGGCAATACTAAACTGAGGGTTGATGAACAGCGGTTGGCTGTTGCTTTTGGTAAGCGCCTGGCTCATCTGAGTATGTCTTTAAAATCTGCAGGGTTTGATAAATAATGAATGAACATACTGAAGTGGCGATGGCGCCACGAACGAAAATCTACCTTTTGCTGGCACGGTTTGGTTATTGGGGTTTATGGCTGCTGATACCACTATGGTTACTCTGGCTCGCGCCTGCAACATACGGCAGTACCAGCCAGATAACCGGCAATAAATTAATCAGTACAGCGTTGCTGTGGCTGCCGTTATGGTTGCCGATGTATGGCATTATTAAAGGAAAAGCTTATACCTTTGCCTGGGCTAATTTTATTGTGATGATTTATTTTTTGCACAGTCTGACTAACTTGTGGGTCAGCACCGGGCTGTATCAGATGCTGGCGTTTATTGAGCTGCTGCTGGCATCAATTATGTTTATAGGTTGTACTTACTTCGCCAGGCATCGCGGCATAGAACTTGGATTAAAAATTCCAAGACTGAAAGACGACCCACGCCAGTAACAGTATGTAACTGCCGTTATTCGAGCCTTTCGCCTTTATAACGGCGTAGTTGCCTGTCAATAAACTTGTTCTCCACCAAGGTATGCAGGCCCTGCATTAAACTTGCCGCAAGCTCAGGGTTAAAACGGCTGATAGCACAATAAACTGACGGCGGTGCAGACCAGAGGGGATCGGCTGCAAAGCTACCCAGCCCGCCATTTGCCATAAAAAAATAATAAGACAAGTCGACACTCATTACTGCATCCAGTCTTCCCTGCTCCAGGCGCTTCAGGTTGCTTTCCAAGGTATGTGCGTCGTCCCGGATAACATCGCCAAGTGCAAACACCTGTTCTAGCTCAGGATAAGTAAAACCACGGGTGGTACCCACCCGCTTGCCGACCAGATCAGGTAAGGCAATAATAGGCGAGCTATCGGCTCGGCGAATAAACAGCTGTTGCGTTGCAAACAACGGTGGACTCCAGTGAAAAAGATCTGGCTCTGCCACCCAATCCGGATTCAGAAAACAAGCGACATCAGCCTGGCCGTTCTCTAACCAGCCTTCGATTCTGGTTCTGGGTAAATCGAGATACTGAATTTCCAGTTTGGTTAATAACGCCAATGCATCCAGAATATCTTTACTTAATCCCGCACTTAACTTACCTGCGTCATCAAATATGGCATAGGGCGGCGTATTGGTGTCACTAACCGCCGCTCGCAATACCTGTTGCTCAGTGGCTGCTGTGCCAGAACCTGTCGCCAGGAGCAATAATGACACGCTGACACATTGACGCAGATTTAATCGCATAAGACCCTTTGAGCTGCGCTCAGAATAATGGCGTCGATCTTAAATTTATCATGAAATGTTAAAATAGCCAGAAAACCGGTTTCAAGATAAATTTTGCCAAAGCCGATCTGATAAACCATGCAGGCCGTATTATTTTGCAAGTCAGAAACAAGTGGCAGTGAATTGCAGTATGAGTAAACAATTAGCATTATTTCCATTGAGCAGCTTTATTTTGCCTGGCGGTAAAATGCGTTTGCGGGTGTTCGAAAAACGTTATATCAGACTGGTTAAAGAGGCCGGATTGGGTAAGCGCAGTTTCGCAATGGCATTGCTTAACCCGTTTGCTACCCAACACCATCGAGACCGGATCTTACCACTGGCGACAGAAGCGGTAATCGATGATTTTGAACAACTTTCAGATGGTTTACTGGGCATTACAGTCAGAGGGGTACGCCGGATAGAAATTATTGAGCGCTGGCAGGAAGAAGACAGCTTGAATGTTGCATCCGTGACTGAATTGAGTAGCTGGCCAGAGACCCGCTTAAGCCAGCGCTATCCCGATTTATCCCGTTCATTCCTCCAATTATTGGCAGACTATCCGCAACTGCAACAACTTTATCCGGAGCCCGAGCTTGATAACGCCAGTTGGCTGGCATCGCGCTGGCTGGAGCTGATGCCCATACAGCCGGGCTTAAAACAAAAACTGTCTGCAGAGCAAGACCCTTTTGTCTGTCTGGATAACCTGCAACACTGGCTGGAACATAATTCCTAGCACTATTGCCGCCATCTGACAGTATTGCCGCCCGGCTACTACTCAATACCAATGTATTTATGAACCTGCACACTTAGGCGCCAATTGTGTTTTTTACAATAGGAAATGGCCAGTGCAGTGGCTTTTGCCTGCTGACTGATTGGCTGCAGATAAATCAGCTTCTTGCTGATATCAGTTTGCGCCAGCAGTTGCTGCAACTCGACCACATGTTTATCCATTGCCACCGGATGCTTAATTTCATCAGCCCGGTTCAGGGCACTTTGCAATACCTTGTAGCCGCCTTTCATATTTACTTTGGGTGAAACGGTTACCCAACTTTGTGGCGGGACTAAAATGTCAAAGGTGCCGCTGGTTTCAATCTGCGTCTGATAACCCGCATCGTGCAGCGTGGTACAAAGCGGGTTTAAATCATACATACAGGGTTCACCACCGGTTATCACTACATGTTTGGCCTGGTAACTGTTTTCACGAAATAGCGTCAGTACCTGCTCGGCACTAAGCTCTGCCCACTGTTCCGTTTCAGCCGATTTTGCCATAACAATTTTCGGTGTTACCTGCAAATCAGGGTTAATCACCCAGGTGTGCTTCGTATCACACCAGGAGCATCCGACCGGACAGCCCTGCAGCCGGATAAAAATAGCAGGCACCCCGGTAAAGCTGCCTTCCCCCTGAATCGTTTCAAATATTTCATTAACCTTGTATAGCAATCCGCGGGTTCCTTAATGACAAGCAGGTGATCTGACCGCAATGTTCAAGTACAATGCGCGGCCTGTTTACCCGCTATTATACAGAGAGAGGCAAAGATGAGCCAAAAAGTTGTGGTTATTTATTCCGGAGGCATGGATTCCTTTACCATACTGCACAAAGCAATTGCTGCCGGCCACGACGTTTATGCTTTATCTTTCAACTATGGTCAGCGCCATGTTAAAGAGCTGATTTGTGCGGCTGAAGTCTGTAAAGAGCTGAATATTAATCATAAAATTGTCGATATTTCAGCCATTAATCAGCTAATCAGTGGCTCCTCGCTGACCAGCGACATTGATGTACCAGAAGGCCACTACGCGGCAGATAATATGAAATCAACCGTGGTGCCCAACCGCAATATGATTTTACTGTCTTTGGCAGTGGGTTACGCTGATTCAATTGGTGCCCGCGCCGTCTATTACGGTGCCCATTCGGGTGATCACTTTATTTATCCGGATTGCCGGCCGGAATTTGTCCAGAAAATGAATGATGTCTGCCAGATTGCCAACTATCAGCCAGTCGATATTGTCAGTCCCTACCTGTATCAGACTAAAATTGAAATTTTAGCCGATGGCCTGGCTATGAGCCTTGATTACAGCAAAACCTGGACCTGCTACAACGGTCGCGATAAAGCCTGCGGCAAGTGCGGCTCCTGTCAGGAGCGCTTAGAAGCGTTTAACCTGAATAACGCCACCGATCCCCTGCCCTATGAGTAACGGCGTATTCCTGTTTAGATAATTCAGAGTGTAAAAAAGCGGCCGGGTGGCCGCTTGGTACATTCGACGATGTTAACCGCTGAACAAACTTGAATGTAGCTGCTTTACCACCGCCGGCGCATCGGCATCCTGTACTAAAAAGCACAGGTTGTGCTTGGAAGCCCCGTGGCAAATAAGCCGCATGTTTATCCGCTCCAGGGTTTTAAACAACTCACCGGTTATACCTTTACTGCTATGTAAATGGTTACCAATAACGGCTACCAGACTCAATCCCTGCTCCACCACCACATCACAAAATGCTCTTAGCTCCAGCAGCGCCGGCTCTACCGCATGACTAACCGCGCTGGTCATGCCGCCTTCATCTAAGGTCAGCGCGACACTGATTTCTGAGGTAGTCACTAAATCAACTGAGATTTGATGCCGGCTTAAAATATCAAATACCCGGGCTAAAAAACCGGCAGCATGCAGCATGTCCGGGCTTTTCACGGTAATTAGCGTTTGTGATTTACGCAGCGCAATCGCCCGGTAAGGTGGCCGCTGTTTTACCTCTTTGGCGATCCAGGTACCGCCTGCCTGTGGTTCACGGCTGGAACCAACAAACACCCCGATATTGCGACGCATGGCCGGTATTAATGTTGCAGGATGCAGTACCTTGGCACCAAAAGTGGCCATTTCCGCTGCTTCATCGAAGCTAATCTCACCAATACAGCGGGCTTGATCGGTTAAGCGAGGGTCGGTGGTAAATATGCCGACTACGTCAGTCCATATTTGTACGGTACTGGCTTGTAAGGCTTCTGCCAGCAAAGCCGCACTATAATCTGAACCGCCACGACCCAGGGTTGTGGTTTGCTCAAACTCGTCCTGACCAATAAAGCCCTGGGTTACGATACACTGCTCGGCAATTAATGGTTGCAAATGTACTTCAGCCAGTTGTGCAATTTGCTTTACCTGTGGCTCCGCCCGGCCAAAGCGGCTATCGGTGCGCATAATACGGCGAATATCGAAACATTGCGCCGCTAAGCCGCGCTCAAGCAACACCTGACTGAACAAGGCCGAGCTTAAACGCTCACCAAATGATTGAATAAGGTCTTTGTGGGCACTGCTGTAAACGGCACCGCCGTTTTCAATCAGCCCCTTAAGCTCGCCCAGCAGCAGCTCAATGGCCTGTGCAACCTGCTCTGGATGGTTTAAACGGTTTAGTACCGCCAGGGTAATCGCTTCGATGCCGGCGTAAGCGTCATAGCGCTCGGTAACCCGGGTAGTTTTGGTAATGTCGACTAACAGATTGGTAACACCGGAACTGGCGCTGACCACCACAACCCTGATGGCATTGTTGGCCAGGATAATATCGGCGCAGCGGCTCATGGCATCAAAGTCAGCGACACTGGTGCCACCAAATTTGGCGATAATAAGATTGGACAAGGGTGTCTCTCCTTACAAAGAAAATAAGCAGAGCATGGCTTTTGCTAATTGCAGCAAAACGGGAATAGTACAGACCGTTGCTATCGATAACAAAGGCCAGAAGCTCTCCACCAAACAAACAGGTGACAGTTGGCAGGATTCAGCCTGCTCAACCGAAAGCACCCCCAACTATATGGCGCACTTTCTCGGCGTTAATCCCCCTGGCCCACGCTGCGAAGTATAGTCTTCTAACATGGGTTACCTGGTTAACGCGCCTCTTCTGGTCTATCAGATATGATTGACGGCGGCCACTTTAACTCGTTAGCCGCCAGATAGCAATAGCCTTTTAGCCGTCTATCAGCTTAGCGCACGTCTACCGATTGTCATCGGTTATAATGCGCCGCATGATAACAGTAATAACTGAATGCTGCCTTAGTAAGGATAACTTTAATTAACTGTATTGGTTGTTAATGTGTTTAATCAGCTCGATAAATGTGTCCATATCTTTTTCGTTCTGAGCATCGCTGTGCCATTTATGATGAAACCCCAGCGTCAGCTGTACCTTGGCTGATTGGAAATAAACTTCGTAGCCGTCGAAGCCCTGGCTTACCGTCAACCCATCCAGGGTAAAACCGGCCCCATGATCAGTGTCTACCGCTTTGCCATGTTTTTCTACTTTGGCGTAGACATTTAAAAGCAATTTACCATCAAGTTCATTGTGCATAGTCAGCCCTTTATCTTTGGTTGTGCGTATTTCTGTGATGCAGAGTATTCTGAGGTTGGCTTTTAGCATAGCAGTTAAAAGCCATTGGTTTGATGAGTTTACGTAATGCAGGTATAGTACGGTTGTCTTACAGGAGAAAAAAATGCAAAAGACGCTTATCGCTTCCGTCCTGCTCTTTAGTCTTGGTGCCAGCGCCAACATCGTGCAGGATGCGCCGTTAGTTTCTATCGATACCCATGACGCCTATTTTAATCAGCTAAAAGCCCTCTGCGGTAAAGCGTTCGCCGGTGAGATTGCGGTCGACAACCCGCCCGCTCCGGGGTTTGAAGGTGCGTTAATCATGCATGTGCGTAAGTGCACCGACAGTCAGTTGCAAATACCGTTTCATGTTGGTAATGACCATTCACGTACCTGGATTATCACGAAAACCGGCTCAGGTTTAACATTAAAGCATGACCATCGCAATGCCGATGGCAGTCATGATGAGCAAACCATGTATGGCGGCCAGACACTGGATGCGGGTTGGGCCAATGCCCAGTCGTTTCACGCTGATCAGTATTCAAAAGAACTGTTTACGGCGCGGGGGATACCACAGTCAAATACCAATATCTGGCAGATGTTTATTTACCCTGAGAAATTCAGCTACCGGCTGATCCGGGAAGGTCGCGAATTTAAGGTTGATTTTGACCTGACACAACCTGTTGCTTTACCGCCAACACCCTGGGGCTATGCTGACTAGCATTTTTACTATAAAACTAAAAACAACCTTCAATAACTGGAGCCACTATGAAAACGTACCTAAAGTTTTCACCACTATTTATGATCCTGGCAGGCGCGCTTACCCTTAGCGCTTGCTCCAAACAACCGGCAGCACCGGTTGACGACAGTCCGGCTGAACCCGAAACCACAACTGAACTGGTTGATACCGATTTTAACCCTCGCTTAGGCGAGTATATTAAAACGCTGGCCTCTGATGAGTATCAGGGCCGGGCGCCAGCGACTAAAGGCGAAGAGCTTACCGTCGCTTATCTGGAAGAAAATTTTAAGCGGATTGGTTTAAAACCAATCGACGGTGACAGTTATAAGCAACCGGTGTCACTGGTGCAGATTGATCCAAAACAAGTATCTGATATGACATTATCGGGTGAAAATTTACCTGAAAACTTTAAATATCGCGACGAAATGATTGCCTGGACCACCCGGGTTACCGATCAGGTAAGTGTAGAAGAAAGTGAAATGGTATTTGTCGGCTATGGCATCGTGGCGCCTGAATACAACTGGAACGACTACGAAGGCCTGGATGTAAAAGGTAAAACCGTAGTGATGTTCGTAAATGACCCCGGCTATGCAACTCAGGACCCAGAGCTGTTTAATGGCAATGCCATGACCTATTACGGCCGCTGGACTTATAAATTTGAGGAAGCTGCCCGTCAGGGCGCGGCGATGGCGCTGATTATTCATGAGACCGCACCAGCCAGTTATGGTTGGGGTGTGGTCGCCCATGGCTCGCCAATTAAATTTGATCTGGTCAATGACAACAAAAATATGGACCGGGCTAAAGTTGAAGGCTGGCTGACAACTGAATCTGCCGAGAAATTATTTGCCAATGCGGGTACCGACTTAGCCACCATGCATAAAAAAGCGCTGGAGCCTGATTTCAGCCCGGTACCGCTGAAGGCTAAAGCTTCGGTTACGGTTAATAATAACCTGCGCGAACTGACCTCCATCAACGTGGTGGGCTATATTGAGGGCAGCAAATATCCGGATGAATACGTGCTGTATATGGCGCACTGGGATCATCTGGGTATGGATTTCTCCAACCCTGATAACAAAGTATTTAACGGTGCGCAGGACAATGCCAGCGGCACCGGCGCGGTTATTGCACTGGCCGAACACTTTGCTAAACAGCCGCAACCCGAGCGTTCAATTGCCTTTGTATTGGTAACAGCAGAAGAGCGTGGTTTACTGGGCTCAGCCTGGTATGCCGCCAACCCGGTATTCCCACTGGAGAAAACCGCTGCGGCTATTAATATGGACGTTATGAACATGTATGGGCCGATGAAAGACATGGTTATTGTTGGTCTGGGCAATACTGATGTTGAGAAAATTCTGGTGAAATATACTGAGCAGCAAGGCCGCTATGCCGTCCAGGAGCCGAATCCGGAAGCAGGTATTGCCTATCGCTCAGATCATTTTAACTTATCGAAAAAAGGCGTGCCTATTCTGTATGCAAAAGGCGGTAACGATCATTATCAGCAAGGTGCTGAATGGGGCGCAGCGCAACGTGCAGAATATAATCGCTGTTGTTACCACAAAGTACAGGATGAATGGCGTGCCGATTTCGACTTACGTGGCGCTCAGCAAGATTTGTTCCTGTACTACCGGGTAGGCAATGAGCTGGCCAATAGCCGGCAGTGGCCAAACTGGTATGAAGGTAATGAATTCCGGGCTATCCGCGATGCCTCAGCCGACGCCCGCCAGTAAAAACAAAACGATGTTGTAATTCGTTAGACGAAGGGCAGCCATATGGTTGCCCTTTTTTTCCGGGTATTACTGGTTATTCTCGTCTTAGCCAGCTAATTTGCTAATTCAGAACTTATTCAGGTAGGGTTATCTACATTGATGATCATTGATCTTAATGAATAACTTTATTCTGGCTGCTATGGACATGCTATGCGACGTTTTTTAAAAGCAGTGCTCATTTTAGTGATCGGCTTACCGGTAATAGCAGCCGCAGCTTATTGGTATTTGCAGCAAAGTATTGCAGCAGCGGGAATTAGTCAGCTGCAATTGGATTTCAACCGATTGACCCTTCACAGCGTCTCTTTTCACCGGGTCCGGTTTCAGCTGCAACAGAGCGACGCACAGCATCAGTTTGATTTACAGAATGTTGAACTCCGGTGGCTGTGGCCACAGGCTTTTAAACCACAACTGCAATATATCGGGTCAGGCCCGGGTAAAATTATCGTTGGTAAACCAAGCAAGCCTGCAACCGCAAATGATGCCAGTCCCTTGCTTGTCCCTGGCCAGTGGCAATTACCAGATTGGTTGCCAGAGCATATTAAGCTTGCCGATACTCAGCTTGTGCTGCCCTGCCCGGCCGGCCAGTGCCCGCTGCAGTTAACGGGTTATTTGCGCTACCACGCCAGTCAGGCTCAGCTAATCTCCGGGGAAACGAATACCACCGAAGATAACGCTGCACCACCTTATTGGCAAAGCCAGTTTAGCATTAGCGAGTTTCAACCACTCGAGCCTGGCCAGGCCGAGCTGCTTATCGACTTGCGATATCAGCCGACACCGCAACCGTCACTGGAATTAACGGTACAGCAAGCGCAGCAACTTGGGTTTAGTTTAAAACAGCATATTAACCCCGACAGCCGGCAGGCCGAGACTGAGCTGGTGTTAGCGCTTTCCCCGCCCTCACCGACTAACCAGCGTTTATTTCAACAATGGGGAGTAACTTTACCCGAAGCCTGGCTGGCTCAGTTCCAGCAACCGGTGCAACTGTATAGCAAGCTGCAGTGGCAACTGCCGGCGGATGGTAATCTGTCCAACCTGTTAAGCAGTCATGATCTTAATGGTATTGTCGTTGCCCGGGTACCCGATCCATTCTATTTACCCAAACTCGGCTTAATCCAGGGCGAGTTAACGGCAGATTTACGACTTAAAAATCAAATAGTAGAGCATTGGCAGCTCAATGCCAGCGCGGTGCTCTCTGAGCTTGAATTACCCGAAGCCCTGACGGCCATGGGCATTCACCTAAGCCCAATCAACGTTGTACTTAGCGCTAAAGCAAATGAAAAGCCAGATTTGAAGGCGCTACCCTTGCAACTCAACCTGAACAGTAGTGGTGAAAATCGTTTTACCCTGGAAAGTGAGCTGACCCTTGATATCAGCGACAACCCGGGACTGACGATTAAAAAGGCAGTAGTAAGCGCAGCGATTGCAAAACTGGATCTTGCCAACGAACAGAGCAGCACACCTAAAGTTAAGCTTAGAGACATTGTGCTAAGTAGTGCGCTCAGTGGCGACTGGACACCAGAGAACTGGCAACTGACCCTGGCCAGCGACACTCATATCCGCACTGGCGTCTCGTCAGATCTGCTGCAGATAGGCAGTCTCGACCTCACGGCAAGTAACAGCACTATCACAGGTGACAACAAGGGTGTCACGGCCATAAACACCGATGTTAAGCTCAGTGCGAATAGCGTAAGCCACTCGGCACTGCTTAGTAAACACTGGCAATGGCAAGGCACTGTCCGTCTGGAGGCAGAAACCCTGGCGCTAGACAATGCCCAGCTGAGCAACGATGCCGGGCTGATGCTCAGCCATCAGCTGAGTTTTCAGCCAGAAAACAAAGCGATAGCGCTGCGCTGGCAGCTAGCAGAGATATTTTTGCTGGCAGGAACCCCTTTAGCAACCTCATTTAACAACTGGCCGCCGCTTCTTAGCGTAAATCGGGGCAAAATTACCGCGTCTGGCGAGGCTAATTATCGTGGTAGCGCATTTACCAGCGCCAGTCAGCTACAATTTGGCGATGTCGCCGGTATTTATGACCGAAGCCTGTTCAGTGGTTTAAATGGCATAGTCGACGTCGCGGTTAGCAGTGACACACTGCAACTAAATACCAGTAATCTTACCCTGAACCGGCTGAATCATGGCATTGAAATGGGTCCGCTTACCGTCAAAGCCTCTGCCACTATGCCACTGCTGGCCCCCGGGCAACTGCAGATTGATTTGCAGCAAATTGAAATGCAGATCATGCAGGGTATGGTTAGTGTTAACGAGCAGCAACTGGATTTCAGCCAGCCAGAGAACCAGCTTATCCTGCACTTGCGGCAGATTGATTTAGCCAGCCTGCTGCAGCAGCACCCATCCAGTGACTTAACAGGTAACGGTAAACTATCTGGTAAAGTCCCCATTACCATCAATGCCAAAGGGGTAAGTGTTAGCGACGGCAATATTGCCGCTGAAGCACCGGGTGGCCGCTTGCAGTACCAATCAGCGAGTGCCGGTGCTATGGCGAAAACCAACAGTAATATGAAACTGGTGTTAGATGCGCTGGAGAATTTTCAATACACCGTGCTTAGCAGCACGATCAGTTACGACACCAGTGGCAAACTCAATCTGGGTTTAAGATTACAGGGCAGCAATCCCAACCTGCAGCAGGGCCGCGCCATTAATTTAAATGTTAATGTGGAAGAAGACTTGCCTGCCCTGATTACCAGTTTGCAGTTAACCAATAAATTAAATGAAGTCATCACAAAACGAGTACAACAATATCTTAAACAGCAACAGTATCTTAAACAACATAAGGCGGCTGCCGCCAACGGAGAAAAACCATGAGACGATTAGCCACAGTGCTGGCAACAGCTTGCGTACTGTTGCTCGCCTGTACGCCCAAAGTTCAGGTAGAGCTACCTAACGAGCCGATAAATATTAATCTGAACGTAAAAATTCAGCATGAAATTTATATTAAGGTAGATAAACAACTTGATGAATTATTCAGTGAAAATAGCGGCTTATTCTAAGGAGACGGTAATGAACAGTAATATTAATAATCCCAAAAAACGCTTTGGAAAAGCCCGTCTGTTGCTCGCCTCCCTGGTATTGGCAGTAAGCTTGCCGGTGCTGGCGATGAATTTGCAACAAGCAATGGCCGCGTTAAGCCAGGCGAAAGTTCAGGGCCTGGTGGGGGAGCAACCTAATGGATATCTGGGCGTAGTAGAAAGCTCGGCAGATACTGAAGCAGTGGTAAAACTGATTAACGATGCCAGACGGGCAGAATACGTCAGAATGGCGAAGCAAAATGATATTGCCGTCGCCGATGTTGAAGCTATTGCTGGTCAGAAAGCCATTGAACGAACTGCCAGCGGCCATTTTATTCTGATCGACGGTAAGTGGCTGCAGAAGCGTTAGTAACAGCCCGGTTTTGCGCCAGCCTACCCTCAGGTTCGCTGGCGTTAGACTTTAGTCGCATCCCCCTCGTCCTCTTCCTGATGTACTATGCTTAGCATTCCTGGTGACTGGTCAGAGCGTGTTGAATGAATGCGATATTTTTGATGTTGATGGGTCTTGGCGCTATGGCGCTGGGCTATTTTGTCTACGCGAAGTTTATCTGCGAGAAAATCTTTAAAGTCGATCCACACTTTCGCACGCCTGCTCATGAAATGCAGGATGGCATTGATTATGTGCCCACCAATAAATACATTCTGTGGGGCCATCACTTTACTTCTGTTGCTGGAGCTGCACCAATAATTGGTCCCGCCATTGCCGTTATCTGGGGTTGGGTGCCGGCGTTTTTATGGGTGGTATTTGGTACCATATTCTTTGCTGGTGTGCATGATGCCGGTGCCATCTGGGCCAGTGCCCGCAATAAAGCAAAATAGATTGGCTCATTAACCGGCGATATTGTCGGCAACCGGGCCCGCATTATTTTTATGATTGTGATATTCCTGGTGCTGCTGATGGTTAACGCCGTGTTTGCAGTGGTAATATCCAGTCAGCTGATTAAATTCCCCAGTGCCACCCTGCCAGTTTGGGGCGCCATAGTGGTCGCACTTATTATCGGTCAGCTTATTTACCGCAAACTGATTAGCTTACTTCTCGTCACTATTATTGGTGTCGTGGCGTTATATGCAATGATTTACGCAGGCCCATTGTTGCCTTTAGCACTACCGGAAACACTGGGACCCCTTAGTGACAATCAGAGCTGGATTATCCTACTATTTGCCTATGCCGCCATCGCCTCGCTATTACCGGTGTGGATGTTATTGCAACCCCGCGATTACATTAACGGCATTCAACTTTTTGTCGGCTTAATCTTACTTTATGGTGCGGTACTTATTTCAGGGCCGGAATTAGTCGCACCGGCGTTTAATACTAATGTGCCAGAGGGCACGCCTTCGATCATCCCGCTGTTATTTGTAACGATTGCCTGTGGTGCTATTTCTGGCTTTCATGGCTTAGTGTCCAGCGGTACTACCTCTAAACAATTAGATAAAGAGCCGGATGTGCGTTTTGTCGGCTACTTTGGTGCTGTCGGTGAGGGCTCGTTGGCATTGGCTGCCATCATTGCCGCCTGTGCCGGCTTTGCCAGCCTTGCTGACTGGCAAGCAATATACTCCAGCTTTGGTCAGGGCGGTGTGTCGGCCTTTATAAATGGCGGCGCCAATATTTTGCAGGCCGGTATCGGCATGGATACCGTGCTGTCACAAACGCTGCTGACCGTAATGGTGGTGTTATTTGCCGGTACCACCATGGATACCGGCTTGCGCCTGCAACGCTATATCTTCCAGGAATGGGGAGCCATTTATAATATCAGCTGGATGCAAAAAGCGGCTCCCGCTACCTTTTTAGCCGTCGCAAGCTGTTTATTTCTGGCATTTGGCGCCGGTGGTGATGGTGCCGGTGGCATGCTTATCTGGCCATTATTTGGCACCACTAACCAATTGCTGGCTGGCTTAACCTTGCTTGTTATTACGGTAATGTTGGTTAAAAAACGCCGGCCAATGTGGTACACCCTGGCACCCCTTATCTTTTTGCTGTTCATGACCACCCTGGCATTGCTTACCCAGTTAAAAACCTTCTATGACAAAGCAGACTGGTTTTTGTTTGGACTGGACTTAGTTGTGCTGGCTGCGGCTATTTTAGTATCACTGGAATGTGTCGCCACGTTAACCAAACAAATCAAAACCAACAAAGCTAATCCGGTCAGTGACTCGTGATAAAACTCGATACACTAAAGGCCTGGTATCGCCAGGCCAGTTTTTATGCCGAAGAAGCGTATAACGCCCCTTATCGCAGCGCTATTGCCCGTGCTAAGCGAGAACAGGACGATTTGTTTATGTTGCTAATCTTCTCTGAAATGATGGGAGTCCCCAACCCAGCCAGTTATTACACCCTGGAACTGCAACCGTTACTGATGGAGCGATTTCACGACTGGCATACCCGGATAGGCATGGAGCACTCACCGCTGGATAATATTAAATGCTGTTAACCGATAAACGGTTGTTATTGATTGGGGGTAAAGGCGGTGTCGGTAAAACCACCACCAGCTCTGCGCTGGCGTTGTTAGCCACCAACCGCGGTAAAAAAGTGCTGTTGGTCTCTACCGATCCGGCGCATAGCCTCAGTGATGCCTTTAACCGGCCCATTGGCGATACCATCACCCGCTTAGCCCCTGATCTGGATGGGCTGGAGCTGGATCCGGATCGTGAAGTTGCCCTGCACTTAGCTAAAGTCAGCGCGCAGTTAAAGCGCTTTACCCGACCAGAAATGTACCGTGAAATTGAACGCCAAATGCGCCTGACCGCGCTGTCGCCGGGGGCCCAGGAAGCGGCAATGCTCGAACGCATGTCTAATGTCATTGAACTGGGATTACGTGACTACGATCTGGTCATTTTTGATACCGCCCCTACCGGTCATACCTTACGATTACTAAGCTTGCCTGAGGCGATGACCGCCTGGACTCAGGGCTTACTTAATGCCAACAAGCGCTCTGAAAAGCTTGGCGAAGTTTTGGCGCATTTAACGCCTAAAGGCGGTCGCGATATCCCCAACCCACTGGCAAATCCTAATGAGCACGCTACTGACGGCATGGATGACCGCAACAAAGCCATTACCGAAACCCTGCTGGCCCGCCAGCGTTTATTGCAGCGCACCCGTGAAGTACTGACCGATAAACAGCAAAGCGCGCTGTTATTTGTACTGACCCCGGAAAAGCTGCCAATTCTGGAAACCGGTCGTGCCGTGCAAAGCCTAATGCAGGAAAACCTGCCATTGGCGGGTCTGGTGGTAAACCGCATTTTGCCAGACCACGCCGATGGTGATTTTCTGGCGGCTCGTCGCAGCCAGGAAAAGCAGCATTTAGCGCAGATAGAGCAAGATTTTGCCAAATTGACCCGGTACAAAGTGCCACTGCAAGCCACTGATATTCAGGGGCTTACTGCATTGCAGCATATGGCAGGCTTATTGGAGCAAGCAGGTTTATAGCTGATTTTAAGCCAGAGATCGGCTATGGTAGCGTTTTTAACAACAGGTCTATTTGCATGAAAACCCGCTATCTGCTGCTTACCTTTTACCTTAGCTGCTCTGGCAGCAGCCTGGCCGCTTATGCCACCAAAGCGCCGCAAGCAAGTGACACAGATAGCGCCGCTTTTAAAACTGCCATCATGGACAGCTATTTGCAACGTTGTGTTGAGGTGCTTAACAACAAAGGCTATAGCAGCGACGCCATTAAAGCCGAATGCAAATGTGAGCTGGATCAGATTGATCAGCACTTTGCTGTTTTTCAGCAAATGCTTGCGGCTGATAAAACAGCCAACCTGCAGCAGATTAATGCGTTAAAAAAACAATTACTACAGTGTAAAACGACGCCGCAGACCACGCAGTAACCGGCTAAGCCCAAAGAATGCTCAGCACAACAAGGCTTAACATAGCGCTGATAAACAGCACGGTATAAATCGTACTGGTTAAACAGAACTTTAACAGCGTTTTGCCCCAGCTCTGCTGATAGTAATACTTCTGACAAAGCAACAAATACAGTGGGATCCACCAAAAAATGGCGGTTTCCAGCCCCGCTAAAATCAATCCGGTCGCCAGCCAGTTCCAGCTTATGCTTTTTTCGAGCAAGTCAATAGCAAGAAAAATAACTAACATTTGCAGAATAAAAGTGTGGCTATGCAACGCCACAATCAGGTGCTCCATATAATATCGACTGGAGCGGAGATACAGCAGTTTCAACAACAGGGCGAAAATGGGCAGCAACAGAAACATCATTTGCGGCGCCAGACTGAAAAACTTACTGATCGCCAGTTTGGGGTTAGCCAGGATCGTATCCAGTTTGGCAGTAAACTCTTGCTCTGCTTCATCAGACAAAAAAGAGAGGCGGACACCAGGCGCAGACTCATCAGGTGTCGTCTGTGATTGACTTTGTGCAGTATCATTATTCAGCTCAGCTGCTAAGTTAGTCAGGTTTTTACTATCTGGTATCGCATTGTCAGTGCCCAGTACCACCACATTGTCTGGCCCTCGGGTAACCGGCGGGGTGTCCGGCACCAGCCGGGCAAAAATCAGAAAGGCAATAATCGACGTAAACAGATACAGTCTTAGCGGCGGTACATAAGGCACCCGGTGACCGGCAACATAACGACAGCTTAAAAAAGCAGGCCGGAACCATAGCGGGATTAATGTTTGCCAGAGCCGGGTATCCCAGTTGCTGAACTCCCCAAAAAACTCAGTTACTACTCCACTGACATTACGGATATAATTTTTCTTTTCCTGACCGCACTGATGGCAAAAATCACCGTGTAACGCAGTATTACAGTTGTCACAGTACTTCGGTGTCGTCGGATCCATCGTCAACTCTCAATTTAGGACTTAACATCGATTTTAAAACAGGCAAGTGTGTTATCAGTATACAAAAAAGTGTGGGCGCTACTCCCACATCAATCCGACATTAGCCTCGCTGGCTTTTTGCAGTAGTTTTAGCAGCGGCTCTGCCCGCTGTTTCAAGCTTACCCGCTCGGGCTTGTCCTCATCATCACTCTGCTTTTTTTCAGTGCCGGTTTTATTTTCCCTGGCCACTTCATCGTCATCCAGCTCTGCCACGGCCTGTTGTAAGCGGGATAACGCGTCCGGCACATCATCAGCAAACATGGCGCTTGGCAACTTAGTATCACGTCCCATCATTTTCAGTAATTGCATGCCCACATTGGTATGGTAATCAACATCCCGGCTTGCTTTGCTTTTAAAGGTAACCATAGTATTGCTCCATTAATAGTATTGCCTGGTTATATCCTGCTACTCTGATAGCAAGCATAACTTACTTTTCAGTATTAACATGGCAACCACTAAGAACGCTCATTATATTCTTGCGATAGATCAAGGCACAACGTCCAGCCGGGCGGTTATTTTTAATCAGCAATTACAGCAAATTGCTGCGGCTCAACACGAGTTAAGCTTAAGCTATCCGCAGTCCGGCTGGGTAGAGCAAGATCCACAGCACATCTGGCAAAGCGTGCTGGACTGTATTGTTGAGGTTCTTAGCAAAGCCGGATTATGCGCTGCTGATATCAGCGGTATTGCTATTAGCAATCAGCGGGAAACAACGGTGTTATGGGATAGACACACCGCCAAACCGATTTCGAACGCTATCGTCTGGCAAGATCGGCGAACAGCTGCCTTTTGCAAAGTATTACAACAACGCGGGTTAGAAGACACCATTAGTCAGAAAACCGGCTTACGCGCCGATCCATACTTTTCAGCCAGCAAAATTGGCTGGTTGCTCGATAATATTGCCGGTGCCAGAGCCAAAGCAGAAGCCGGCCAGCTGTGTTTCGGTACCATAGACAGCTATCTGCTATTCAAGCTTACGGCCGGCAAGGTACATGCCACCGACGCCAGTAATGCCAGTCGCACAGCGCTGTATAATCTGACCAGCCAGAACTGGGATCCAGAACTGCTGCAGCTTTTCAATATTCCAGCAGGCCTGTTACCGACAATTAAAGACTGTGCCGGTGTATTTGGCACCACCTCGACCGACGTATTGGGCGCTGAAATTCCGGTAATGGCGATGTTGGGTGATCAACAAGCAGCGTTGCTGGGTCAGGCATGTATAAGCCCGGGTATGCTGAAAAGCACCTATGGTACCGGCTGCTTTGCCATGGTTAATACCGGCGATAAGATAGTACGCAGTAAAAATCAGCTGTTAAGTACCCTCGCCTGGCAGTTAAATGGCAAAGCCACCTATGCGCTCGAAGGCAGTATTTTTATGGCGGGCGCCACCATACAGTGGCTGCGCGATAAACTGGGTATTATCAGTCAGGCCTGTGAAACCGAAGCACTGGCTGCACAAAGTCATTATCAGCAAACTGAATTACTGGTACCGGCATTTACCGGCCTGGGCGCACCCTACTGGCAACCTGAAGCAAAAGCAGCACTGTTTGGCATGACCCGCGATACCGGCAAAACGCAGCTGGCTGCCGCTGCGCTATGCAGCGTGGCCTATCAAAGTGCCGATTTACTTAGTGCCATGAACCTGGATGGTATTGACGTTGCACAACTTAGAGTAGATGGCGGCATGACCAGCAACGACTGGTTTTTGCAGGCACTGGCTGACTTATGCCAGCAACCGGTGCTGCGCTGTAATACCGCTGATGCCACCGTGTATGGTGTTGCGTTTCTGGCAGCACTTAGCCTCGATTACTACCCTGATATCGACGCAATAAGTCAGTTGTGGCAAGCCGAGCAGCAATTCACCCCACAACTGGCTGCCAGTGAACAGAACAAACTTTATCAACGCTGGCAAACAGCAGTTGCTGCAGTGCTCAGCCAGCAGCTATAGTAGTAACTAAATAACAGTAATAACTAAATAATATTAATAACAGAGGTTTGAACATGGCAAAGGTACTAATAACCGGGTTTGAACCTTTTGCCGGTGAATCTATAAATACCTCGTGGCAGGTTGCCAACGCGTTACACCACTGGCAATTGGATGACGAGGTCAGTGTGGTTGCCCAGCAACTGCCGTGTGTGTTTAAACAGTGCCTGCTTAGCCTGGAGCAAGCCATAAATCAGCTTAAACCTGCGGTGGTTATCATGCTTGGCCAGGCTGGTGGTTGCGCACAGCTGCAACTTGAAAAAATTGCCAGTAATTACATTGATGCTCATATCGCTGATAACGCCGGTCAGCAACCACGCAACTCCCTTACGGCGTCACATGGCCCGGCGGCCTATTTTAGTAATTTGCCACTGCACGCCTCGCTAAACGCACTGCAGCTGCAACACATTCCGGCTCAACTGTCGTTATCTGCCGGCAGCTACGTCTGTAACCACAGCTTTTATGGTTTAATGCACCTGATTAAAAACCAGTACGCCAGTATTAAAGGTGGTTTTATCCATCTACCCTATTTACCTGAACAGGTAATACATAAACCCAATACACCAAGCATGGCACTGACTACGTTGATCTCGGCCGTGCAAATTGTCATTGAAACCAGCTTACAGCAACGCCCTGACCAGCTAGTGACCTAAACAGCCAGTGGTCTGATCAGATTGCGATAACTTATTCAGTTCTCACCATAAAAAATATTTTAGATTTAACGCTTGCATAAATATTAAGCATTAATTAAGATGCGCGAATTCGAAAGGCAAGACATCTGAAAAGATGATCACGCAAAGCTTCAGGTCTAACGGGGAAACCCTATGATAGCTGGGCTGCCGTCGCAAGTTGCGATGTTTATTCTGTTTCGTCCAGAGTTAAACGCAGACCTTTCGTGTACCGCAACCCCGGTTGCTAACAATGATCGTCAACTGACTCAATTCGGAGCTTGAATATGAAAACCAAATTTATCGCTATAGCCGCTGTTATCGCTGCCACCTCTTTTGTAAGTGCTCCTGTTGCCGCCGACGATCAATTAGCCATCTCTATTTGCTCTTACGTTGCTTCAGACAGCCGTAACAACCTGCGCAAAGTATTAAGTGACAACCGCATCCGCTTATCAGCTGTTTACAGTGGTGTAGTATGTGACGGTTTGCCGTTAGTGCGTCATGCCATTAAACACAATGCCAATGAAACAGCTGAGTTTATGATTAAACAGTTACCTGGCAGCGTTGTTGCCGCCTCTGGTGATGCTGAGTGGGCTCAAAGCAATGGTTTTGCTGCGTCACCGGTAATTAACGCTATTAAAGAGCGTAGCGCCAGCTAAGCTGCGTCACAAAATCCAGCTTTTTAAAAAGCTATCTGTTTACCCATAAAGGCGCCTTATCGGCGCCTTTATCCTTTTCCGGTGTTACTGCTAAAACACTGTTGTTTAACGTGTTCGGCAATACCTACTCCTGCTTCTGACATCGTTAAATAGGTTTCATCAGCGCCAGCGGCGATAATATTACGGGCCTCGTCATTGTGCATGCTGTGCGAGACGATAAAGCCATTAAACCCGGATGCCCGCAACTTTTTAGCGGCAATAACCTTAGCTTCCACGTCATTCATGCTAAGGATTACGGCCTGCACATTGCCATAGTCCAGGCCCTGCCAGAACACCTGATCTTCAGCGTCGGCATAAAAAATATTGATCCCGTGTTGTTGATGATCAGCAACTTTAGCCGGATCAGAATCCATGGCAATGATTTTTCTGCTGGCTTTCAGGTAATTATAAGCGGCATTGCCGGTGCGTCCCATCCCCATAATAAGCACATCAGCGTCACCTAAGGACACGGGTTGCTCATCCGGATGATGAATATTGCGCTCTAACTTCAGCAACCGGTTACATAATCGCTCGTACAGTGGGTGTGCCAAACGGTTTAGCGGTGCTGAAATAACAAATGAAATGGCCACGGTTAACGCTAGTGGTACCATCCACTCGGGTAACACCACACTGGCCACAATTAAGCCGAACTCACTGTAATTGGTCAGACTCAGACTGGCCAGAAAGGCACTGCGCGCCCTGAGTTTAAACAACACCAGCAATAAGAAAAACAAGATAGCCTTCAGGGGCAGAATAAGGGTCATTACCCCGGCAAATAGCCAGGCATTGGCATCTGGCAGGCCATCAATACCAATTTGTAAGAAGAACCCGACCAGAAAGAATTCTTTTATACTCCACAGCGATTTTGATAACTCGCCTGCCCGCGGGTGTTTTGCCAGCATCGCCCCAAATACCAGCGCACCAAGTTCAGAGCTTAACCCCACCAGCTCAAAACCCTGCCCGCCTACCACCGGTGCCAGCAATAAACCAAACAGGATCAGCAGATCTTCGTGGCCACTGGCATCAAGCAGTTTAAACAACAGTGGCCGAAGCAGAGGTAAGGCAAACACCAGCAGCGCCCAGGCCGATGGCACCGTGCCGCTGGCCAGGCTCATGACCAGTAGCGCCAGTAAGTCCTGCACTATAAGGATACCTATGGCCACCCTGCCGTGAAATGCCCGTAGTTCCCGCTTACTCTCCAGCACCTTCGCCGCCAGTACCGTGCTGGAAAACGCTAAGGCAATGGCCAGCATTAATGCCTGATACCAGCTAACCTCAAAAATAAATAACACGGCAGGCAGGGTCAGCAAAATGGATAGACCAAAATGCAAGGTGCCGCCTCCCAGCACCTCGGCTTTTGCCAGGCTGCGTACGTTTAATTTTAAACCGACGGTAAATAACAACAGCAGCACGCCCAGATGCGCCACATGATGAATAATCGACGGGCCATCCGCCGGCAGGTTCATTTCACTGGCGGTAGCGGAAATAACAAACCCCGCCAGCAGGTAACCAATCAGTGGCGGTAACCCAATTAACCGGACGAGCAGGCCCAGTGAAAACGCAAATCCTATCCAGACAGCTTCAAGCATTGCTTAATCCTAATCTTGCCTTTATCCATACCATCATATCTAAACCCTCAAAACCGATGTTAATGTGGATCATCAATATCGGTTTTCCCTGGCGGCGGAACATCGCCTTGGCGACGTTTAAACAGACCATTATTGGCCCGTTGTACCCACTCATTATAAGTGCGGTGCACCCCCCGGCGCATTGAGGAAGACGAGCTTTCCAGCACCCCCACCCCCACCAGTACTGCTACCACCAGCACTGACAGCTTTATCGCGACTAAATCGTGGCCGACACCAATACAGACACCAATAGCGGCCAATACCCAAATGGTTGCCGCTGAAGTCACGCCCAGTACCATACCGTCACGGCTTAGCATGACGCCGGCGCCGAGAAAGCCAACGCCGGTGATTACCTGGCCGATAATTCGTGACGGATCGGTCATCTCGGAATTGACCGACATCAATACCGCGATAAACACGTAGGTACCCATAATAATCAGAATGGAGGTACGGATCCCGGCCGGCTTACCGCGTAATTGCCGCTCCAGACCAATGATAAAACCACAACATAGTGCAGTAAGCAGCTCTTGCCAGCCCAGCGGATCTATTGCGATGATGGTTTGCCAATCCGGCATATGGTTTCCTTTATTTTGCTCTTACGATGGCTTTTGCCGCCTGCCATTCTTGCTGGGTTATAGCCGTTGTTTCTTCATCAGCAGCCGGCTGTTGCTCTGCTTTACATTTTCTCTGAGCAACCTTTTGTAATATAGCGTAATTTTCAGCGTCTGACCGCCTGTTCCAGTCAACAATTTCAGTGATGTGCCGATAACAGCCCACACATAGCTTTTCACTGTTTAAGCGACAACAGGCAACACAGGGTGATTCCGGCGCAGGCAACACGGACATATTCTATCGACTCCTTCAGCACTCTGGTCGTATTGCTTGCGACCAGCGCTTAACTTTATCAGCACTTTATGCCAATCTGGCAAAGTACATAACTATAACGAAAACCGCCACGGGAACCTACCAATGACGAAACTTAAACCTTGTTTACTGGCGCTGGCTATTGCCAGTGTAACGCTGCAAGCGGACGAAAAAGCCCCTAGCTGGGATGTAAATGCGCCGCAAGGCCAGTTCGAAACCGTCGATATTAACGTGCAGCAGGGCAGCTGGATGAATATTACGGTAAGCCCGGATGGTAAAACCCTGGCTTTTGATTTATTAGGTGATATTTACACCATGCCTATAGCCGGTGGCAAGGCCACCGCGCTGACCAACGATATTGCCTGGAATATGCAGCCGGTGTTCAGCCCGGATGGCAAAACCATTGCCTTTACCAGTGACCGCGATGGTGGCGACAATATCTGGTTAATGAATACCGACGGCAGCGAGCCGCGTGCCGTAACCAATGAAACCTTTCGCTTGCTGAACAGCCCTGCCTGGAGCCCCGACGGCCAGTTTATTGTCGCCCGTAAACACTTTACGGCCAGTCGCTCGCTGGGCGCCGGTGAAGTATGGCAGTACCATATCAGTGGTGGCAATGGGGTAATGCTGACTGAGCGGCAAAATGATCAGAAAGATTTAGGTGAACCCGCCTTTTCCCGTGATGGTAAATATATCTATTTTTCTCAGGACGACACACCGGGCAAAACCTTCCACTACAGTAAAGATTCAGAGTCTGGCATTTATGTCATTAAACGGTTTGAGCGTGAAACCGGAAAAATTGAAGAGCTACTCGGTGGAGCGGGTGGTGCCATTCGCCCTACGCCTTCTCCCGACGGCAAATATTTAGCCTATATTCGCCGGGTAGATTTTCAAAGCACCCTGTTTTTGTATGATTTAGCCAGTGGCGAGCATATTAAACTATACGATGGTCTGGACCGCGACATGCAGGAAACCTGGGCCATTCACGGGGTTTACCCTACCCTGAGCTGGACGCCGGATAATAAAGCCTTGCTGTTCTGGGCCGGTGGCGACATTAAGCGGCTGAATATTGCCAGCAAACAAGTCTCGACCGTACCGTTTGAAGTGAATACCAGCAAGCAAATCCAGACCGCACTGCGGGTAAAACAGGATTTAGACAGCACCGACGTTGACGTCAAAATGCTGCGTTTTGTTAAAGTATCCCCCAATGGTAAGCAGGCGGTATTTACTGCATTGGGTCATTTATATATCACCGATTTAAACGATCCTAAACCGCGCCGGTTAACCAAGCAAACTACCGATTTCGAATTTTATCCCGAGTTTTCGCGCGATGGTAAAGAGCTGGTATTTGTCAGCTGGAACGATCAAACACAAGGCGCGGTAAACCTGTTGAACTTGCGAAATGGCCGGGTAACCAAACTGACCAGTGAGCCGGGAAAATACATCGAGCCGACCTTGAGCCCGGATGGCAAAACCGTGGTCTACCGTAAAATCGGTGCCGGGCGCTTGCTGCCCAGACAGTGGTCACTCAATACCGGTCTGTATAAAATCAGCAGCCGCGGCGGTGACAGTGAACTGATTGCCCGCAATGGCTATGCACCGATGTTTGGCGCAGCTAATGATAAAGTTTACGCCATGGATTATGGCAGCGCCCCGAGCTTTATCAGTATCGATTTACAAAAACATAGTCAGAAAACCTTATATACCGCTAAATTTGGCACCGAATTTAAACTATCGCCTGACGGTAAATATCTGGCGTTCGCCGATCGGTTTAAAATATTTGTTACCCCTTTTATTGAACGGGGTAAAGCGATTGATATCAGCGGCACCGACAAGCAGCTACCGGTAAAACAACTGTCTGTCCGTGCCGGCGAACATATCAGCTGGAGCGGTGACAGCCAGAATCTGTACTGGAGCCTGGGGCCTGAGTTATATCATGCCGGCATTAATGGCTTGTTTGAGTACAGTGCCAAAAGCGATGATTTTAAAGTAGAAAACGGCATTAATCTTGGCTTTAAGTTTCCGGCTGATATCCCACGAGGCACAGTAGCCTTTGTCGGTGGTCAGGTGCTAAGTATGAAAGGCGATGAGGTTATTGTCGATGGCGTGGTTATTGTTGAAAACAATAAAATTAAAGCGGTAGGCAGTCGCGGTGATGTTGCCGTACCAAGCAATGCAAAAGTGTTTGATATTACCGGTAAAACCATCATGCCTGGGATATTCGATGCGCATGCCCACGGCAGCCAGGGTAATCAGCAAATTACCCCGCAGCAAAACTGGCAAAACTACGCCGGTTTAACCTTTGGCGTTACCAGTATCCACGACCCGTCAAACGATACCCGGGAAATTTTTGCAGCCAGTGAAATGCAGCAAAGCGGCCAGATCGTCGGACCGCGTATTTTCTCTACCGGTACCATTTTATATGGTGCAGAAGGTGCAGGTTATACCTCGCATATCGACAGCCTGGAAGACGCTAAATTCCACTTAGAACGTTTGCAAAAAGTCGGGGCGTTCAGTGTTAAAAGCTATAACCAACCACGGCGTAACCAGCGCCAGCAGGTAATTCAGGCAGCGCGTGAACTGGGTATGATGGTAGTACCGGAAGGCGGCTCGTTAATGCAGCACAATTTAACCATGATTGTCGATGGCCACACCACCATCGAACACGCCCTGCCGGCTGCAAAAGTGTATGACGATATTAAGCAACTGTGGCAGGCCAGTGGCACCGCGTACACCCCTACCCTAAACGTGGCCTATGGCGGTATCTGGGGCGAAAACTACTGGTACGATAAAACCGAAGTGTGGAAACACCCGCGCTTAAGCCAGTATGTGCCAATGGACGTGCTGGCGCCACGCAGTATGCGCCGCCCTACCGCGCCAGAGCATCACTACAACCACTTTGAAGTAGTAAAAACGGCCAAGCAATTACAGGATGTTGGCGTAGTCACCAATATCGGTGCGCATGGTCAGCGCGAAGGCTTAGGTGCACACTGGGAGATCTGGATGTTTGCCCAAGGCGGCATGACCCCGCTGGAAGCGCTGAAAACCGCTACCATTAACCCGGCTAAAACCTTTGGTATGGATCATCAGTTAGGCACTATTGAACCGGGTAAGCTGGCTGACTTAATCGTGATAGACGGTAACCCACTGGCTGATATCCGGGTAAGCGATAAAGTTATTTATACCATGGTAAACGGTCGCTTGTTCGATGCAGAAAGTATGAATGAAATTGGCCTGCGTGAACGTCAACGCCAGCCATTTGAGTTTGAACCCAAGTAACCGCTTTACATTAAACACTTTACACCAACCTCTAATAAAAGCCCCTGCCAACGCAGGGGCTTTTCCTTTACCCCTTTCAACCTGTTTAAGCCAACCGCAACTACTATTGAGTTTTCTATTTGCAACTCGCGGGCTTTCATCTCGTATTTTACTGACGCTAAATTGTATACAACAAAAAAACGCTTGATTTACATTCAGGTACAAGAATAGACTCAGCCAACTAAAAAAACTCAGAGGAAGTTCCGTCTGCAACTTGCCGGGGCAGAGCCTTTGAATAAGCTGTTATAAGCCATGGAGGCTTCAGTGAAAAATCTGGCTATCGGTGTGATTGTCGGTGTTTTAGTAAGCGCTGCGGTGTTTTACCCTCTTCTAAAGATTGA
>MDTG01188205.1_pt1 | contig 74451 bp, 60 predicted proteins | sample 811421 | NCBI WGS metagenome assembly MDTG01 (sample SAMN05326645, study PRJNA326480) | marine metagenome | isolation source: seawater | place: Pacific Ocean: South East | collected 2011
CGAGCAGGATCAGCGAGTAGGTGTCCAGCTTCTTGATCCGACGGTCGAAGGTCGGCCGATTGAACACGTGGGTCAGGCCATCGCGGGTCAGCGGGTCGTGCTCGCGTTCGTAGTAGTCCGCGAATGACTGAGCGCCGTTACGAACGGCGACGACGAGTGCTCGCAGGAAGCGACGGGTGCTGTTTTGCGTGCTCATGACCGGGGGTCCTGTCTCTACTACCCCTATCGGTCTGCGCGGCCAAGACCTTAGGCCCAGATCGTCAACTCTGGTTGATGCCTAGGCGGCTGAGCTAACTCCTTTGGTTTCGCGGAGGCACGTCACGCCTTGCGGACGATCTCCACGAATCTGCGCAGGAGCGTAAGTCCATCAGGTGCGTCGTCGACCGCCTCGGCGACCGCCGCGGCGTCGCCACCCTCCTCCGTGATCCGGGGCGTGCGCCACTCGATGGCCAGCCGCGTCTCGGCGGTGCGCATCTCGGGATGGAACTGCACCGACCAGGCGCGCGGTCCCCAGCGCAGGACCTGATTGCCATCGAGGTCGGACCCGCCGAGGACGGTGGGGGGCGCCTCGCTGGGGAGCCGGCGGATCGCGTCGTCGTGGCTGGCGTTCACCCGGAGCCGGCCGGAGAACCCCCCGAAGAGCGGGTCGCCCTGGGCGTTGTGGTTGAGGAACACGTCGATCGTGCCCACCTCCACGTGCGTGTTGCGCGTCACCTCTCCGCCGCGGGCCATGCAGAAGAGCTGGTGCCCGAAGCACACGCCGAGCGTCGGCTTGGGCCCCGCGAGGAGCTTGCGCGCCTCCTCCAGAGCGCGCGGCATCCAGGGGTGGTCGTCGTAGACCGAGACCGGCGAGCCCATGACGATGGTCGCCGCCGCGTCCTCGGGGACGCTCTGCTCGGGGTCGCGCAGGTCGACCACCCCGAGGGGTTCGTCGACCGCCCGCTGGAACCACATTTCGTAGGGCCCGAGCCGCGAGCGGGAGGGCAGAACGGGCTCCCCCAGCCGAATCAAGACGATGGGTCCGGTGCTCATGCAGGCAGCCTAACCCGGAGCGATCCTCCTCGCGCTGCGCAGGGGCACGCCATAGACCCTGACTCCCCTGACTCCAGACCCCGATTTCAGCCCCGTACAGCAAGCCGCCTCGTCCCGAGGGGGACGAGGCGGATCGCTGGAAGGAAGGAAGGAAGTTGGGTCGCTCGGAAGAACAGCCTGCGGCTGGACTCGGCGTGCTGAAGACCTCTAATGCAGGACTCGTGCCGAGAGGTTCGCGCTCACAAGTCGTTCGTTGACGTGAGTCGATTCGGATGCGGTTCACGGGATTTGGGAACCGCGGTCCAATGTTCTCGGCCAAGATTCACGGCTCGTGTCGAGGGGGAGCCTGAGGGGCTAGCATGTGCTCGTGAGCACGGACGGCGATCCTCAACGCCCCGACCACCTGATTCGACTGGTTCGGACCCTCCGCGACGCTGAGCAGCGTTGGCGAGAGGAGAGTCTTCGCCTCGAGGCGGCCCTCCTCGAGGAGCGGGCCCGCGTCGAGCGGACGCGGGAGAACAACCGCCAGCTGACCCGCACCATGAGCGAGCTCCAGCAGCAGGCGGACACCCTGCGCGGGGACCTCGCGGCAGAACGGGCGCGGGTGGACGACCTGCGCGAGGAGCTGGGCGACTCGCGTCGTCGCGGCGCCGAGCTGGAGGCGAACCAGGTCGAGAGCGAGGTCAGCCAGGAGGTCCTCAGCGCGAGGACGCAGGACCTCGAGGGCGAGGTCCTCCGCCTCGAGAAGGAGCTCGCCAGCGCCCGGGCCGAGACGCGCGCCAACCAGCAGGAGCACGAGCGCTCCTTGAGCCAGGCGCGCGAGGGCTTTCAGCGGCGGGAGCGGGCCCGCGAGCGGCGGCTGATCGAGCTGGAGCGGATCGTGGAGCGCCTGGAGCGCGGCCACGGGCTCAAGCGCATGGCCTCCCTCGAGGTGCTGCTCCAGACCAACGAGGAGGCGCTCGTCCGCTACGAGGCTCGCAACGACGAGCTGGCGGCCGAGAACGCCCGCCTGGCCCAGGCGCTGCACGCTGCCTCCGCGCGGGAGGATGAGCTCCTGGCGGAGCTGCGGCAGACCCAGGAGGGCTTCCGGGACGCCTGGCGCTCGGCGGGAGATCACGCCGACGAGATCCTTCGCCTCAGCGCGCGGGTCGAGGAGCTGGAGCACGCCGAGGCCGAATGGCAGGTCGAGCGCACTCGTCTGCGAATGGCGGATGCCCAGCGGCTGGCTCAGGCGCGACGCGGCCTGGCCGAGGCGCGACTGGTCGAGCAGGCGCTCAGCGTTCAGGTCGAGGCGCAGCTGGCCGACCTCGCCGCCGACCGCCAGGCCAAGGCCGAGCTCCTCGCCGAGCGCGCGACGATGCTCCAGGCGATCCTGCAGGGGCAGGCCGCGCTGGCCGCCCTGCGGGACAAGCTGGGAGTGGCTCGCCGCGTTCAAGGCGCCGCGAGCCGGCTCGGGAACCTGGTCTGTCCGCCTGGCGCCGATGACGAGCGCCAGGACGAGGAGAACTACCCCTTGGTGCTCGAGCTGCGTGAGGCGCAGCGGGAGCTCCGCCGCGCCTGGGCCCAGGTCCAGGAAGCCGAAGATGAGCTGCTGACCACCGAGGCCTCGCTGAGCGACCTCGAGCAGGGCGCGGCGTGGGTGCGCCAGCAGCAGCGACTCGTCGACGCGCTCGAGATGCAGCGAGACGCCCTCCACCGGGCGCTGGAGGATCGCGAAGGCGAAATGGAGGACCTCGAGCGGCAGCTGGGCGCCCTCGAGCTGGCCCTGGCCGAGAAGGAGGAGGAGCTGGCCCAGTCCAACGAGCTGCGCGAGGAGCTCCGTCGCGAGCGCGAGCTGACGCGCACCGCCCGCCTGCAGCGCGCGCGCCTCTCGACCGAGCTGCGCCACCTCAAGGAGGAGCACGAGGTCTCGGTCGAAGCCCTCCAGCTGGAGCGCGGCGAGACCCGCTCGGCGCGCGAGGAGCTCGAGCGCCTGCGCGCGCAGCTCCTCGAGGCGGAGGAGCGCTGCTCCAAGCTGCAGGAAGAGGTCGAGCTGCGCCACGACGAGAACGTGCGCGCCAAGGACGCGACCAACACCGAACGGGTCCTGCGCAAGCGGGTCGAGCAAGAGGCGGTGGCCGCGCTCGAAGAGGCCGAGGCAGAGCGGCGCCGGCTGGCAGACGAGCTGGAGGCGCGCTCACGCGAAGGCGCCGACGACGAGCGGGAAGGCGGCCCCGGCTCGGGGCCCTTGCGCGTCCTGACGGGCGGTTGAGCCAGGCTCGTGGAAGTTCAATGGTTCTTCGTCGCCCTCAGCCCTGGCGGTGTCGTCGATCGAGACCGGATCGGCGCCATGGCGGGGGCGTTCTTCACCATGCAGCTGGGTTGGGACGCGCCCGGCGGAGCCCCCGATAGGCTCCGCCCCGGAGTCTCGGTCCGGGCCTGGCTCCGGCCGGGCTCCCTGGTGGGCACGATCCTGGAGCGGACCTCCGAGGGGGTCGCGATCGGCGTCCCGCACGGCGCCAGCCCCTCCGACTGGGGCTTGGCCCTCTGCTTGGCCTCGGCCTTCGGGCGGGACGAGATGCAGCCCGTCCTCTGCCCGGACGGCGTCGAGCAGCCGCCGGAGGCGGTCCTGGCCCTGGCCGAGCCCCAGCGGCTCTGGAAGCAGTGGGTCGAGCAGAGCAAGCAGGCCTTCCAGTTCGTGGCCAGCGAGAAGCGCACCCTGACGCTCTCGGGGATCCGCGACCTCTACCTCGGCGCGCAGGTCACCAAGACCTGCATCGACTCCAAGGACCCCGCCCGGACGCTGCTGCGCGTGCTGAACCGCTCGGCGCACCTGATCGGGCTGGAGCGCTTCGAGGAGGTGCTGCCGACCCTCAACGAGGAGGGAGGCGACCGCTGGTGGAGCGCCCGCTTCGCGTCGGAGTTCCCCTGCGTGCTGCGCAACCCGGAGTGGCTCGAGCTCGAGGGCGCCCCCCCGAGTCACTTCCTCCCGATGCCGGCCCTCGGGCGCGCGCTCGGCAAGCCCCTCGAGCAGCTCGACGAGCTGACCTTCGCGATCCCCCCCGTGCCGCGCGCCGAGTGGAGCGCCTTCCTGGGCCGCGCCCAGGCCTTCCTGGTCCGCTTCCCGCGCTCGCGCAAGCGGCAGAAGCCGGCCTGGGTGCCAGACCTGGGCTGAAGCTCCCAGCCCGGCTCAGAGCCGGCGCAGATACGCGAGCAGGTCCTCCTTGCGCTCGGCGGGGAGGCGGGTGCCGAAGGGGTGACCGCTGGCCCGGTTCCCGGCGCGGGTCGTGTCCCGCCAGCGCGCCCGGGGCGGACCCTGGCCCTGCTCGAGCGCCTGGAGCCCCACCGCGCTCGGGTCGTAGGGCACGCCGGGCCCGACGTAGAACCCGCGCGGACGCTGCGCTGGCGGGGTCAGCAGCGCGCGCAGCGAAGGCACGCTGCCGTTGTGCAGGTAGGGGCTGCGCAGGCGGATCCCGTAGAGCGGGCGGGCGACGTAGCCGCGGCTGAGCTGGGGCTCGAAGAGGCGAGCCTGGCCGAGGGTCGTCCCCAAGAAGGCCGCGCGGAAGTCCACGTCGTTGGCGGAGACGTAGCTCGGGTCGGTGCCGACCTCGCTCGCCGGCAGGACCCGCTCGGGGTAGTCGCGGACTCGCGCGAGGAGGCCGGCGTCCCCCGCGATGGTCGGCGCCTCGCGGTGCTCGTAGCGACCGTGGCAGCCCGCGCAGGTGCGTTCGAACACGGCCCGACCGCGCTCGAAGGCGCTCTGTTGCTCGGGTCCGCGCGGGGCGGGTGCCGGGGGCGGGGTCGCCTGGCTCAGGACCCGGCCCATGCGCAGGTAGCGGGGGAAGCGCAGCAGGGTCAGCTCGTCGGCGATCGGCTTGCGCCGCACCGGGTCGAGCTGAATCCAGGGGACGAGCATTCCGTTGCGCGCGACTCGCTCGGCCGCGTCGGGGAGGCGCCGGGAACGAGGGTCCCGGCCTCCGCTCCACAGGCCCGCCCCTTCGTAGCGCTCGGACGCCGTCCAGAGGAGCGTCTTGCGCGCGCGGACGCCGAACAGGTCGGGCGGCTTGACCGGCGCGTAGGGGCCGTCGGGGAGGCCGAAGCGCAGCGAGCGGTAGGCCTGCAGGACCACCGTCCGCCCGTGCCCGTAGTCCTCTCCCGGCCCGCTCGTCTTGCCGGCGATCACGTCGTCGGTGACGTTCTTCGCCATCGCGAGCAAGGTCAGCCGCTCGGTCGGGCTCAGGCGGCGACCGACTCTGCGCAGCCCGCGCTGAGCGGCCCGCCGCAGGAGCGTGGCCACCTGCGCCACGTAGAGCGCGCGGGTCGCGGGGCGCACCTCGCCGCTGCCCGGGGTGACCCCGACCCCGCGCGCCTCCCGCTCGCCCAGGCGCCGGAGCGCCCCGAACACGTCGGCATACCAGCCGGTGAAGTCGATCTCGTGGTTGGTCAGGCCGACGATCAGCCGGCGCGCCTCGGCGCCCTCGCGGCCGGGGCCCGCGTGGCAGGCCAGGCAGTTGAACTGGTGCGCGCGGACGCCGAGCTGACGGACCTCTACGATCCCGACCGGCAGCTCCCGCCCGCTCAGGCGCTGAAAGCCGTAGCGGGCGTAGGCCTCAGGGAGGCTCTCGCCGAAGCGCCCGGGCTCGAGCTCGATCACCGCGTGCAGGAGCGCGGCCGGGACGGCCCCCGAGAGCCCCGAGCCCAGGTCGCTCTCGAGGACCTGACGGAATGCGCGCTCGGTGATCCCCGTCGGCAGGTAGGGCTCGAGCCCGTCCCCGGCCGCGGCGACTCCGGCGAGGAGGAGGGACAAGCCGAGGGCGAGGCTCCACTGCGATCGCTTCATGTCGCCACGGTAGGCGGTGAACGGTCCTGCGCCAGCGCGGACCGGCCCCCGCTTGCGCGGCGCGGACTTGCGCCCCTGCTGGGAGTCTGGCCTAGGCCCTGCCTAGAGCCCGCAGGTCTGGCGGACCATGCGCACGAAGGCGACCTCGCTCTCGTCGAGGGCGCCGTCGGACTTCACGAGGGCCTCGAGGGTCTGGCTGAACTCTTGCGCCTGCGCGTCGCTCGCGAAGAGCTGCTCGCGGGAGAGGTTGTCCTTGGCCTTCTGCCAGAAGTCGCCGATCTGCTCGGGGGGCTTGTCCATCTCCTTGAGCAGCTCGACCTTGGCCTCGGCGCTGAGGTCCTCGGTGGCGAGGACGTAGCGGAACAGGATCAAGCGCTCGGCGGGCGAGAAGTCCCCGTCCCGCCAACCCGCGACGTTGAGCAGCGCGACGCGGTTGCAGCAGCGAGCGCTGGCCTGCGGGTCGAGGGTCGGCGCGCTGGGCGCCGCGGCGGCCTGGGGCTGCTGAGCCTGCGTCCCCTGCTGGGCCTGCATGTACTGGCCGAGGAGCGCGGCCGCCATGCCGGCCTTGCCGCCCGAGCGGCCCATGCTGCCGAGGGCCCCCGCGGGGCTGGCGCCTGCGCGACCGCTGCTCGCGCCGCCGCTGGCGAGCATCTTGGTGACTTGATCGAGAAAGCCCATGACGTACCTCCGGGTGGGGCGCGAAGGATAGGAGATCGCGTGGCCCCCCGTCAAAGCGGTCAGCTCAGCGCGGCGGGGTGCTCAGGAGCAGCTGGGGGTCGCTGGACTCGATCGCGGGGTCCTGCTTGCCGCCGAGCTCGCGCGCGCGGCTGCTGACCTCCTCCTGGAGGAAGCGCTGCAGCTCGCCGGCGCGCACGGTCCCGTCGCGGTCGGCGTCGGCGCCTCCGCGCAGCCCTTGCAGGAGGGCGCCGGTGAACACGCCCTGCCCTGCGCGCGCGTCCTCGGTCGAGAGCTGGTTGGCCCCGGCCGCCGCGATCACGAGGGTCGTGCTGCCTTCGGACTGTTGGACCACGCGCTTGCCGACCCCGCCGAAGCCGCGCAGGTTCTTGAGACCACCCGAGTGGCAAGCGTCCGTGATCACGATTCGTTGCTTGGCGCCGATCTCCTGCCACAGGTTCTGCAGCTGGTCGACGGAGATCGCCGTGTAGAGCAGCCCGTTGGGCTCGCTGTCGTAGCAGGCGAGGTAGGTCCCCTTGGCGTCCTTGAGCCCGTGGCCGGCGAAGAAGAACACCGCCGTGTCGTCGGGCCGCGTCGCCTTGCGCACGAGGTGGTCGTCGATCGCGCGCAGGACCTCGCGCTGGCTGGCGTCTCGCCCAAGCAGCACCTTGACGCGGTCGCTCTCGGTCGGGCTAGCGGGGTCCTGCGCGTAGAAGCGGTAGACCGCGCGCGCGTCCGCCTCGGCGAAGCGGAGGTCGGTCAGCTCATGGTTGCTGTAGTCGTCGATCCCGACGATCAGCACGAAGGTCCGGCCCGAGGCTCGCTGCTGCGGCTGTTCGGGAGCGTCGGGCTGCGAAGGCTCGGATCCGGTCGCGCCGCTGGCTGGGGGATCCGCGGGAATGATCCTGCGCTCATGGAGCTGCTTGGCGAACCACTCGGGGTTCTCCAGGCGGACGCGCGCCAGGTTCCCCTTGAAGATCCCGGCCTTGGCCTCGATCGTCTGATCGTCCAGGACGCGGTAGATGACCGTGTCGTTGCCGCGGTTGGCCATGTAGCGCAGCGGGCTCGTCTGGCGCAGGTCCTGCCAGATCACCGAGTTGCGGGCGACCTCGATCACGCGGCCGCGGTCGAAGCGATACAGGGTCGCGCCGAGCTTCCAGGTCCCGTCGATGGGGAGCGCCTCGCTGGGCTGGACCGTCGAGGGCGCGACCGGCGGCGCGGTGCAGCCGGCGCTCTGCGAGACGACGACCAGCGCGATCAGCAGGGCGAAGAGCGGGCGATACATGCGGACGGACTCCCGCAAAAGAAGACACCCCGGGAGAAGCTCCCGGGGTGTCTGGTTCATATGGACAGGGGCGGACTTGAACCGCCGACTCCGTGATTTTCAGTCACGTGCTCTACCAACTGAGCTACCTGTCCAGCCGGTCCGCAGAGCATAGCGAACCCCTTCCCCCCGTCAAGCAGGGGCGGAGGATAGACGTCGTTTCGCCGCCTCGATGTCACGCTCGATCTGGGCCTTGAGCTCGTCGGGCCCGTTGAAACGGCGCTCTCCGCGCAGTCGCTCGAGGAAGTGGACCTCCAGGGAGAGCCCGTAGAGGTCCCGCCCGCCCTCGAGCAGGTGGACCTCGGCGAGGTCGGGGTCGTGGTCCTTGAAGGTCGGTCTGCGCCCCACGTTGACCACGGCCGGGAGCAGGGGGCCCTCGTCTTCGCCCTCGATGATGCGGGCCCGGGCTGCGTAGACCCCTCGGGGCGGGGTCGCGACCCGTGGATCGAGGGCCAGGTTGGCGGTCGGGAAGCCCAGGGTCCGCCCGCGCTGGTCGCCGCGCGCCACGGGGGCGAGGTAGCCCACGGGTCGCCCGAGCAGCTCGGCGCAGCGCTCGAGGTCGCCCGCCGAGAGGGCGGCGCGGACCGCGGTGCTGGAGATCACCTCCCCCTCCCCGGTCTCGAGCGTGACCTCCTCGGCCTTGAAGCCGTGCTCGGCCCCGAGGCGCTCGAGGAGGGCCAGGTCCCCTTCCCTGCCCCGGCCGAAGCGGTGGTTCTCGCCGACGAGGACCCAGCTCGCGCCGAGGGTCTCGACGAGCACCTCGTGGACGAAGCGCTCGGCGGCCCAGGTCGAGACCTCGCGGAAGGGGAGGACGACGACCCCGTCGACCCCAGCGCGCCCCAGCAGCCGGACTCGGTGCTCCAGGCCCGTCAGCAGCGGAGGCCCGTCCCCGGTCAGCACCGTGCGCGGGTGCTCGTCGAAGGTCACGATCACGGCCGGTTGGCCAGCGGCCCGCTCGCGCAGGCGGCGGATCACCTCGAGATGGCCGCGGTGGACGCCGTCGAACACGCCCACGGCGACCGCGGGGCGGTCGAACGCCCCGGGCAGGGCCGGGTCGCCGAGGGTGAAGCTTGGCTGGGGCAGAAGCGGCTCCGCGCGCTCAGGCGCTGGCGGTGGCGAATTCCTCCTCGAGGGTGCGCAGCTTGCGCTTGATCGACTGCTTCTTGACCGGGCTCAGCCGATCGATGAACAGGATCCCGTCGAGGTGGTCGAATTCGTGCAGCATGCAGCGAGCGACCATGCCGTCGGCCTCGATCTCGATCTCGTTGCCGTCGAGGTCGTAGCCGCGCATCACGATCCGCTTGTTTCGCTTGACCTTGCCGTGGATACCGGGGAGCGAGAGGCAGCCCTCTTCGAGCACCCAGGTGCCCCCGCCCTCTTCCACGAGCTCGGGGTTGATCAGCGCGAACTCGTCGCCGGGCTCACCGCTGATGTTGACCACGAAGAGGCGCACGTTCCAGCCGAGCTGTGGGGCCGCGAGGCCAATCCCCCGCTCCTCGTACATGAGGGGGAACATGGCGCGGACCCGAGCTTGGATCTCGGGCGTAATCTCTTCGACCGGCTCGGCCTTACGGCGGAGGCGCGGGTCGGGATAGTGGAGGACTTGGTCCTGGTGCTCCATGGCTCACCCAATCGCTAGGTCCAAGCGGATCGTAGCAATGCCGGAAGTGGAAGCAAGGGTCGGCCCTGCCACGCTTTAGCGTTGACAGTCAACGGGCGCGGGGGTAACTTTCGCCTCCTTCAATGACGAGGTTTTCGTCGTGAGGGCCCCTCCCTGAGGTGGTCCTGTGCGCTGAACCTCGCTTCCTCGAGTCACCACGGAGGAGCTCGGACTTGTCCAAGCAACTCGACAAAGCACGCGCGGCCGTCAAGAAGAAGAACTTCGAGTACGCCGCAGAGCTCTACAACTTGCACCTCAAGGCCAACCCTGGTGACCTCGAGGCCCGCAAGGAGCTCCGCGCCTCCGAGCGAGCGAACAAGAAGCTCAACGGCGGCGGCGGCGGCTTCATGGCCAAGGCCAAGGCCAAGAAGCTCGAGCTTCAGGCGGGCGCCATCCGGATCAACAAGAAGGATCCGGAGAAGACCATGATCCAGTGCGAGGACCTGCTCAAGCAGGACCCCGACACGGTCCCGGCGCTGCTGCGCCTGGGTGAGGCGGCCAGCTACGCCAACCTCAACGACGTGGCGATTCAGGCCTTCGAGGACGCCCTCGGCATCGACCGCGACTGCCAGGAGGCGCTCCGCCTGCTCGGCCGCGTCCACGAGGCGACCGACAACCTCGAGAAGTCCCTCAAGTGCTTTCAGCGCCTCCACAAGCTGGCGCCCAAGGACAAGGAGGCCGAGGAGAAGGTCAAGAAGATCCCGGCCATGATCACCTCCCGGGGCTACGAGGAGGGGTCGAAGAAGGGCTTCCAGGGCCTGATCGACAAGGACGAGGCCAAGAAGCTCGAGAAGAAGACCAAGCGGATCCGCACCCCCGAGGAGGCCCTCGAGCGCGTGCAGGAGCTCCTGGTCGAGCTCGAGGAGGACCCCTCCAACCCCAAGGTCCGGCGCAAGATCGCCGACATGTATCTCAAGGCCGAGCAGCCCGAGCAGGCGATCAAGGTGTGCGAGGACGGCATTCGGCTCAAGGAGGACGCCTACGACCTGTGGGAGGTCCGCGGCGACCTGAAGCTGAAGCAGTTCGACGCCGGCATGAAGAAGCTCATGGCGGCCTATCGCAAGAACCCGGACCAGCGGATCAAGGCCAAGATCGCCCAGACCAAGCAGCAGAAGCTCCAGTTCGAGGTCGAGGAGTTCCGTCGTCGCGCGGACCTGCAGCCGACCGAGATGGCGCACCGCTATCCTTTGGGCCGCGCGCTCTACGACCTCGGCATGATCGACGAGGCGATCCCCGAGCTGCAGAAGGCCAAGGGCGAGCCGCGCGCCAAAGTCGACGCTGGCTATTACCTCGGTCAGTGCTACATCAAGAAGAAGATCCTCAAGCTCGCGCTCAAGGAGCTCGAGGCCGCCCGCGAGGACCTCTTCGAGATGGAAGGCATGAAGAAGGACATCACCTATCTGATCGGCCGCATCTACGAGGGGGCCGGTAAGAAAGACAAGGCCATGCAGGCGTACGAGCAGATCGCCGAGGCCGATTTCAATTTCAAGGACGTGACCACGCGCCTCGAGAAGCTCAGCGAGCTCTAGGCCCGGTCACACCCCAGACAGACTCTCAGAGGAAGACATGCCCAACACGCAACAGGCCGCCAAGCGGATCCGGCAGACCAAGGTCCGCACCCAGCGCAATCGCGCTCGTAAGACCCAGATCAAGACCTACACCAAGCGCGTCGAGGCCGCGATCGAGGCCGGCGACATCGCGAAGGCCGAGACCGAGTTCCACACCTTCCAGCAGAAGGTCGACAAGGCCGCCAAGGCCCGCTCGATCCACCCCAACAAGGCCTCGCGCGCGAAGAGCCGCCTCGCCGCCAAGCTCAACGCCGCCAAGGGCAAGTAGCTCCAATTCAGCGGAAGTCGACCGAGTCGCTGGCAAGGTCCCTTGCACCGCGGCTCGGGTCTGATACTTTCACGCCCCATGAGCGCCCGTAGCTCAATTGGATAGAGCGCTGCCCTCCGGAGGCAGAGGTTTGGGGTTCGAGTCCCTTCGGGCGTAACCGGTAACGCGCTGGAGTCGTGAGACTTCGGCGCGTCGCCATGTACAGGCAGATCGTTCGGTGGGTTGGGTGGGCCAAATGGGTGGGCCAACGGTTGGTGGCTCCAGGACCGGCTCAAGGCCGGACGCTAGCCTGGAACAGACGACCGCTGTTCGGGAAGCCGCCGGGGATCAGCGGCCCGCGCTATCGCGCGCCTCGCACTGGGCCTGACGTCGGCGCTAGCTGAGCGGCTTCGGGTCCAGACCGCAGACCTCGACGCCGGCGGGTAGGTGTTGGAGTTGCGCCGGATCGAGCCCGTCGCAGCCCAGCACGAGCGACGTGAGCGGCAGCCCCGCCAGAGGGCTAAGGGTCAGCCGTTCGAGCTGCTTCAACTGGCCGAGGCGCTCCAGCGCCTCGCCGTCGAGCTCGTGTCCTTCGAGGTGCAGCTCTTCCAGCTGCTGGAGGTCCGCGATCGAGTCCCAAACGTCGGGCGCGCTCGAGTCGAAGCCGAGCCCCAGGTGGAGGCGGCTGACCCGCGGCATGTGGCAAAGCCACGCCAGGTCACGCCGATCGAGGCGGCCCTCGAAGGGGGACAGGAGTTTCAGCGCGTCGAGGACGAGAGCGAGGGCGAGACCTTCCAGCTGCGTTGGGGGGGGAGCCCGCGGGCGGAATCGAGGTTCCTACGCTCGTCCTCAAGCGCGTCGATGGCGCCTGGTTCGTGCTCGATATCGACTGAGCCATTGGCCCAGGCATCTTCGGGCTGGCCCATGGGCTGGCCAACTCTCTGAGGCTGACGACGGCGACGCGGCGTCGGCCCTCAGCGGCGGCTCCAGCCGCCCGGCGTAACTCCCATGCAGTCGCTCGCTGGTCCCGCGGGGCGCCTCCGTAACCCGTTCTGCGAAAACGACTTGGATAGGTCTCTGCCGAGGGGCCGAGCTTCCACCGCTAAGCCACGAAGGGACACTCGCCCGCGCCGCGCAGCAAAGCGTCGTTTTAGGGTGCGCGATCGGTAGGGCCATGGTCCAAAGCAACCTGTCGTGATCGACGAGTCATAGCTCGGGAGCGGTTATGCGGATCCTCATTCTGGTGAACGAGGCGCTGGGCATCGGCGCCAAGCAGACGACGCTGCGCCTGATCGACGTGGCGCTGAAGCAGGACCACAGCGTGGTGGTGCTCGGCGTCGCGGACCTCGGGCAGTCGACGGAGGGGGTCGTCTGGGGCCTCGGCCGTGAGCTCAGCGGGGTGTCGCACGAGAACGATCCAGCCCTCGTCGCGCGCATCGCGGCGACCGCGCCAGCGCGCATCGCCCTGGCGAGCGCCGACGCGATGCTGATTCGGACGAACCCTGGCCGTGACCCGGAGCGCCGCTCCCTTCACTTCGCGGCGCTGCAGCTGTGTCGCGTGGCGGGGCGACAGGGACTCCGCGTCCTCAATGACCCCTCCGCCCTCCAGTCCGCCTTCAGCAAGCTCTACCTGCTCGAGCTCCCCCCAGAGACGCGCCCCCAGACCCTCGTCGGGAGCGACTCCGAGCAGCTGATCGAGTTCATAGCGTCCCTGGACGGCCCAGCCGTGATCAAGCCGATCAACGGCAGCCGCGGCAACGACGTGTTCTGCGTCGAGTCCGCCAAGGACAAGAACCTCCGCCAGATCCTCGAGGTCGTCCTGCGGAGCGGCCACGCCATGGTCCAGAACTTCGTCCCCGAGGCGGTCCGCGGAGACACCCGAGTGCTGCTGGTCGACGGCGAGATCCTGCGCGTCAACGGACACCCCGCGGCCTTCCGGCGCATCCCCTCGGGCTCCGAGTTCCGGAGCAACCTCGACCAGGGAGGCACGACGGCCCAGGCTGCCATCGACGAGGGGATCGAGCGCTCCGTGCAGCGGATCGGCCCGGTGCTGCGCCGCGACGGGCTGTTCTTCGTCGGGCTGGACTTCCTCGGCGACAAGGTGTGCGAGGTCAACGCCTTCAGCCCTGGTGGCGTGCGGGCGGCCTACCGCTACGAGCGAGTCGACTTCACGAGCGAGCTCTTGCGCTTGCTCGTCCAGCGCTGGACGACGACCTAGGGGGCCGTCGGCAGCGGAGCGAGCCCCGCCGCGGCGCGCATCTCGTTCAGCGCGGGGCGAGGGCGATCACCGTCGTAGAAGCTGAAGCGCAGATCGTGGGGCTGGGAGTCCTCCAAGCGCCAGGCGAGCGCGGCGGCGAAGCCAAGGCGCTTGGCGTCCGCCGTGGCCCTCCGCACCACCGCGGCCTGCAGCGAAGGGTCAAGGCGACGGCGCTTCTGCCCGAACTCCCCCAGCACGATCGGGAGCCCCCTGCGGCGGGCGTGGCGAGCCAGGAACCACCCTCGCTTGATTCGGCCGCTGTCGGTGTAGGCGTGGACGTCGTAGAAGTCGAGCCCCAGGCCGTCGAAGCGTCCCAGGAGGAGGTCCCAGCTCGCCGAGTGGTGCCCGCTGCTGGCGGTGATCCTCAGGGTGGGGACGTAGCCGCGCGCGAAGGTCGTGGTGAGCTCGATGAAGCGCCGAGCCCCGCGCCAGCGGTCGGGCCAGCAGCCCGCCTTGATCGCGCCCTGGACCTCGTTCATGAGGTCGAAGCCGTAGTTGACGCTGGGGCGCTCGTTGAGGACCCGCAGGATCGGTCCCAGGACCCGCGCTCGGAAGAGCGCGCCGTGCCCGTAGCGATCGTTGAGCACGTTGAAGTGGCGGTCGAAGTCGAGCCCCTTCGCCCAATGGTCCTGCCAGTTGCCGTCGAAGAGGGTCCAGTAGAGCTGGACTCCCTCGGCCTCGGCGAGGGCGATCAGGACGCGCAGATTCCTCAGCAGGGCAGGCTCCACGCCCAGGGGCGCGTGACCGTCCCACAGGACGCCCTCCTTGGCCTGGCCCTCGAGGAGCCAGACCCGCAGGACCGTCCCTCCGCCCTCACGGGTGCGACGGAGGACTCGCTCCCAGGCGCTGACGTCGAAGCGGTCGGTGAGGTCGTGACCCCAGCTCCCGTCGATCCAGCCCTGGTTGTAGCCAACCCCAAAGCCCTGCCCCTCCGCTAGGGTCCCCAGGGTCAATGAGAGGAAGAGAGCTAGGAGCCAGACCCGCACGTCCAGCTTGCCGCAAGGTCGGGACCTGAGTTAACTCGTTGGATCACCAGGCCGATAACCGCCGTCGGGCGCCTGGCTGAATCTGGATTTCGGAAGTTGGAGGGGGGAGGCAGTGTCTCCCAGCTGCGACGAGCAGGCCGCGGGACCGGAATGCGAGCGAGTGTTGCATTCTTCTTCAGCTTCGACTCCGATGCGCCAGTGACCTTCTCCCCCATTCGTAACGGCCACTTTCGGATCGCCCTGACCGGCGGGCCTGGCGGTGGCAAGACCACGGCGGCGGACCTCTTCCGGCGCGAGATCGGCGAGGCGGTGGTGATCGTGCCCGAGGCGGCCACGATCTTGTTCACGGGCGGCTTCCCGCGCACCGACAACGAGCTCTCGCTGCGGGCGACGCAGCGGGCGATCTTTCACACGCAGCGCAACCTCGAGGACGCCTACGCGGCGCTCTACCCCAAGCGCATCCTGCTCTGCGACCGCGGCACGGTCGACGGCGCGGCCTACTGGCCGGAGGACGACCACGGGGGCTTCTTCGAGGAGCTCGGCACGACCCTCGAAGCCGAGCTCGCGCGCTACGACGCGGTGATCTTCTTCGAGAGCGCCGCGGTCGGCGGCTTGGGGATCGAGGGGGGCAACCCGGCCCGGGTCGAATCCCTCCAGGAAGCGGCGCGCCTCGACCGCCGCCTGCGGCGGCTGTGGTCGCAGCACTCCCGCTTCATTCTGGTGCCGAACACGAGCTCGTTCTTCAAGAAGCTGACCTTCGGCCTCGCGAGCCTGGAGTCGATCGTGTCCCAGCTCGAGTCCCACCACCGACTCCAGTCGGACCCGCAGCCTCCAGCCCCAGCCTGATCAGTGCTGAGGTTGCGCTGAGGAAGCGCCGCGTCTCCTCCCCGAGCCGGACGGATCCACAGCCGGCCTCGTAGCATGGGAGCCCTCGGGCGCTGGGGGACGCGAGCAGAATGGACGACAAGGACGCGCTGATCGCCGAGCTTCGGGCGCGCGTCGCGGAGCTCGAACAGAGCGAGGAGCGCTTTCGCACGATCTGCGAGAACGCTCCCGTCATGATCGACTCCTTCGACAAGGAGGGGCGCTGCCTCCTCTGGAATCGAGAGTGCGTCGATCGTCTCGGCTACACCAAGGAGGACCTCGACGCGTCGGGGGATCCGTTGGCCTTGACCTATCCGGATCCGGAGATGCGAGCCCAGGTGCTCGAGTCGATTCTTCGCGCTGACGGCACCTTTCGCGAATACCGCGTGCGCGCCAAGGACGGCTCCCTGCGGGTTCAGGAGTGGGCCGACTTCTGCCTGCCCAACGGGGCGGTGATCTCCGTCGGCCGCGACGTGACCGAGCAGCGGACGATTGAGCAGCAGCTGCGGCACGCCCAGAAGCTCGACGCGATCGGTCAGCTCTCCGGTGGGATCGCCCACGACTTCAACAATCTGCTGACGGTGGTGTTGAGCAACTCGGAGCTGCTGCTGCGCAAGGGCCTCGGGCTCTCCCAGGAGGGCGCAGAGCTGGTGGAGATGACCAAGGAGGCCGCCCAGCGGGGCGCTGATCTCGTCCGCAAGCTGCTGGCCTTCAGCCGCGGCGAGATGCTCGAGCTGCGCGCGGTCGACGCGCGAGCGCGGCTCGAGGGCCTCGTCCCGACCCTGCGCCGGCTCCTGCCCGAGACGATCAAGATCGTGCTGGATGCCCCAGAGGACCTCCCGCTCTTGCGCGCCGATCCGGGTGCCTTGGAGCAGATGCTCTTGAACCTCGTCACCAACGCGCGTGACGCGCTGCCAGAGGGCGGTGAGATCGTCCTCAGGGCCCAGCCCGCCGGGGACGAGGTCATGCTCTCCGTCTCGGACGACGGCGTGGGCATGTCGGCGGCCACCCGATATCGCGCTCTGGACCCCTTCTTCACGACGAAGTCGCCGCGCCGGGGCACGGGGCTCGGGCTCGCGATCGTAGCGGGCTTCATGGTCCAACACGGTGGACGGATCGAAGTGCGCAGCGAAGAGGGTCAAGGGACGACCGTAGAGCTCCTCTTCCCAGTCGCGGAGCAGGCCATGGAGCCGACCCCAGCCACGGGAGAACCGGGAGTCATTGAGGCCCGCGACGCTGAGAAGGTGCTCGTGGTGGAGGACGAGCCGGCGATTCGGCGCGTAGCCTGCAGCGTGCTGCGGGAACTGGGCTACCAAGTCACCTCCGCAGCCGACGGCCGCGAGGCCCTGGCCCTGCTGGAAGACGTGAGCTCCGTGGACCTGGTCGTGTCCGACGTCGTGATGCCGAACATGACGGGCCCCCAACTGCGAGCGGCCCTCCCCGCGGAGACCCGCCCTCCCTTCCTGTTCATGACCGGCTATGCGTCTGGAGTGGGCGAGACTCGAGGCCTGGGCGACGAGGCCCATGTCCTGCACAAGCCCTGGACGGTGGAGCAGCTCGCGCTCGCCGTGCGCAAGCTACTGGCTGTGCGCTGAGTCGTAGCTCGGGGCGCTTCGCAGGGCGCGCCGCTCCAGGGCGACGAGCGCCAGGATGATCCCGATCTCCCCCAGGAAATAGGCGACTCCCCAGGGCGTCAGCGCGGCGAAATGCAGCACGACCAGGCCGCCGGTGAGGCAGCAATAGCAGAGGTTCGCGTAGGTGATCGTGCGCAGCCAAGTCGCCGCGCGCGGGCCCGCGAAGCGCAGGGCGAGACCGGCGTTGAGCGCGAAGAGCGCCGCGATCAGCGCCAGCGCGTAGAGGACGCGGGTCGGCATCCCGATCCACTCTTGCAGCGCCGGGAGCGCGACCCCCAGGAAGAGCGCGCTGAGCGCGGCTCCCGCTCCGTCCAACAAGAGCGCGGCCCTTAGGGTCAGTCAGCTCCCTCCCGAGCCCAGACTAGGTTCAGGACCCGTGGCAGACCACCAGCCCGAGGGGAGGGAGCTCGAGCGAGCCACTCAGCTCGCCCAGGGTCGCGACCCCTGCGCGCTCGTGGTCCGCGACGCACTTCCAACGTCCGGCGGGCAGCTCGACTCGACGCGCCTGGCGAGCGCCGTTGAAGGCCACGAACACCTTGCCCCAGGTCTCCCCCTCGAGGTCGGCGCCGTCGAGCTCGAAGGCCACCACCTCGTTGGCGCTGTCCCGAAAGCGCAGCCGCCGGCCGAGGATCTCGTCGCGGGTGGAGAGGCGGAGGACCGGATGCGCCTTGCGCAGCGCGATCATTCCGCGCACGTGCTCGTAGGTCTGCTTGTGCTTCTTGCGCAGCCGCCAATCCAGCTTGTTGATCTTGTCCGGCAGGTTGTAGCTGTTGTGCTCGCCCCGCTTGGTGCGCTGCATCTCCTGGCCTGAGTGGAGGAAGGGCACGCCCTGAGCCAGGAGCACGATCGAGGTCGCGAGGCGGTGGGCCCGCACGCGCAGCTCCGGGCTCAGGCTCTCGTCCTCGAGCAGCTTGTCCCAGAGCGTCTTGTTGTCGTGGCAGGCGACGTAGTTGAGCGTCTCGCCGGGGTCGCTCGCGAAGCCGCCGGCGGTGACGTTGACCGCGCCCTCGAGCCCGTTCTTGATCTTGTCGGCGAAGCCCTTGGCGCCGGTCTGGACGAAGCCGGTCTGGCCATCGCCGTTGCTGCCCTTGATCGCGTCGCGCAGGATGTCGTTGAACACCCCGAAGCCGGCGCCCTGCTGGCGCCCCTTCTCGGTCTTGTGGATCGGCGTGTCGCCGCCGGTCCAGGGCTCGCCGTAGACGAGGAGCGAGCGATCCACCTCGTGGGCGGCCCGCGCGACCTGGACCATCGTCTCGCGGTCGATCAAGCCCATCAGGTCGAAGCGGAAGCCGTCGAGCTTGTACTCCTCGCTCCACTCGCGGATCGAGTCCACGATGAAGCGCCGCCCCATGGGCGACTCGCTCCGGAACTCGTTGCCGCAGCCGGACCCGTTCCAGTAGGGGTCGTCGCTGAAGGGGCGCAGCCGGTAGTAGTAGAAGGGCGCCAGGCGGTCGAAGCTCGCCGCGCCCGAGGTGTGGTTGTAGACCACGTCGAGGATCACCCGCAGGCCCGCCGCGTGCAGGCCCTGGACCATTCGCTTGGTCTCGCGCACCCGGGTCTCGTCGTCGCGGCGCGTGGCATACCAGCCCTCGGGCGAGCCGAAGTGCACCGGCATGTAGCCCCAGTTGTAGCCCTTGCCGCCCTCGTCGTTGTCGAAGTCCTGGAGCGGCATGATCTGAACATGGGTCACGCCGAGGTCGCGGAGGTGATCGAGGCCCGTCGGGAGGCCGCCGAGCTTGCCGGACTCCACGAAGCCGAGGTATTTGCCGCGGTGGCTGACGCCCGAGCTCTTGTCGATCGTGAAGTCGCGCACGTGCGCCTCGTAGATGATCGCGTCCTCGGGGCTGTTGGGGGTGCCGTCCTTGGTGACCCCCGCGAAGGCCGGGCGCGAGTGCTCACGGAAGCCGGCCGGGTCGGTGCGGCGCATGTCGAGCACCATGCCGCGGCCGTCGTGGGCGGTGTTGCAGCGCGAGTAGGGGTCGATGAACTCGTGCTTGGGGTGGGTGCCGGGGGCCTCGACGCGCAGGGTGTAGTAGCGCCCGTGCAGGTCCTCCTCGAGCGTCGCGCTCAGGGTGCCGCGGTCCTCTCGCTTCAGCTCGACGACCCGCGCCTCGCCGCCGGTGGGTCCCTCGTAGAGCAGGACCTCGACCTTGCGGGCGGTCGGGGCGAACACGCGGAAGGTGGTCGCCTTGGGCGTGCAGCGCGCGCCGAGGGGCCGGTCCGTGCTGTAGCTGGAGAGGGCCTCGTGCAGGAACACGCGCGGGACGACCTCCCGGCGCACCTCTTTGCCCTCCCCTCCCGTGAGGACGAGGTCGTAGCGGCGGCCGAGCTCGAGCCGGCCTTCGAGCTCGACGCGGACCCCGCCCAGGGGACGCACGACGAGGTCGCCGCCGCCGGGAGCCCAGCTCCCCTGCTTGCCGACGACCTTGAACTTGAAGCGCGACCCGTACTTGACCTTCTTGAGCGGCAGGCTGAGGCGGAAGCTCCCATCCTCGCCGCGCTTCATCCGCCAGCGGCGGCGGCTCTCCGACTTCTGCCAGCGGTTGAAGGTGCCCAGCAGGGCGACCTCGGCCCCGGGCGGCGCGTGACCGCCGAGGACCCCGGGGTCGTAGACGAAGTGCGCCGTGTCGCCAGCGATCCGGCAGCCGTGCTTGCGGGGGTCGGGGGCCGACACCGAGCGGACCCCGATCCGCTCCCCGCCCTCGGCGACCACCGCGAGCTCCTCTGCCGCGGGCACCCGCCCGTAGAAGCGCACGTGCAGCCCATCAGCGGCGTCCGCGTAGGCGGCGTCGATCCGGACCGAGTCTCCGGCCTGGGCGACGCCAATCAGGAGGGGGAGCAGGAGGGTGAGGAAGGACGTGGATCGGGGCACGGCAGACTCCAGGCTGCTCTAAGGGAGGCACCCTGCTTGGGAACCGGACAGCAGGAAGCCCCTAAGTCTCGTATTCGCAATGGATTGCTCTCGCCGCGGGCGGGTAGAGTGGGCGCCGCACCGGAGGTCGAGTCACGGTCCAGTCCTCAGCCGCTCTTCTCCCCTCGCGAGAGGTGTCCGCGTGCCCCAAGGCGGAGCGTGATCTGCTGCGGAGGTTGGGCGCAGGCCTGGGGGCGGTCGCTCGCGCGACGGGTCGAGGCCTCGCGGCTGCCTACCACGCCGTAGACCCCGACGCGCAGCTGCAACCCCTCCCCTACGGCCGGCGTGGACCTGTGGAGAAGCGTGACGACGCCGACTCGGGACGGGCTTCAGCTAGGCCAGGACGCTCTCGTCGCCGGAGCTGCGGACCAGGATGCAGGAGCCGGCGATCCGCTCGGTCAGCGCGTAGGTCGCCTCGAGGTCGGGCTCGGCCGGCAGCCCCAGAATGCTCAAGTCCGCCTGAGGAGCCTCGTCGAGGGCCTGCGTGAAGGGCTTGCTCACGACCTGGTGGTCTCCCCAGCGCCCCAGGCGGGAGCGCACGAGGAGCTCGCTCAGGTAGGCCTCGGCGCGGATCCGCGTCGCTTCGTCGTGGACGGCCATGCAGAGGAGGAAGCGCCCGCCCCAGGCGCTCGCGATCTCGTAGGCGAGCAGGATCGCGAGGTCCAGGTTGCCCAAGCGCAGCGAGAGCTCCCAGTCGGGCCCCTGCTCCCGAACCCACACGTTGATCCGGCGCTCGCTCGCCAGCTCGTAGACCGGATCCGAGGCGTAGAGCACGATCCCCATCCGCTGCGAGCGGGCGAAGGCCAGCTGCTCGCTGACGGCGCCGAGGTCGCGTCCGGGGAGCAAGCGCAAGAAGAACAGGTTGGGGCGGAAGAGGACCGAGCGGAGCAGGCGGACGGCGATCTGGGTGCCCGCGAAGAAGTCCTCGTGCTCGAGCAGGGTGTGGCGGGCGAACACGCCGTCGCTCCGCAGGTCCCGCAGGATCGGGGGGATGCGCGTGACGTCCTTGCGCTCTCCCGGCGGATAGACCCCGAGCGCTCGCACGGCCCCGCGGCGACCGGTCATGGCCCGCAGCAGCCGATAGCAGCCGCTCAGCTCGCCGCTCGTCGCCACGGGCACGACCACGCTCGGCGACCAGGTCCGCTCGGGCGCGGCGGGGATCCGGTCGACCTGCTCGGCGGCCCAGCGCGCCATGGAGAGGAAGAGGCCGCTGCGCACGTCGCCCGTCCCGGTGGTCGGGAGCTTGCGCCGGAGCAGGAAGCCGTAGATCAGCAGCGAGAGCACCACCGAGACCAGGCTGAAGGCCGGGTTGACGAAGAACATCACCCCCACGCAGCTCAAGAGCCCCACCAGCGGCACCAGGCGTGGGATGCGGAAGGTCGGCCGGAAGCTGACCATCTCCAGGGTCTGCTCGACCAGCACCACCAGGTTGAGCATGGCGTAGGTGAGCAGGAAGAACATCGTGATCAGCGGCGCGACGAAGTTCAGCCCGCCGCCGATCAAGGCGATCACCAGCGTCCCGAAGGCCACCAGGGCGGTGATCAGCATCGCGCCTCGCGGCTCGCCCTGGCGGTCCTCCTTGGCCAGGTAGTCGCTGAAGGGGAGCAGCTCGTTGGTCGCGAGGGCTTGCACCACCCGCGGGGCGGCGACGACCGACCCCAGCGCCGAGGAGAAGGTCGCGCCCAGGAGCCCTGCGAGCACGGCCCAGTCCCAGCGAGCCCGGTCGACCATGACCGTCATGTTCCCCTGCAGCTCTTCGGGGGTCGCGACCCGCGAGAGCCAGTAGGCGAGCAGGAGGTAGATCACCAGGGTGACGGCGATCGCCGAGAGCGTGCCGATGGGAATGCTCCGGCGCGGGTCCTCCAGGTTTCCGCTCAGGCTGATCCCCGCCATGATCCCCGTGACCGCGGGGAAGAACACCGCGAAGGTCTCCCAGAAGCTCGCGCTCTCGAACCTCCCCCACAGCTGGGGCGTGTGGCTGAGGCCGCCCGCGCCCGCGGCGTCGGGCAGGCAGCCCAGGCCGATCGAGACGAGCGAGAAGGCGACCACGCCCAGGATCAGGATCTGCGCGCGCGCCGCGGCGCGGGTGCTGATCAGGGTCACGATCGCCAGGATCACGAAGCCCACCAGGGAGACCAGCGCCAGCGAGTGCTCGGGGTAGATCCGCTGCCACCCCTCGGCGAAGGCGAGCAGGTAGAGCGCGGTCGAGACGGTCTGCGCCAGGTAGAGGGGGACCCCGATGCTCCCCCCGGCCTCGAGGCCCAGGGACTGGGCGATGATCGCGAAGGCGCCGCCCGCCCCGACGCGAATGTTGGTCGAGATCGAGGAGACGGCCAGCCCCGTCGTGACCGTGATCACGTGGGCCAGGATCACGATCAGGAGCGCTCCGAGGAGGCCAGCGTTGCCCACGGTCCAGCCGAGGCGCAGATACATGATCGCGCCCAGGATCGTGAGCACGGTCGGGACGAAGACGCCCACCAGGGTCCCAAACTTGATCTGGGCTCCAGCCTCAGCCGGGGCGTCGCCGTTCATGGCCAGGATCCTAGCCAGCGCGGCGTCACGCCGCCCAGGGTGACCTGCAGGACCCTCCAGTAGGATCGCGCCCGTGCCGCCGCCAGACCCCCCGCGAGAGCTGCCCCTCGTCCGCGCGCTCTACAGCGTGGGGCGCTTCCACATCGTGGCCATCGCCGCGCTGGCCGCGCTGACCTTCGGCTGGGCCTTCACGGGCCGCTACCTGTGGTGGGCGCCCGCGGTGTGCGCCTTGGACTGGTTCCTCGTCAACCTGCTCAACCGCGTCGTGGACCTGCGCGAGGACGCCGCCAACGGGATCGAGGGCACCGAGTTCGCCGCCCGGCACCAGGGGCTGATCCGCGCGCTCTTCGCGCTGCTGCTCAGCGGCAGCCTGGCGCTCAGCCACTGGCTCGCGCCCGCGCTGACGCCCTGGCGCCTCGGCTATCACGTGCTCGGCCTGGCCTACAACGTGCGCCTGCTCCCTGGCGGGCGCCGGCTCAAGGAGCTCTACCTGCTCAAGAACACCGCGTCGGACGCCGGAATGCTGATCACCTGCTTCGGCTACCCCTTGGCCCTCGCGGGCGGCCTGGGCGCTCTGCGCGCCGACTTCAGCGTGGCGGGGCTGGCCTGCTTCGCGCTCTTCTTCTTCCTGTTCGAGCTCAGCTACGAGGTCGTCTACGACCTGCGCGACGTCAAGGGCGACGAGGCCGAGGGGGTCAAGACCTTCGCGGTCGTTCACGGCGCCGCGGGCGCCGGCAGGATCGCGAGCGGGCTGATGCTCGGCTCGCTCCTCGTCGCGGGCGGCGGCGCCGCGGGGGGGCTGCTCCCGGCGCGCCTGGCCTGCATGGCCGCCGCTCCCCTCGCGCAGCTGGTCCTCGTCCAGCGCTGGCTCGCTCGCGGAGTGGGCAAGCGCGACTGCGTTCGCCTGACCTGGCTGGGCGCTGGCCTGCTCGCCCTCTACCACGGCTGGGTCGCCCTCGGCCTGCCCGGCTCATGAGCCCCTGGGTCGAGCCGCTCAGCTTCGCGATCGTCGGGGTCTACCTGATCTCGCTCGCCTGGCGCCCGCCGGCCGAGCGGAGCTGGGCCTATCGCTCCTTCCTGCTCCTGGCCCTGGCGGGCTGGGTCGGCGAGGCGAGCTGCATTCGCGCCTACGGCTTCTACGCCTACGACCCCGGCTGGCGCCTGTGGCTGGACGTGGTGCCGCTGTGCGTGGTCTGCGTGTGGCCGATGGTGATCCTCTCGGCGCTCGACCTGGCCCGCGCGCTGCGCGCGGAGCGGGCAGCGGTCCTCTGCGCCTTGCTGGTCCTGGCCGACGCCGCGCTGATCGAGCCGGTGGCGGTCCAGGCCGGGCTCTGGCGCTGGAGCGAGCCCGGCCTGTTCGCGGTCCCGCCCGTCGGCGTCCTGGGCTGGGCCTTCTTCACCCTCTGCGCGACCGGCTGGCTGGAGCGCACCCGCGATCACGCCGGGCGCGCCTGCGCGCTGGTGCTGCTCGCGCCCCTGGGCTGTCACCTGCTCCTGCTCGCCAGCTGGTGGGGCGCGCTGCGCTGGCTGAGCCGTCCCCTCCCGGACGCGCTGGGACCGCTCTTGGCCCTCCCCCTGGCGGCCCTCGCCGGGCTCGCAGCCCGGCGCGTGAGGGCCCTCCCGCCCCTCGGGCTCCTGCTCGCGCGGGCGCCAGGGGCCCTGGTGTTCTTCGCGCTGCTCGGGCTGCACGCTCGGGAGCGACCGGCGCTCGTCGCCTACGCGCTCTCCTTCGCCCTCCCCTACCTCGTCCTCTCCTGGCGAGCCCGCGGGACCAACCACTAGGCTGGAGCCATGACCGCTCGGATCCATCGCGGGGCCCTCGCCGGCAGCCTCGTCTTCCTGTGCTCGCTCTCCAGCGGCTGTCCTCCCTCCAGCGGCTCGCGCGAGCAGGCCCCGCCGACGGCGCCCGAGCCCCGCGCTGACCCGGGGCCCCGAGCCCCGGCCTACGAGCCCCGCTGGACGGTCGAGGTCGACTCCCACCGCAGCGCCCTCTTCGCGCCCTGGGGCGACGTGGTCACCCTGGGAATGCTCGACCTGCTCGTCCTCGACCGGGAGACCGGGGCGGTCAAGAGCAAGGCGAGGCTGAAGGGGACGCTCCTGGGGAAGCACGCCGTGGCCTTCGTCGACAGCGAGACCCTGGCCTTCGTCGACGGCCGCGGCCTGCGCACGATCCACTTCCCTTCGCGCCGCCCCAGCGAGCTGCTGAAGTTCGAGTCGCGCGCCCAGCGCGCAGCGCTCTCCCCGGCGCGCGCGGTCGTGGCGTGGCGCTCCGGCGAGGTCGCGCTCTTCTCGCTCCCCGAGGCCGAGCGCCTGGGCGGCTTCACCTCGCCCGAGCGCCCCGAGAGCCTGAGCGTGACCGACGAGGGGCTGGTCGCGCTCGCGAGCAAGAGCAAGGTCCTGCTCTGGAGGCCCGGGCAGGCCGCGCCTCAGCCCTGCCCTGGGCTGGAGCGCGGGGCCGAGCTGGTCTCGCTCTCAGCGGACGGCTCGCGGCTCTACGCCAAGCTCTCGGGCAAGACCTCGACCGTGATCGACCTCGGCAAGGGCTCGGTCCTCGCTCGCTTCACGGGCGAGCGCATGGTCGGCGGAGCCTGCTTCCTGCCGGAGGGCTGGGTCGCGACCAGCGAGAGCGACACCTTCTCGCTGCACCACCCCCAGCTCGGGGCCCCACGACCCCTCCCCGTCGAGAGCCGGACTCCCTTCCACCTGGGCCGGGTGAGCGCCTTCGGGCCGAGCGGCGCCGCGCTCTGCCTGAGCGACCCCGGCGGCAACAAGGTCTCGCTCCTGGTCAAGGACCCCGCCTGGAGCCCGCCGGCGCCGCCCTTCGACCGCGCGCTGCTCGCCGCCAGCCAGGACGACGGCAAGGCGCGTGACCCGAGGGTCCTCCGTCGCAGGCGCGACCACGCCTGCCGGGCTCCGCGCTGGACCCCCTTCCGCTCGCGGGTGCGGAGCGGAGTCCAGCGCCCGGCTCCCTCGCAGCGGGCGGTCTTCGTGCGGGTCGACGCGCTCAGCGTGGGCGGCGAGTTCGACGTCGCCGACGACGAGGAGGTCCGCGTCGACGCGCAGGTCGGCGGGCGCGAGCTGCGCCTGCTCTCAGCCGTCCTCGACCTGCCCGCGCGGACGGTCCGGCGCTTCAGCTTCGAGTCCGACTGGATCGAGCTCGAGCCAGCCGAGCCGCTCCGCTTCGAGCTGCGGGTCATCGACGAGGACCTGACCACCAACGAGCTGATCACCGAGACCAAGGACCCCGTCGAGCTGCCCGCCGCGGCGCTCGGCCCCGAGCCGACCAGGCACGAGGTCCCCTTGCGCACGATCGGGCTGGGCAACGCCAAGACCCTGGGGGTGACCCGCGTCCGGATCACGGGCCCGAGCGTCGAGCTGGGCGTGGTCGCCCTCCCCCGCCGGGACGAGCCCGACGACGAGTCGCGCGCCCTCGTGCGCGAGCTCTTCGCGGGGCTCCTCGCCCAGGAGCCGCCGCGCGACCCCGCCGCGGCGCGCGCGCTGGCGAGGATCCTGAAGGGGCTGCCGGAGCGGGCAGACGCCAGGGCTCGCCGCTCCACCCACACTCGCCTGCGGAGGGTCCTGCCCAAGCTGGCGGGCCAGGTCGAGGGCCTGCGCCAGCGAGCGGTCGACGTGGGCGCCCTGGAGTCGGTCCACGAGCAGCTGCCGAAGCTCGCCCAGGCGTGCGCCGCGCGGGCTGAGGACGCTCACTACGGGGAGCACGCGCGGCGACTGGGCGAGACCTGCGCGCGGAGCGCCCCCAGCGACGCCAAAGGGCTCGACGCGCTGGACGCCGAGCTCCTCGCGGCGGGAGTGCCGATCGACCTCCTCGCCTCTCGCCCCCCCTGGCTCGAGGACCTCAACGAGCAGCTCAGCGCGCTGCTGCGCGACGTCCGCCGCGCCAAGCGGGGGCTGGGCCACAGAGGGGCGCTCGGTGACGGGCTGCTCGCGCTGCAGGCCGAGCTGCGCCGCGAGCTGGGCGAGGCCAAGTGAGCGAGGGCTGGAAGACTCTCCGCTCGCTCCCTTTCGTGTGCCCATGAGCCATGTCCCGACCCCCCAACGACAGATCCGCGCTCGCTACGACGAACGCACGATCCGCGTCTACCAGGCCTACAACGACGCGATCGCCGAGGCGGCCCTCGCCGCCCAGACCTTCGTGGCGCCCTTCAGCCGCACCCGCATGACCTGGATCAAGCCCTCCTTCCTGTGGATGATGTATCGCTCGGGCTGGGGCCAGAAGGACCCAGGCCAGCGGCGGGTGCTCGGGATCGACCTCACCCGCGAGGGCTTCGAGTGGGCCCTGCGTCACGCCAGCCTCAGCCACGGGGACCAGGTCGACACAAGCAAGCCCGTGCGGGTCCAGTGGGACCCCGAGCGGGACATCGACCTCGCCCGCCTCGAGCACCGCTCGATCCAGATCGGGCTCAAGGACGAAGCCGTGCGCCGCTACGTGGACGAGTGGATCGTGGGCGTCGAAGAGGTGACCGAGCTGGCCCACGAGGTCCAGGCCACCCGCGACCCGGCGCTCTTGCCCGAGGAGCGTCCCTATCCCGTGCCCAGCGACATCGCGCTGCTGCTCGGAATGTAGCCCTCGTCATCGCCGTGCCCGCCTGACTTGCCCAGACCCTTCGGGCCCCACCCTCGCGAGGCGAGGGCGTCCACACGTGGCGCCAAAGGGAGGAAGGCAAGAAGTGAGGAATGTCAGGAAGGCTCCGGCTGCCGGACAGGCGAGAGCAGCCACTCGGAGAGGCGCAGGCTGTGACGACAGGTTCAAGCGGTCTCCGACCGTCCTCGCAGAGAAGGGTCCTTCGCAGTCGCGCTGCACGATTCGCACAGCGAAGCCTCTGCGAAAACTCTGCGTCCTCTGCGCCTCTGCGGTGAATCGATCGTCCTTGCGCTTCCGCCTCGTCCATCCCAGGCGAAGTTCCGCGACAGCCTCTCGGGCGCGGGCACGGGCGCGCAGGCCCGCAACAGTCGTCGGTCAGGAACCAGCCCCTAGTCGGGCAGGCCGGCCTGCTGCAGCTTGGCCACGATCCGCGCGTAGCCCTGGACGGCGTTGCGCGGGCCCGTGGGCTTGCCGCTCGCGTCGAACTCGACCCCGGGGAAGCTCGCCTGGTCGCGCGTCGCCGAGGCGTCGCCGCTCAGGCGCTGATAGGCGCGCAGGGCCTTGGGCAGGCGGGAGTCGCGCCAGGGGCGGAAGGGGCGGCCGCCGCGGCGGGTCGCCCGGTAGGTGCAGGCTCGGGTCGCGCGCTCGATCGCGGCGACCAGGTCGGCGCGCCACAGGGAGCGGGCAGGCCAGGTGGAGACCTTGGGCTGCCAGCCGCGCGCCGCCGCGACCTCCTGGATCGCGCCCGCGACCAGGCAGGTCGCCATGTAGGGGGCGTTGACGTAGAGGCTGTAGACCAGGGTCTGCAGCCAGAGGTCTCCTCCCACGACCTGGTGCATGGGCCCGTAGTCGCCCGCAGCCGGGCGCAGGGCCGGATCGCTGAACATGCTCGGATACTTGCGCTTGGCGGTGACCCGGACCCGGTGGCGGAAGAAGCGGGTGAAGAGCTCCGCCGTCTTGAACTCGTATTGGCACTGCTGCACGACCGGGTCGCGCCCCGCCGCGCGCCAGCGGCGGACCCAGGCCTGCGCGCCGGGGCTGTCGTCGCGCTCGCGGAAGGGCCGCCCCAGGCCGCCCGGGCGGAACACCTCCTCGAACTCGCGCCAGACCACGTCGTGCGCCGTCCCGCGCGACTTGCGCAGGGTGCGTCCGCCTACGACGAGGCGCGTGTCCTTGGCGCGGCGCTGGGCCGGCAGGTCCACGCCCACGCCCCGCACGAAGACCCGTCGAAAGGTGCGCGGGTGGTTGGCCCGCACGTAGGCGAGGAAGTCCTGCAGCTTGCCGTGGATCAAGGTCCACTGACCGATCCCGAAGCTCACGACCGCGCTGTCCCAGAGGTTGACCGAGTCGTAGCCGCCCTCGGCGTCTGCCACCCCCTGCAGGATCACGTGGCGCGGGTCGTCCGTGCTCTGGACGCGGAAGCGGTGCTTCCCGCCCACCTGCGCCACGGGCGCCGGATCTCGGCTGGCCGGGTGGGCGAGGGCGAGCGAAGCACTCGCGAGGACGAGGGCCGGGACGAATCGAGTGGACATCAGCGCTCCCTGGGTCGACTCGGACCTATCAAGCCGCGCGCCACGCCCTAAGTCGTCCCCCCGCCTGCGAGCGCCTGCGGGGTGGCCTGCTCAGACTCCTTTCAAAGCCCCCTCCACGCCCGGATCCTGACGGCGCTGCTAAGGTCCGGCCCATGTCCCCCACGGGCTCCGACCTCCCCCCGCTCCGCCTGCGCGGCTGCCGGGAGCACAACCTGGCCGGCTTCGACCTCGAGCTGCCGCGCGGGCGCTGGATCGCGATCGGCGGGCCCTCGGGCTCGGGCAAGACCTCGCTCGTGTTCGACACGATCGTGCGCGAGAGCCAGCGCCGCTTCCTGGGCTCGCTCTCGGCGCGGGCGCGCCACTTCCTCGGCAAGCTGGGTCGCGCCGACCTCGAGGGCGTCGAGGGGCTCCCGGTCACGATCGCGGTCGGCGCCGGCACGATCACGCGCAACCCGCGCTCGACCGTCGGCACCCTGAGCGGGCTCTCGCCCCTGCTGCGGCTGCTCTTCGCCCGCGGCGCCGAGGACCCAGGCGGCGAGCCGCTCACGCTCAGCCACTTCAGCTTCAACCACCCCCTCGGCGCCTGCGCGGCCTGCAAGGGCCTCGGCGTGGAGGACTTCGTCGACCCCGCGCTGCTGGTGGCCGAGCCGGCCAAGTCGATCCGCGCGGGGGCCCTGCGCCCGACCCTGCCCAACGGCTACACCGTCTACAGCCAGGTGACCCTCGAGGTCATGGACACGATCTGCCGCGCCCACGGCTTCGACGTCGACACGCCCTGGCGCGACCTGAGCGAGGACCAGCGCCAGGTGATCCTGTTCGGGACCCGCGCGCTCAAGGTCCCCTTCGGCAAGCACAGCCTCGAGTCGCGGCTCAAGTGGGAGGGGATCACGGCCCGCCCGCGCGAGGAGGGCTACTACCGCGGCTTGATCCCGGTCCTGCAGGAGACCCTGGCGCGCAACCGCAACCCCAACGTGCTGCGCTACGTGCGCTCGGTCGCCTGCAGCGCCTGCGGCGGCAGCCGCCTCGAGCGCCCTGGGCGCGAGGCCCTGCTCGCGGGCCGGACCCTGCCCGCCCTCCTCGAGCGGCCCGTCGCGGACCTCGGCCACGACCTGGCCGTCCTCGCCAGCGACCCCGTCGGCGCGGCCCTCCGCCCCGAGCTCACCGCGCGCCTGGAGCGAATGGTGCGCCTCGGGCTGGGGCACCTCGCCTTGGCTCGGGAGAGCACGACCCTCTCGGGGGGCGAAGCCCAGCGGCTGCGGATCGCCAGCCAGCTCGCGGGCGGCCTGTCCCGCCTGGCCGTGGCCCTCGACGAGCCGACCCTCGGGCTCCACCCCGGCAGCCAGGCCGGGATGAAGCTCGTGCTCGAGGAGCTGCGCGCGCTCGGGAACACGCTCCTGGTCGTCGAGCACGACCCCGACATGGTGCGCAACGCCGACCACTGGGTCGCCCTCGGGCCGGGGGCCGGCTCGGAGGGCGGGCGGCTGCTGCACGCCGGCCGGCCGCCGGCCTCGCCCCTGGGGGAGGTGCCCCCCCCTCGCGCCGCTCCCCGCTCCGGCGGCGGCGCGATCCAGCTGCGCGGCGCAACCCTCCACAACCTGCGCGAGGCGGACCTCGAGGTCCGCGTCGGCGCGCTGACGGTGGTGCTCGGGCCCTCGGGGGCCGGCAAGAGCTCGCTCGTGTTCCAGACGCTGCTGCCGGCCCTCCAGGGCGAGCCAGGCGGCCCCTACCGCGAGCTGAGCGGAGTCCCCCCGGGGCTGCGGGTCCGCGCCCTGGACGCCAGCCCGATCGGGCGCACCCCTCGCTCGACGCCCGCGACCTACACCGGGCTGCTCGACCTGCTGCGCAAGCGCTTCGCGAAGCTCCCGGCCGCCAAGGAGGCGGGCCTCGGCGCCAGCGCCTTCTCCCACAACACCAAGGCCGGCCGCTGCCCGAGCTGCGAGGGGCTGGGCTTCGAGCGGATCGGCCTGCACCTGCTCGAGGACGTCGAGCGACCCTGCGGCGCCTGCGAGGGTCAGCGCTACGCGCCCGCGGTCCTCGCGGTGGAGCTACAGGGCAAGAGCGTGGCCGAGGTCCTCGCGCTGCGGGTGCACGACGCGCTGGCCTTCTTCGCCGAGGACCCGCCCCTCTACGCCCTGGTCGAGGCCCTCGACCAACTGGGGCTGGGCTACCTGACCCTGGGCCAGTCCTCGACCACCCTCAGCCGCGGCGAGGCGCAGCGCGTCAAGCTGGCCACCCTGCTGGGCAAGCCCTCGCGGGAGCCTGCGCTGGTGCTCCTCGACGAGCCGAACCGGGGGCTGCACCCCGCGGACGTCCAGCGGCTGCTGGGCGCCCTGGACGGCCTCTGCGCGGCGGGTCACGGCGTGCTCGCCATCTCGCACCACCGCGCGCTCTGGGCCGCGGCCGACCACCGGGTCGGCCTGGAGGCGGGGGTCGCGACCCGAGCTCCTGAGCTGAGCTGGGAGCCCCTCTCCCAGGTCGAGCCCCGGCCGCCGGCGCCGCCGCCGAGCGCCTTGCGCCTGCGCGGGGCTCGCACCCACACGCTCCAGGGCGTCGACCTCGACCTGCCCCACGGAGCCCTGAGCGTGATCGCGGGCGTCTCGGGCGCGGGGAAGTCCTCCCTGGCCTTCGCCACGATCGCCGCCGAGGCCGAGCGCCGCTTCGCCGAGACCCTCCCCTTCCAGGTCCGGCGCCACCTGCGCCGCCTGCCCCGGCCCCAGCTCGACCACGCCGAGGGGCTCGGGCCGACCCTCGCGCTGCGTCAGGGCGGCGCCGCGCGGCTCAGCCGCCGCTCGACCGTCGCGACCCAGACCGGCCTGGGGCCCCTGCTGCGCCTGCTCTTCTCCCGCGCCGGGACGCTCGGCGGCCGCCCCTGCGGGCTGAGCGCGAGCCACTTCTCGCCCGAGCGGAGCGAGGGGGCCTGTCCTGAGTGCGAAGGCCGCGGCCAGGTCGAGCGCTGCAGCGCGACCCTCCTCGTTCGCCACCCGGAGCGCTCGCTCCGCGGCGGCGCGCTGGAGGGGACCAAGGTCGGTGACTTCCTCGGCGAGGCGGGCGGGCAGTTCCTGGCCGTGCTCGGCGCCGCCCTCGGCGCCGCCGCGCTCGAGACGCCCTGGGGCGAGCTCGAGCCCGCCCAGCAGCGGGTCGCCCTCGAGGGCGCCGGGGAGCAGGTGTTCGACGTGCGCTGGCGCTACGAGCGCGGCAAGCGCTCGGGGGAGCACCGCTTCGAGGGGCGCTGGGAGGGGCTGCTCCGCCTGGCCGAGCAGGAGGCCCGCAAGCGCGCAGGCCGCAAGGCAGGCGCCGCCTGGGCCACGACCCTGGTCGAGGCGCCCTGCCCCGCGTGCGAGGGCGCGCGGCTCACGGAGCAGGCGCGCGCGGTCGAGGTGGGCGGACGCACCCTGCCCCAGCTCCTCTCGCTCTCGGTGGAGGAGCTTCACGCCGCGCTGGACGAGTTGCCCGCCGGCGAGGCGATCGACGCGCTCCGGCCCGAGCTGGTGGCCGGCTGCGAGGACCTGATCGCGCTCGGGCTCGCGCACCTGACCCTGGCGCGCCGGGCCGCGAGCCTCTCGGACGGCGAGCTGCAGCGCGTGCGCCTCGCGAGCGTGCTCCGCGCTGGGCTGAGCGGGCTGACCCTCGTGCTGGACGAGCCCGGGGCGGGCCTGCACGCGCGCGACCTCCACACCCTCCTCGAGCGGATCCAGGGCCTGGTCGCGACCGGCAACACGGCGATCGTCGTGTCCCACCGACCCGCGCTGATCCGGGCCGCCGATCATCTCGTCGAGCTGGGACCCGGCGCCGGGGCGGCCGGGGGCCAGGTCGTCGCGGCGGGTCCCCCCGCCGAGGTCCTGCGCGGGGAGAGCGTCACGGCCCTCGCCTTGAAGAGCGCCCCCTCCCCTCCCCCGCGGATTGCGGTCACGGGCCGGGTTCGCGTCCGAGGGGCGCGGGCCAACACCCTGGCCGAGCTCGACATCGACCTCCCGAACGCGGGCTTCGTCGCCGTGACCGGGGTCTCTGGCAGCGGCAAGTCGAGCCTGGTGTTCGACGTCCTCGCGGCCTCCGCGCTCGCCAAGGAGCCGCGCAGCTGCGACTCGCTGGAAGGCCTGGAGCGCTTCGGGGAGGTCCGCTCGTCCCGCGAGGCCCGCGCTGCGAGCACCCCCCTCGACGCCCTCGGCCTCCTGCCCGCGCTGCAGAAGCGCTTCGCCGCGAGCGCCACGGCCGCGGGCTCGAAGCTGGCCCGGGCGGCCTTCTCGTTCCGCAGCCCCAAGGGCCGCTGCCCCACCTGCCAGGGGAGCGGGCGCGAGTCCGTGTCCCTGGAGGTCCTGGCCGACCTCTCCCTCCCCTGCCCTGCTTGCGCCGGCACGCGCTACCGGCCCGAGGTGCTCGAGGTCGTTTGGGAGGGCCTGAACCCCGCACAGCTCTTGGCCGAACCCGCCGCGGCCCTGCGGGATCGTCTCCCCCAGGGCCCCCTGCGCGCGGGCTGCGAGGCGCTCCACCGAGTCGGGCTGGGGCACCTCTCCCTCGGCCGCCCCATGAGCGAGCTCTCGGGCGGCGAGCTCCCGCGGCTGACTTTGGCCAGCGCGCTGGGCCTGACCCAGCAGCCGACCCTGGTCCTGCTCGACGAGCCCGCCCGCGGGCTCCACGAGGCGGACCTCCAGCAGCTCGTCGCCCTCCTGCGCGAAGCCACGGCGCGCGGCGACCTGGTCGTGGCCGCCTGCCACCGCCTGAGCCTGATCCGCGCGGCCGACTGGGTGATCGACCTCGGGCCCGGGTCTGGGCAGCTCGGCGGTCGATTGGTGGCCGCCGGGCCGCCCGACGAGCTGGGCGAAGGCGCGACCGCCCTCGCCCTCGCCCGGGCCTAGACGGAGAGCTGCTTTAGCTCAGCCAGGAACTCGGCGGGGGCGGAGAGGTGCACCCAGTGGCCGGCCTCCGGGAGGAGGCGCGGCTCGACGCCGAAGCGAGCGGCCAGGCGCGTCGGGATGAAAGGGTCCCGCGCTCCCCACAGCACCCGGGTCGGCACCTGCGCGACCGCCTCCAGCAGGCGCTCCTCCCACGCCCCGACCGCCGCGGGCATGTCGGCCCAAGCCCGGTAGGTGCGGAGCATGGTCCGTCGCGCGGCGCGGTGGTGATGCTGGTGGGCGCGGTCGGCGTGTTCGAGGGGCAGCCCCGGGTCGCCCCGGCGCATCTCGCGGCGGAAGAGGAAGCGCGGCCCGACCCAGGTGCTCAGCTCGCCGAGGAGCGGCGTCTGCCACACCCGCGCCCAGGCGTGCCAGCGGAAGTCGCGCTGAAAGAGCGTGTTCAGGATCAGGAGCCCCGCGAAGCGCTCGGGCTGGCTCGTGAACCAGGGCAAGAGCCAGGGGCCGCCGAAGTCGTGCACGACGAGCAGGATCCCGTCCTCGAGCCCGAGCGCGTCCGCGAAGGCTTGCCAGAGCGGAGCCTGTCCGGCCGGCCGGAAGTCGAAGTCGGCCGGGGGCTCGGGCGAGTCGCCGTAGCCGGGGAAGTCGGGCGCGATCACGCGGTAGCGCGTCGAGAGCTCGGCCACGTGCTCGCGCCAGCTGTCGCGGCTGTCGGGGTTGCCGTGCATCAGCAGCAGCGGCGGACCCTGCCCCACGTCGGTGGTCGCGACCTCGAGGCCCGCCGCGCTGACGCGCTTGGCCGGAAAGGGATCGCTCACTGGCGAACCGGAGCGTCGCTGAACTTCACCCCGCGATCATAGCGATGGGTCGAGGGACCCACAGGAGCCCGACGCGCGGTGCTAGCTTGACCAGCAGGAGGCAGCGGGATGAGGATCTTCGATCTGGTCGTGCTCTGCGTGCTCGGCAGCTGGGCGCTCTCGACTCCAGCGCTCGCTCAGCCCGGACCGCCCGGGCCGGGTCCCCGCCCTCCAGGCCCGCGGCCAGGGCCTCAGCCGCTGGAGGTGGTGCAGCAGGCCGCGCGCGGCGGGGTGGACGCCATGACGCGTCGGGCCGAGCGCAACGCCTTGCTCGCCCTGGCAGGCAAGGAGAGCGAGGAGGGCAGCACCACCAGCTCGAGCACCGAGCTCGTGCAGATCTGGCACGCGCCGATCCCCGCCGACCCGCGCGCGATCCTGCGCACACTCTCCGAGAAGCTGCCGAGGGACCTCGACCTCGAGGCGCTCCTCAAGGAGCACGAGGACGAGGTCCTGGGCGCCATGAACGCCGGCCTGAGCGGAATGGTGTTCGTCGCGCGCGAAGACCTGAGCTACCGCTCCCAGCGCCTCCCCGCGGGGCGCTACTCGCTGGGGCTGCGCTTCAAGGGGCCGCGCTTGCTGGGCGCGGTCCTCTCGGGTGACTCGCTGAAGAAGCCGCTCCAGATCGCCGTGAAGCTCTCCCGCCTCGACCCCGCCGCGACCCTGCTCTCGGTCCGGGTCGCCGCGGACGAGCGCGAGAGCAAGCGCGGGATCCGCTCCGTCCGGCTCCACGTCGGGTTCGGCCGCGCGGGCGGGGTCTCGAAGGTCACCTTCCGGGCGGCCTCCAAGCGGTCGGAGGAGGGGCCGGCGCCGCCCGCGCCAGGACCCCGTGGTCCAGGTCCCCGTCCCGGTCCCGGACCCGGCCCTCGCTAGCGCGGAGAGGAGCTGTCGTGAAAGCGCCCCTCCCTGGCACGAGCGACGAGTGCGACCGCTTCGCCGAGCTGCAGCGCGGCATGGCCGACGTGTGGGACCGCCTCCTCGCCGACCCCCTCGCCCCGCGCACGGTGGTCGTCGTGCCCAGCCTCAGCCTCGATCCCCGCGAGCTGCGCACGATCAGCGGGGTGTGTCACTACGAAGAGCGGATGCTCTCGCGGTCGTCAACGGGCTGCACTTCCACGGGACCAGCCAGACCGGGGTCGTGTTCCACCTGATCAGCGCGCTCTCGGAGTTCGGCAAGCTGGGCATGGTCGCGATCGGCGAGGACGCCGCCCAGGCGCGCGCGCTCTACGAGCGGACCGTGGCCGTCCTCGACGGCGAGGTCCAGCGCTAGGCGCCGACGCTCGCCGGGCACCATTGTCCCGACGCGGATTCGCCCCCAGCGGTCTATCCTGGGCTCATGGCGCGCGGCTCCCCTGTGCTGACTTCCTTGCTGCTCCTGGTCGCAGGAGGCGGACTCGCCGCGACCTTGCTGGTTCCTGGGGGCCTGCCGCCGGGGTTCCTGGCCGGGCAGCCGACCCCCAAGCCCCCGCCTCGACCCGTCACGGGGCTGATCCCCGTCGACCTGCCGGGGCCCCGGATCGTGCGCGTCCCAGGCATGGATGCCCGCGCCTACGCCGCCCAGCGCGCGCAGCGCAGCAGCGACGAGCAGTGCCAGGTGTGCGGGAAGGGCTTCGCCCCCGGCAGCTCCTTCCTGAGCAGCCGCGAGACCGGCGAGGCCTGGCACCCCGCCTGCCACGAGTCCTCCCCGCGCTGCGCCCTCTCCGGCCGGCCGATCCCCGCGGGGGTCGCCTACGTCGAGGTCGAGGGCGAGCGCTTCCTCGTGAGCGAATACGAGCAGGCCGAGCGCTGCTTCGTCTCGGGGCTCCCCTTGGCCAACCGCGGCTCGCACGTGGTCAACCCGCGTGACCGACGCAAGGTCCTCGCGAGCCAGCTGGAGCGGGCCATGCGCTGCGTCTCCTGCCGGGACTACGCGCTCCAGGGCACCAACGTGGGCGGAGTCGGCTTCTCCTGCGCGGTCTGCGTGGAGAGCTTCGCTGCGGGCGTCGCCGGCAAGGAGGCGGCGCTGCTGGCGGAGGTCGGGGGCTTCCTCGCCGAACAGGGGCTCACGGCTCCCCCGGTCGAGCTCTTCTTCGCGACCCGCCACGACGAGCTCTCGGTGATCAAGCGCGGGCGCTGCCTGACGACCACCTGGACCTCGGCCGGCCAGGAGCGCCACCAGCACCGGATCCTGATCCTCAGCCACCTCAGCAAGGAGGTGACCCTCGGGATCCTGACCCACGAGCTCTGCCACGCGATCCAGGCCGAGGCGGGCCACCCCCTCCCCGAGCAGGACGAGGAGGGCTTCTGCGAGCTGGCCTCCTGGACCTTCGCCACCGAGCGGGGCCTGCCCCGCTACGTCAGCCGCGGGATCGAGGAGAACCAGGTCGACAGCTACCGAGAGGGATTCCTGAGGCTGCGCGCCCGCGGCAAGTCGCTCCGCGAGCTCTTGGCGCGCTGAGCGTCTCCGAGGCGCTTCTCTCCGCTGACCCGAGCCTCCCTCGCTGGCCGCGCTAGGATCCGGCCGGAGGAGATCCGCATGATTCAGCCCTTCTATCTCGCTTGCCTGGCCCACGCCTCCTACGTCGTCGCCGACGAGGCGAGCGGCGTCGCGGCGGTCGTCGATCCTCAGCGCGACATCGATCAATACCTGGAGTTCGCCCAGGAGCGCGGCCTCGAGCTGCGCTACGTGATCCTGACCCACTTCCACGCCGACTTCGTCTCCGGCCACATCGAGCTGCGCGAGAAGACCGGCGCCGAGGTCGTCGTGGGGCCGCGCGCGCAGCCCGAGTTCGCGCACCGCGTGTTCGCCGAGGGAGACGCGATCGACCTGGGCGACCAGGTCCGGCTGACCTGCCTCGAGACCCCGGGCCACACCCCGGAGGGGATCTCGATCGTGGTGCGCGACCGCACCCAGGGCGACGCCCCCCAGGCCGTGTTCACGGGCGACACGCTCTTCATCGGCGACGTGGGGCGCCCCGACCTCCTGGCGTCGGTCGGCGTGACCGCCGACGAGCTGGGGGGAATGCTCTACGACTCCCTCCACGAGAAGCTGCTCGCCCTGCCCGACGAGACCCTGGTTTATCCGGCGCACGGCGCGGGCTCGCTCTGCGGCAAGGCGCTCAGCGAGGACCGGGTGTCCTCGATCGGCAAGGAGCGCGCCGGCAACTACGCCCTGCAGCCCATGGACAAGGCGGCCTTCGTGGCGCTCGTCAGCGCGAACCAGCCTCCCGCGCCCCAATACTTCGCCTACGACGCGCGCCTCAACCGCCTGGAGCGGCCGACCCTGCCCGTGATGCTGAACGCGCTCACCCCGCTCTCCCCCGACGAGGTCCTCGCGCTGCAGGCCGAGGGGGGGCAGGTCCTCGACGCCCGCACCCGGGATGAGTTCTCGGCCGGCCACTTCAAGGGCAGCCTCAACGTCAGCCTGGACGGCAAGTACGCGACCTGGTCGGGCGCCGTGCTGGAGCCCGAGCGGACGACGGTCGTGGTCGCCAACCCGGGCGACGAGCTGCAGGCGGCCATGCGCCTGGGCCGGATCGGCCTCGACCGCGTGGCGGGCTACCTCTCGGGTGGCTTCCAGGCCCTGGCCGAGCGACCCGAGCTGGTCGCGACCTTGGCGCTGGTGCGAGCGGAGGAGCTGGCCGAGCGCATCGCCCAGGGCGACGCGCCGCCCATCCTCGACGTCCGGGGTGCGAGCGAGTTCGAGGCGGGCCACATTCCGGGAGCCGTGAACATTCCCCTGCCCGAGCTCCCCTCCCGCCTCGCGGAGGTCCCGCCCGGCGACGACCTGGTCGTGAGCTGCCAGAGCGGCTACCGCTCCACCGTCGGGGCGAGCCTGCTCCTGGCGCAGGGTCGCCCCGCCGCGAACCTGGTCGGCGGCTGGAAGGCCTGGTCGGAGCTCCACGTCGGCACCGGCAGCTGAGCGGTAGAGCTTGGTAGGCCGCTCGACCCCGCTAGACTGGGGGGCTCGATGAGCTCCCCCACCCAACCCGCCCAACCCGCCCAACCCGAGGCAGAGGGCAGCCGCTGGGCCGACCGCGGCTGGTACCTCGCCCTCGAATACGGGGTCCTGGCCCGCGACCGCTTCCTGCGGCGCCTGCCGACGCTCCGCCAGCAAGGCCGCTTCAAGGAGCTGCTGGAGCCTGGCGGCAAGATCCTCTACCGCAACCTGTTCCGCGCGGGGCAGGTCAAGGAGGCCTGGGAGGCGCTCACGGCGCTCCAGCCCTGGAAGGATCGCGTCACCTGCTACCTCAAGGGCGAGGAGGTGCCCCTCAAGGAGGTCCACGAGGTCCTCTGGTGCGCCGGCTTCCTGACCGAGGCCTCGCCTTGCCGGGGCGGGAAGCCTGACGACAAGGTCCGCCGGCTGGGCTGCCTCGGCGCCCGGCTGCGCGTCACCCCCCGCGACTGGGAGTTCGACGACGGCAAGGAGCGCCACGTCTGGACCTTCGCCTCGATCGATGAGGACGGACGGGTGCTCTTCGACCTGGAGCAGATCGCCGAGTTCGTCGGGGGTCGCGGCCGCAACGCGCTCTGCCCGGTCTCGCCTGCGGTGGACCCCCTGGCCTTCGCGGCCAAGTTCACCCCCGTCACCGTGCGCGAGCTGGGCTGGCAGCTCGCCGCCGACTTGAACGAGGAGCTGCGCGGGCGGCTCGGCGACGCCCTCAGCGAGGAGCAGGGCTTCGTGCTCCCCCGGGGCGCGACCGTCGACGAGCACGCGACCTTCGAGCTGCGGCGCAAGCGCGGCAAGGTGATCCTGGTCCTGCTCGACGGCGACGACACCCCGGTCGGGACCCAGGTCGCCGTCGACCCGCGCATCCAGGAGCTGGTCGACGAAGGCGTGCTCCTGCGCGGCGTGCGGGTCGGCGAGAGCTATGTCCGCCGCGAGGGCGGCCACTACGACCTCGAGCAGCGCTTCGTGCTCACGGCCCGGCTCCACCTCGGGCCCGCGGACCGACCGCAGATGTTCCGCGGCTACCGGCTCGAGACCGTGCCCCGCGCCACCCCGCAGTATGAGGAGTGGGTCGCGCGGCTGGTGGAGAGCCTCCATTGAGCAAGAAGCGCGCGCCTCGCAAGAAGGCCCCCAAGGGGAGCGAGCTCTCGCCCCTGGCCCGCCAGATCCAGTCCTACGTGTGCGCCCGCTTCCCGATCCTCTACCTGGTGAGCTGGGAGGAGGAGCGGGTCCTGCGCGAGCTGGAGCAGGTCGCCATCGCGCAGCGCAAGCGCTGCTACGTGTGGAGCGAGACCGAGGGCGTCCGCAACGTGGCGCTCAGCCACGAGCGCCAGGAGGCCGAGGACCGCCGGGCGCGCGAGCCCGCCGCCGTCCTGGCGCGGATCCTCTACGAGGTCCGCGAGGGGCGGGACAAGGCGGCCAAGAACGGCTCGCTCTACGTGCTCTTCGACCTGCACGCGCACCTCGAGAAGGCCCCGATCCGGCGCCGCCTGCGCGAGCTGAGCCAGGCCCTGGTCGCGAGCAAGACGACCCTGGTCATCCTGGCCCCGCGCCTGCGCCTGCCGATGGAGCTCGAGAAGGAGGTCACGGTCGTCGACGTGCCGCTCCCGACCCGCGCCGAGCTCGACGCCCACCTCGAGGAGATCCTGGCCACCGGCAAGCTCCCCAGCGCTCTCGACGCGCGCCAGCGGGAGGAGCTGATCCGCTCGGCCCAGGGCATGACCCTGCGGGAGTTCGAGCAGAGCCTGGCCCTCGCCGCCGGCGAGCACGGTGAGCTGGGCGCCGACGCGATCCCCCTCGTGCTGCGGGCCAAGGAGCAGTCGGTGCGGACCTCCGGCGTGCTCGAGCTGATCCGCTGGGAGGAGGGCTTCGAGGAGGTCGGCGGGCTCGATCAGCTCAAGGGCTTCCTCAGCCACCGCCGGGACGCCTTCAGCGCCGAAGCTCGCGAGTTCGGCCTCCCCGCGCCGCGCGGGCTGTGCCTGATCGGGGTGCAAGGCTGCGGCAAGAGCCTCTCGGCCAAGGCCGTCGCCCGCTACTACCAGCTCCCGCTGCTGCGCTTCGACGTCGGCCGCGTGTTCGCCGGGCTGGTCGGCAAGTCGGAGGAGAACGTGCGCACCGCCCTCCGCCTGGCCGAGTCCATCGCCCCCTGCGTGCTCTGGATCGACGAGCTGGAGAAGTCGCTCGCTGGCAGCAAGAGCTCGGCCGTCAGCGACGCGGGCACGACCTCACGCGTGATCAGCACGATCACCACCTGGCTGCAGGAGCGCGGAGACATAGGCGTCTACGTGGTGGCGACCGCCAACGACATCTCCAACCTCCCCCCGGAGCTGCTGCGCAAGGGCCGCTTCGACGAGATCTTCTTCGTCGACCTCCCCGCGGCCGCCGAGCGGGCTCAGATCCTCGCGATCCACCTGCGCAAGCGGAAGCGGGACGCCGAGGCCTTCGACCTCGAGCGGATCGCGAGCGAGACCGAGGGCTTCTCTGGCGCCGAGCTGGAGGAGGTCGTGATCTCTGGCCTCTACAAGGCCTTCGCCGACGGCCGCCGGGAGCTGAGCACCCACGACCTGCTCCAGGCGACCGCGCAGATGGTCCCGCTCAGCCAGACCATGCGCGAGCAGGTGGACCACCTGCGCCAGTGGGCCCGCGGTCGCGCCCGGCCCGCCTCCAGCGTGTAGCCGCTGGCGCGCCGCGCCGCGCTGTGCCATAGAGGGGACCTGAGGGAAGGGAGCCCCTATGGCCATGTCTCAAGGTGCCCAGAAGGTGATCGGAATCGGCGTGTTCGTCGTGTGTGCCGCGGTGATCGGCATGGGCGAAATGGACAAGAAGAAGGCGGTCAAGGACTACAACGGCTACTTCAAGCGGATCAAGCCGCTGATGTCCCAGCAGGACGCCCTGCTGACCGAGGTCGGCCAGACCAACCCGCTCGAGGCCGCCAACAAGGCCAAGGGCTGGACCAAGAAGGCGCACGAGATCAAGGACAAGCTGAGCAAGAAGGCCCCCAGCAACGCCGAGCTCACGCCCATGCACGACAAGATCATGGAGGCCACCGGCTACTACGTGGAGGCCTTCGAGGTCCTCGAGAAGTCCGTCGGCCAGGAAGAGCTCGGGCCCCAGTTCAAGGAGAAGCTCGAGAAGTGGCAGGCCGCCCTGAAGGAGATCGACAAGCTTCAGCAGGCCTACGCCAAGGAACACGACCTCGAGATCAAATAGCGCGCGCCAGCGAACCAGCGACAGAGCCGCCGCCCGAGTGGGCGGCGGCTCTCTTCGTGTGGCCTCGGCCCCTCAGGCCTAGAGCGGCGTGCGCTGGCCTAGAGCGGCGTGCGCTTCTTGAGGTGGTCCAGGGTCAAGTTCATGACCTCGAGCAGGTGCAGGGCGATCCCATAGTGGCCACACTCGTACCACTTGATCTCGGGGCGACCTAGCTGGTTCCAGAGCGCATCGGTCGAGTTGCGCGGGACGATCTCGTCCTCGGTCGCGTTGAGCATCAGGACCTCGGCGGGGTTGACCCGATCGGCGTAGGTGCAGGGGTCGACCGGCTTGACGAGCGGGCGGAGCATGCCTGCGATCGCCTCGTTCTTGCCCAGGTAGCGGCCGAGGTTGGGGATGTTGCTCAGCAGCGCCGGCAGGTTGCCGCCGCCGAGGATCAGCACGGTCTGGCGGAAGCGGGGGTCGACGCCCTTGGCGACCGAGGACACGAAGGCCCCCAGGCTGACGCCAGCCACGCCGACGCGGTCGGGGTCGATCTCGGGCAGGCTGCGGAGGAAGTCACCCGCCCGGATCACGTCCTTGACGGCCTGCTGGAAGCCGCCGAAGGCCAGGATCGGGTCGCGGGTCGCCTGCTGGAGGAAGCCCTGCTTGCTCCCCTTGATCCGCCGCTTGCCGTAGTTGGGCAGCGAGATCGTGTAGGTCGCGATCCCGTTCGAGCTGAGGAACTGCGCCAGCATCTCCTCGGCCTCGAAGCCGCCGCCGAGGTGATGCACGATCACGGCCGCGGGCACGCGGTTGGTCTCGCTCGCGCCCTTGGGCCGGTAGTAGGTCCCGTGGATCGTCGGCCACTGCTCCTGGACCGGCGAGGGGAAGCTCACCTCCTGGCTGGTCATGCCGCGCATGGCGACGGCAGGGCCCATGGTGATCTTGAACTTGCCCTTCGCGAGTCGGTAGTGACGCAGGTCGGCGGGCTTGCCGACGCTCTTGGCGACGGGCAGCTCCGGGTTGGTGCCCCACAGGATCGTGGGCTCGGGCCGGGGGGCGGGACGGGCTTGCTGAGCGAGGGCGGGGGCGCTGGCCAGAAGGGCCAGGACGATAGGCGTGACGCGCATTGGGGTCCTCCGGTGCTTTCTCTTCTACGCCTGCAAAGAAAGGACGTTTGAACAGATAAGCCGTCGGCTGCCGACGCTACGAAGGCGCTTGACGAACATCCAGCTTTTCCGGGGCAGGCTAGCGGGCTACATAGGGGGCGGGGTCGCTCGCGCCAGCCTCGGCGAAGCCCTTGAGGCGGAGCTGACAGGCGTCGCAGCGCCCGCAGGCCAGCTCACCCTCGGGGTCGTAGCAGCTGATCGTGATCCCGTAGTCCACGCCCAGCTCGAGCCCGCGCTGAATGATCTGGGCCTTGGTCCAGTCGATCAGCGGGGTGCGGATCCGCAGGCGGGCGCCCTCGACTCCGGCGCGGGTCGCCAGGTTGGCCATCTCCTCGAAGGCGGCCACGTATTCGGGGCGGCAGTCGGGATAGCCCGAATAGTCGAGGGCGTTCACGCCGATGAACACGTCCTGGGCCCCGACCACCTCGGCGTAGGCCAGGGCGAAGGAGAGGAAGATCGTGTTGCGCGCCGGCACGTAGGTGACCGGGATCTCGTCTTCGGCCGCGAGGTCGCGGTCCTTGGGCACCTCCACCTCGGCGGTCAGGGCAGAGCCCCCGAAGAGGCGCAGATCGATCTCGGCCACCCGGTGCTCGACCGCGCCGAGGGCGCTGGCGACGCGGCGCGCGGCCTCGAGCTCGCTCGAGTGGCGCTGGCCGTAGGAGAAGCTCAAGGCGTGCGGCGCGTAGCCCTCGTCGCGCGCGATCGCGAGCACCGTGGCGCTGTCGAGGCCGCCGCTGAGGAGGACGATCGCCGGCTTCACGGGCTCACTCGGAGCCGGGGAGCAGGAACACGAAGCGCTGCCCGTAGATCTCGATCCGGTCGTTGTGGTCGAGGGGCCGGCTGGAGCGGACCTCGTCGCCGTTGACCGTCACGTCCCGGCTGGAGGGGGAGGTGTTGATCAGGGTGTAGCGGTCGAGCCCGCGGCTGATCACCGCGGCCTTCTTGGGCACGAACCAGCCCTTGAGGGCCATGTCGCAGGAGGAGTCCTTGCCGACCATGAACACCTCGCCCAGGGGGACGCGCACGGGCTCGCTGCCCTTGGGCCCGGGCAGGACGAGGAGCCCGCGGGCGCGGTCGTGGGTGTCTCCCTGGCGCTTGGCCTCCTCGGGGGCGAGGCGCAGGGTCATGCCGCCGAGGTCCATGGCGCCAGCCCCCAGGCCCTCGACCTTGAAGCTGCTCGCGACCTCGGCCGAGAAGCGGAGGCGATACTTGCCGATGCCGATCCCGTCGCCGTCGTTGAGCAGGGACATGCCCTCGACCTTCTTCCCGTTGAGGAAGGTCCCGTTGCCCGAGCCCTGATCGATCAGCGCGAAGAGGGCCTCGTGGACGCGGATCAGGGCGTGCCGGCGCGAGACGACCGGGCTGTCGAGGGTCACGTCGCAGGTGTCGTCGCGACCGATCACGATCTCTTCTTGCGAGAACTCGAAGTCGGCGAGGTGCTGGTTGGGCAGCGAGACGGTGATCCGGAAGGAGGGCTCACCGCCTCCGCGACTCTGGGCCTGCTTGGGAGCGGGCTCGGCCGCCGCCTCTTCTTCCTCGGCCTCTTCGCACCAGGCCAGGGCGTCCCAGGACTCCGCCTCGAGCTCTTCCTCCTCTTCCTCGAGGGCGGCCGCCGCCGCGGCGGCCTTGGCGTCGCCGATCAGCTCCGCGAGCTGATCCCGGCGCTCCTGGAAGAGGGCCTCCACGCGCTGGACCTCGAGCAGCACGCGCTGCTGGGCGCCTTGCTCTCCCGAGAGCGCCGACTCGGCCTCGCGGAGCGCAGCTTCGCTCTCGACCCGCAAGGCGTCGGCCTCGCTGAAGGCCTGGTCCAGGGCGGCCTGCCGGTCTTCGAGCTGGGAGATCTCCGCCTTCAGCTCGACCAGCTCGGCCTCGATCGCCGTGGCGCGCTCGTCGAGCTCCCCCAACAACTCCCGGGCCGCGCTCAGCTCGAGCTCGAGGCCCTGCGCGGCGACCTCGGCCAGGTCGCGCATCTCGGCGGCGGCGAGGGCCGCCGAAGCCTGCTCCTCGGCCCGCTTGGCGGCGGTGCAGGCCGCGATCGTCTCGTCGCGCTTGGCCTCGGCGGCGCTGAGCGCCTCGCGGGCCTCGTCGACCTCGGCCTGCGCTGCCTCGCGCGCCTCGACCGCGGCCTTCTCGGCGCTCTCGGCCTCCTCGCGTTTCGCGCGAGCGGCCTCCTCGGCTGCGCTGAGCTCCTTGAGCGCGGCGCGCTTCTTCTGCCGGAACTCCTCCGCCGCCGCGACCTCGTCGTCGCCCTCGGCATCGGCCAGCGCCTTGCGCGCCTCCTTCTCGGCCTTCTTGCCCTCGAGCTGGGCGGCCTCGGCGGCCTCGTGGGCCTCCCGGCGCGCGTTCGCCTCGGCCTCGGCCTCGCTCGCCGCCCCGCTGGCCTCCTCGAGCGCCGCCTCCTTGCCCTCCAGCGCCGCGCGGGCCGCCGCGACCTTGGCCTCCTCGGCCTCGATCTTCCTGGTCTCCGCTTCGCCCTCGGCCCGGGCGGACTGGCTGTCCTTGGCCAGCTGATCGGCCTCGGCGCGCTTGTCGAGGAGGGCCTGCTTGGCGTTGGCCAGGTCCTCCCCCAGCTTGTTCAGGCGCTGGGTGGCCGCGGACTTCTCCTCGGCGATCCCCTCCAGCTCGGCCTGGGACTGGTCCCGCTGCTTGCGCAGCTGCTCGAGCTGGTGGCCCAGGGGCTCGCGCTCATCCTCCAGCTGGCGGACCACCTGCTTGCGCTTGTCGAAGAGGGCGCGCCGCTCGCGGACCAGCCGCTCGAGCCCCGTGGCCCCGACGTGGAGCGCGTCCAGGACCTCTCGCGCCTGGCGCAGGGGCTGCTGGACGTTCTCGATGGCTGCCTCGAGGGCGGCCCGCGCGGTGTCCGAGGCGGCCTCCAGCGAGGCGCGCGCGGCGGCGGCCCGGTCTTCCTGCTCCTCGAGCGCCTGCTTGGCCTCCAACCAGGCATCTGCGCTCTCGGTGGCCTCCGCCAGGATCGCCTCGGCGACGTGGGCGTGGCCCTCGGCTGCCTTGACGGCCACGGTGACCTCGGCCGAGGGCTCCGCGGGGCCAGCGCTCCCCTGCGCAGGAGCCTCTGGCTGGGCGGTCTCGGACGCCTCAGCGGCCTCGGAAGCGCTCTCTGCCGGAGCCTCGGTCTCGTCCGCCGAGGTCGCCTCGGATTCCTCTGCAGGCGCCTGGGCGGCTTCCTCGGAAGTTGTCGGGTCGTCGCTCACTGGGCCCATGGTCACTCACCGATCCGACTTGCACCACCCCCTCCTCGGGGCGCGGCGATCCAGGCGGCGTCGGCCTCTTGGCCCAGCGATTCGAGCACTCCTCCCACGAGGTGCAAGCTCCCCGTGACGAGAATCGCGCGCTCTTCGGCCAGGGCCCACTCGCAAGCACGAGCCAAGGCGCTGTTCAGAGCGGGGTGGGCCTCGGCGGGCAGCCCCAGCTCGGCTGCCTCGGCGGTGAGCCGGTCGGCGGGCAAGGCGCGCAGCGGGTGGACCTCGGTCGCCACCACCGCGCCGAGGTGGGGCGCCAAAGCCCTCACCACTCCCCGCTCCTTGTCCTCCGCGGCGGCGACCAGGAGCAAGAGCCCCGCCTCGGCGCGGGTCGCGAGCGAGGCGGCCAGGGCCGCCAGGGCTGCGGGGTCGTGCGCGCCGTCGAGGATCATGCGGGGTCTCCCCGGCGCCCGGGGGAGCACCTCACCGCGCCCGCGCCAGCGCAGCTGGGCGGCGGCGGCCGGCAGATGGTCCAGCAGCTCGAGGTCCAGGCGCGCCAGGGCTCCCGCGGCCAGGGCGAGGGCCTGCGGCCACGCCGCGTGGTCACGGCGCGGGCAGCGCAGGGAGGCGCCGGGGACCCGGACCTCGATCTCGTCCCCCTGGGGGAGCGCGGCGAGGTCTTCGCCCAGCCACCAGGTGTCGCAGCCGAGCTCGGCCGCGCGCTCGGCGATCGCGCGCCGGGCTGCCTCGTCCTCGGGTCCAGCGATCAGGGGCACGCCAGGCCGCAGGATCCCCGCCTTCTCGCGCGCGATCGCGGCGGTGTCCGCCCCCAGGAGCTGGGTGTGGTCGAGCGAGATCCGGGTGATCACGCTCACGGCGGGGCGGACGACCTGGGTGGCGTCGAGGCGTCCCCCGAGCCCGACCTCGACCACGGCGCGCTCGACGCCCTCGGCCTTGAACAGGCTCAAGGCCGTCAGGATCACCAGCTCGAACCAGGTCAGGGGATCGCGCGGGTCCTCGGCCGCGAAGACCAGCTCGAGGGCCTGCTCCCAGGCGCTCGCCGAGGCCGGCAGCGGGCCGACGCGAACTCGCTCCCGCATGTGGACGAGGTGAGGCGAGGTGGTCAGCCCGACTCGCTCCCCGGCCAGGTCGATGGCCGCCGCGACCAGGGCGCACACGCTCCCCTTCCCGCAGGTCCCGGCCACGTGAACCACCGGGAAGGCATGCCCAGGCTCGTCGAGGCGCGCGGCCGCGGCGCGGACCCGATCCAGGCTGAATCCACCGACTGGAGGTTTGCGCTCGTGATCGATCCGCTGCGCGAGCAGCGCTTCGATCCGGGCGAAGTCGTCGCCGCTCACGCGTCGAGGACGATCCGCTGGCCAGCGACCGTGCGGGCGCAGCAGCTCAAGATCCAGCCCTCCTCCCGGCGGCGCTTGTTGAGCGCGTAGAGCGACTCGATCGCGGGCGCGCCGCGGACCAGCCGCACCTTGCAGGTCCCGCAGGTTCCGCCGCGACAGAGGGAGTGCAGGGGGACTCCCTGCTCCTCGGCGACCTCGAGCAGGACGCGCCCGGCGGGCACCTCGAGCTCTATGCCGCTGCGTTCGAAGCGAACGACGCAGGGGACCTTCACCGCGGCTCCTCCAGGGCTCCAAGGCGGAGCTTCGGGCGCGTGCGCGGACTCGTCGCGCGGGCTAGTCTGACCCTCATGCAGGTCGATCCTAGCCTCTACCGCGAGATCCCCGCCAACGAGCACGGGATCACCGCAGGCTGTGTCCTGTTGCCGACCGACACGGCCATCGTCGTCGGGGGCGGCACGAGCCGGGACTTCATCCGCCAGCAAGGCGGAGACGACTCGACCTTCATCCTGATCTTTGGGATCCGCCCGCTTCAGGACATGCTCGGTCGCGAGATTGAGATCCTGGAGGGGGTGTTCCTGAACACGGGCGGCCCTGGCTTCATCGCCACCTGGGACTACGACCAGCTCATGAGCGAGACCCAGCGCGGCGGCTGGACCGTGGTCTCGACCGCCGACGTGCTGGGCGAGTGGATCGAGCGCGTCGAGACGCGCATGAACCTCTAGCGCCCCTCCTGCGAGCCTCTCGACGCCGGTTCTTCCCAGCAGGACCCTGAGCACTCCTCGCTCCCATGAGGTGAGCTCGAGCCCTGCGCCCGCGGGCTCAGTCGCCGTGGCCGTGGGCGGCGAAGTATTCCTGCGCGCGCTGGAAGTAGGTGCGGGTGGTCCTGCGCTGGGCGGCCTCGCGGCGCTTGCGGTTCTTCTGCTTCATCGGTGGGCTCCTCTCGCCTACTCCCCATTCGGCACGGACCGTAGGGAGCTTGAGCACGAACTAAGTCCCACGTCCGCTTTGGGTTCGCTTCGTTCCACCTTTCCCGTCATCACTGTGTCCATCGTTCCACCCCGAACAGATTGCACCGAAATACGCCTGAAAGAAAAGCGCGTAAGTCGTTCTGCTTCGGTCTCGATACGAAAGGATGACTCGAGGCACGGGAATTGCCCTCTAAGAGGTCATGACGGACGGCTTTGAGACCATTCACCTGCGCGAGCCTGAGGCCGGGGACCTGGCAGCCCCGAACGCGAACGACGAGTTCGCGGCCGTTCGCGTCGGCGGAGCGATCGACGGCTACCAGGTGGTGGCCAACCTCGCCGAGGGCGGCATGGGCGCGGTGTTCCGCGTTCAGGACCGCGAGAGCCGCAACGAGGTGGCCCTCAAGACCCCCCTCCCCAACGGCCGCGGCGGTAGCTACCACAACCGCCTGCGCCGCTTCCTCCGCGAGGCCCGTCTCACCAGCCGCATGAAGCACGAGGGCGTGGCCCAGGTCCGCGACCAGGGCCAGTGCGAGGGCCTCCCCTACTTCACCGTCGAGCTCGTCGACGGCGTGCCCCTCTCCGAGCGCCTCTACCAGGAGGGCGTGCTCCCGATCGTCGAGGCCGTCCAGATCGTCGAGAAGACCGCCCGCGCCGCTCACCACGTCCACCAGAAGGGCGTCGTTCACCGCGACCTCAAGCCGGCCAACATCCTGATCCGTGAGGACGGCCAGCCGGTGATCATCGACTTCGGCCTGGCCCGCGACGCGCTCGGGATCGATCCCCGGATCACCGAGAGCGGCATCTGGCTGGGCACCCCCGCCTACATCAGCCCCGAGCAGGCCCTGGGTGAGGCCAGCCGCGTCACCCCCCGCGCCGACGTCTACAGCCTGGGCGCGGTGCTCTACGAGCTCCTGACCGGCCTGCCCCCCTACGGCGTCGGCAGCCCCCGCGCGATCTTCCGCGCCCTGCGTCGCGAGGACGTCAAGGCGCCCAGCTCCCTGCGCACCCTCCCCAGCTCCCTCGACGCCGTGGTCCTCAAGGCCCTCGCCCGCAGCGAGGCCGACCGCTACGCCAACGCCGAGGAGTTCGCGAACGCCCTGGCCGACCTCCTCGTCGAGTTCGAGGCCAACCCGCCCCGCGACGACCTCTCTAGCTCGGCCCTCGAGTGCAGCTGGGACGAGGACGAGAGCAACGAGTTCGGCCACGACACCGTCTGCGGCTGGAACGAGCCGAGCCACAGCAGCCACCACGAGATCCGCCTGGTCAGCGACAGCTCGCCGGGCCTCGAGGCCCTCCAGCAGGCCGCCGCCGCCGCGGTCGCCCTCGAGGACGCCCCCGTCAAGACCACCCGCCGGGCCAAGCGCAAGAAGGCCCGCGCCACGAGCAACGCCCGCCTCAAGACCCGCAAGCACAAGAGCGCCACCCGCCGCGCCCGCCGCCGCGCGGTGGTCGCCAAGCGCCGCCAGGGCGACGACCAGCTGGTGCGCTACCTCGCCTACGTCGGCCCCGCGATCCTGGCCGGCCTGGGCATGCTGCTCCTCCTCTAACTACCCTTCGTGCCCCTGCCGCTGCCCGTGCCCGTGCCCGAACAGGCCCCGGGCGCTAGCGCATCAGCGACAGCCCCAACCCAAAGAGATTCGCCCTATCCCGATAAATGGCGCCCGATAAAAGGTTCGAGGTCCCCTCCCCTTCTTGCTGACGTTCGTCCGTCAACCACGTCCGCGAGGGAGGGCCCGTGATCTCGTCCTATCTGTTCCTTCGTCACCTGCGCAGCGACCCCAGCGTCCACATCCTTCACTACAAGAAGGGCGAGGTCGTTCGCAGCGGCCGCGGGCTGGCATTCTGGTTCTTCCCGCTCTCGGCCTCGGTCGCGGCCCTGCCCGTCGCCGACCGCGAGCAGAGCTTCCTCTTCAAGGGGCGCTCGCAGGACTTCCAGGAGGTCACGGCCCAGGGCCTGGTCACCTACCGCGTCGCGGACCCCGAGAAGCTGGCCTCGCGCCTCGACTTCTCCGTCAGCCTCGACGACGGTCGCTACCTCAAGACCCCGCTCGAACAGCTGGCGGGGATCCTGACCCAGCTCAGTCAGCAGCTGACCGGCGAATACCTCGCCGTGACCCCCGTGCGCCACCTGCTGGCCCACGGCGTGGAGGAGCTCTCGGCTCAGCTGGGCGAGAAGCTCCCCCAGCACCCCAACCTGTGGGCGCTGGGGCTCGAGGTCGTGAGCGCGAGCGTCTCGGACGTCTCGCCCACCCCCGAGCTGGAGCAGGCCCTGCAGGCCCCGACCCGCGAGGGGATCCAGCAGGAGTCCGACGAGGCCGTGTTCCAGCGCCGCGCGCTGGCGGTCGAGAAGGAGCGCGCGATCCAGGAGAACGAGCTCGCCAACCGCATCGAGCTGGCCAAGCGGGAGGAGAACCTCATCGCGCAGGAGGGCCAGAACGAGCTCCGCCGCGCTCGCGAGGAGGCCGAGGCCAAGGGCGTCGCCGCCGAGGCGGCCGCGGCGCGCAAGCGCCTCCACGCGGAGAGCGAAGCCAAGGCCCTCGAGCTGCTCGAGGCCGCCAAGAACGGCGCCGAGCGGGACCGGATCGACGTCTACCGCGACCTGCCGGCGCGGGTCCAGCTGGGTCTGGCCGCCCAGGAGCTCGCGAGCAAGCTGCAGCGAATCGACCACCTCAACCTCTCGCCGGAGCTGCTCGGTCCTCTGCTGACCAACGTGCTGACCCTGGCTGAGGGCAAGCTGGAGCAGTAGTGCAGGGGAAGACGGCCCAGAGGACGACGGCGCAGCCTCGCGTCGTCCTCGTCACCCGGCCTACGGAATACGAGGCCCTGCTCGCGCGCCACGGGACGCGGGCCCAGGCCGAGTTCTTCCTGCGCACGCGCGGGCAGGACCTCGGCCAGGCCCACGAGCGCCACGAGCGCTTCCAGGCCGCGCTGCAGGGCGTCAGCTCCACGATCCCCGTCCAGTGGCGCCGGACCCACGTCCGGCGCGACGACCTGGCCCGCTTCCTCTTCGAGCCCGACGACTTCGTGCTCGCGCTCGGTCAGGACGGCCTGGTCGCCAACGTGGCCAAGTATCTCGACGGCCAGCCGGTGGTCGGGCTCAACCCGGACCCGGCAGCCTACGAGGGGGTGCTCGTCCCTCACCCACCGGAGGCAACGGCCGACCTGCTCGCGACCCTGCGGGCCGGCCGGGAGGTCGTCGAGGAGCGCACGATGGTCGAGGCCAAGCTCGACGACGGCCAGCGGCTGCTGGCCCTCAACGAGCTCTACCTCGGCCACCAGAGTCACCAATCCAGCCGCTACCAGATCGAGCTCGGCGGGCGGAGCGAGAACCACTCCAGCTCGGGCGTGATCGTGTCCACCGGCACCGGCGCCACGGGCTGGACCCGCTCGATCCACCGCAACCGGGTCACGCCCATCGAGCTCCCCGAGCCGAGCGAGCGACGCCTGTGCGTGTTCGTGCGCGAGGCCTGGCATAGCGTGGCGACCGGCGTGGAGCTGACCGACGGCGAGGTGCGCGAGGGCGAGGAGCTGATCGTGACCTCTCGCATGAACGAGGGCGGTTCGGTGTTCGGGGACGGGATCGAGGCTGACCGCCTCCGCTTCGACTGGGGCCGGCGGGCTACGATCCGCCTGGCTCAGGAGCGCCTGCGCCTGGTGCGCTGAAGCTTCAGCAAGGGGAAGCCGCGTCACGTCCGCGTGACACAGCACGCCGGGCGCACAGGGCCTAGGCTTGGCACAGGAGTTGAAGAGCCAAGCCCATGCCAGAAGAACCCGAGCCCACCCCAAGCGCCCCCCCTCTCGCGGCTGCTCCCCCGCTGGCGCCCCCGCCAGCCCGTCTCCGCAAGAGCCCCTGGCGCTGGCCCCTGCGGCTGCTCCTGCTGGCGATCCTGGTCGGCGGCGTGGTCGCCCTGCGCGCGACCGTGCTCAAGCCCAAGCCGCTGCAGGTGCGCGTCAGCGCGGTCACCCGCGGGAAGGTCGAGGCCACGATCACCAACTCACGCGCGGGCACCGTCCGCGCCCGGCGACGCTCCAAGCTCTCGGCCGAGACCGGCGGGCGGGTGGTGGCGGTCCACTTCAAGGAGGGTCAACGCGTCGAAGCGGGCGCGCTCCTCGTCGAGCTCAGCGACGACTCGCAGCGCGCGCGCCTGCTCGCGGCCCAGCAGGCGCTGCACGTCGCGCAGGCCCAGCGGAACGAGGCTCACGTGCGCGCGACCCGGGCCAAGCGCGAGCTGAAGCGGAACACGGCTCTGGCCGAGACCAGGATCATCACGCCCGACCAGCTGGACTCCCTGGCCAGCGCCGCGGAGGCGGCCCAGGCCGGCTTCGAGAGCGCGCGGGCTCGGGTCAGCCAGGCCACGGCCGAGGTCGCCGTGGCCGAGGTCGAGCTGCGCAAGTGCCGGGTGGTGGCGCCCTTCGGGGGCGTCCTGGCGGAGGTCAGCGTCGAAGTCGGAGAGTGGGTGACGCCGGCCCCGACCGGGATCGTGGTGCCCGGGGTCATCGACCTGATCGACACGCGCTCGATCTACGTCAGCGCCCCCATGGACGAGGTCGACTCGGCGGTGATCGCGACCGGGCAGCCGGCCCGCGTCAGCCTCGACCCCTACCCAGGCCAGACCTTCCCGGCCAAGGTCTCGCGCGTCGCCGCCTACGTGCTCGACGTCGAGGCCCAGAACCGCACGGTCGAGGTCGAGGTCGAGCTCGAGGACTCCGCTCACGCGGCCAAGCTCCTCTGCGGGACCTCGGCCGACGTCGAGGTGATCCTGAAGGTCCGCCCCGACACGCTGCGGATCCCCGCCGCGGCCCTGGTCGAGGGCGAGCGCGTCTACTGCGTCAGCGACGGGCACATCGTCGAGCGCCAGGTCGAGGTCGGGCTCAAGAACTGGGACTGGATCGAGGTCACCTCTGGGCTGAAGGAGGGAGAGGAGGTCGTGACCAACCTCGGCCTGGTCGGGCTCGGACCAGGCGCGGCCGTCGAGGTCCTGAAGTGATCGAGCTGCGCGACGTGTGGCGGACCTACACCCTGGGCGGGGAGGCCTTGCACGCCCTGGCCGGGGTCAGCGAGACGATCCAGCCAGGCGAGCACGTCGCGATCATGGGGCCCTCGGGCTCGGGCAAGTCGACGCTCCTCAACGTGATCGGCTGCCTCGACCGGCCCAGCGCCGGGACCTACCTGCTGGAGGGGGTCGGCACCGGCTCCCTGGACGACGACGAGCTCTCGCGGCTGCGCGGCCAACAGCTCGGCTTCGTGTTCCAGGCCTACCACCTCGTCGCCCGCCTGACCTCGATCCAAAACGTCGAGCTGCCGCTGCTCCTCGCGGGGATCGGGCGCGCGGAGCGCCGCTCGCGGGCGCTGGCCGCGCTCGAGGCCGTGGGCCTGGCCGACCGCCTCGAGCACCGCCCGAGCGAGCTCTCGGGCGGGCAGCGCCAGCGAGTCGCGATCGCGCGGGCCACCGCTATGGGGCCGCGGGTGCTGCTCGCCGACGAGCCAACCGGCAACCTCGACTCGGCGGCCGGCGCGCAGGTGCTCGACCTCCTCGGCCGGCTCCACGCCGAGGGGCTGACCCTGGTCCTGGTGACCCACGACCCGCTGGTCGCGCGCCGCGCGGACCGCGTGATCGTGCTCGTCGACGGACGAATCGAGCACCGGCTGCCCGGCAGCGAGCTGGTCGGCCTCGAGCAGCTCCTCCGCCCCGAGGCGACGTGAGCCTGTTCGACCTGCTCTCCTTCGCCTCGACGGCGCTCCTGCGCCAGCGCCTGCGCACGGCGCTGAGCCTGCTGGGCGTCGCGATCGGGGTCGGGGCGGTGGTGCTGCTGACCTCGCTCGGCGAGGGCGCGCGGCGCTACGTGACCGGGCAGTTCGAAGAGCTGGGGACCAACCTCTTGATCGTGATCCCGGGCAAGACCGAGACCAGCGGCGCGCTGCCGGGGATCGGCAAGGCGCCCAACGACCTGACCCTCGACGACGCCGAGGCGCTGCGGCGCCGGGTCCCGCAGGTCCGCCGGATCGTGCCGGTCGTGGTCGGGCCGGAGACCGTCTCGCGCGCCGGCCGCGAGCGGCAGGTGATCGTGATCGGCGCCACCCACGAGTTCCTCGACGTGCGCAAGCTCAAGATCGCCTCCGGTCGCTTCCTCCCGCCGATCGACCCGCAGCGCAGCCAGCCGATCGCGGTGATCGGCGACACGGTGGCCAAGGAGCTCTTCCCAGGCGAGAGCCCGCTGGGCAAGGTCCTGCGGGTCGCCGACTGGCGGATCCGGGTCGTGGGGGTGCTGGCCGATCGAGGCACCCACATGGGCCTCGACACCGACCAGCTCGTGCTGATCCCGGTCGGGACGGGGATCCGGCTCTTCGATCGCAGCTCGCTGTTCCGGATCCTGGTCGAGGTCCAGGCCCAGCCCGAGATGGAGGCCGCCAAGGAGGGGGTCCGCCGGGTGCTCAAGGAGCGGCACGACGACGAAGAGGACGTGACCTTGCTCACCCAGGACTCGGTGATGTCCAGCTTCTCGAGCATCCTCGGCGCCCTGACCGCCGCCCTGGCCGGGATCGCCGCGATCTCGCTCTCGGTCGCCGGGCTGGGGATCATGAACGTGATGCTCGTCTCGGTGTCCGAGCGCACGGCCGAGATCGGTCTGCTCAAGGCGCTGGGGGCCACGAGTGGCCAGGTGCTGGGGATCTTCCTGGCCGAGGCGGTCCTGCTCTCGAGCGCAGGCGGGCTGGTCGGCCTGAGCGGGGCCCTGATCGTGCTCGAGGTCGTCGAGCTGGCCTACCCAGGCTTCCCCCTCAGCGCGCCCTGGTGGGCCGTGTTGGCGGCCCTCGGCGTCTCGGTCGGCGCCGGCGCGCTCTTCGGAGTGCTCCCCGCGCGGCGCGCCACTCGACTGGATCCCGTCGCCGCCCTGGGGAAGGGATGAGAGCCCCCGACCTGCTGGCCTTCTGCGCCGGGGCGGTCACCGCCCACCGCCTCCGCTCCGCCTTGTCGGTGCTCGGGATCGCGATCGGGATCGCGGCCGTGACGCTCCTGACCGCGATCGGCGAGGGCACGCGAGGCTACGTCCTGAGCGAGTTCTCGCAGTTCGGCACGAACATCCTCACGATCAACCCGGGCAAGACCGAGACGGTCGGGATCCCAGGCGTGCTCGGCGGCACGACCCACAAGCTGACCGTCGACGACGCGGACTCGCTGCGCCGCCTGCCGGGCGTGCTCGACGTCGTCCCGCTCTCGGTCGGCCAGGCCCGGGTCGAGGCCAAGGGGCGCGGGCGCAGCGTGTTCATCTACGGCGTGACCGAGTCGATGCCGCGGGTGTGGAAGTTCCGCGTGCGCCAGGGCAGCTTCTTGCCCGAGGGTGACTGGCGCCGCGGCGCGTCGGTCGCCGTGCTGGGACCGACGCTCGCCCGCGAGCTCTTCGGCGAGGAGAGCGCGCTGGGTCAGTTCGTGCGCGTCGCGGGCACCCGCCTGCGCGTGATCGGGGTCATGGCGCCCAAGGGGCGCCTGCTCGGCCAGGACATCGACGACGTGGCCTACGTGCCCGTGGCGACCGGGATGCGGATGTTCAACCAGGAGGAGCTGCAGGAGGTCCACGTCACCTTCAGCCACGAGAGCATGACCGACCAGATCGAGGGGCAGGTCAAGGCGCAGCTGATCTCGCGCCACCGCGGCGAGGAGGACTTCACGGTCACCACCCAGAGCTCGATGCTCGAGGTGCTCGGCAACGTGCTCGGCACGATCACGGCCGCGATGGGCGCCATCGGCGCGATCTCGCTCCTGGTCGGGGCGATCGGGGTCTTGACCACGATGTGGATCTCGGTCGGCGAGCGGACCGACGAGGTCGGGCTGCTGCGGGCGCTGGGCGCCACGGGCCGCCAGGTGCTCGCGGTGTTCCTGGTCGAGGCGGTGATCCTCTCGCTCCTGGGCGGAGTGGCGGGGATCGGCGCGGGCGTCGGCCTGGCGGTGGTGCTGCGCTTCGTCCTGCCGGGGCTGCCGCTCACGATCTCGTTCGGCTTCCTGGGCGCGGCGGTCCTGGTCAGCGTGGTGACCGGGCTCCTGGCCGGGGTGCTGCCCGCTCGTCGCGCGGCGCGGATGAACCCCATCGACGCGCTGCGGGCGGAGTAGCCGGAGCGCGAGGGCGGAGTACGGCGCGAGCGGCCCAAGCGTCAGGCCTAGCTACAGCCCCTCCCCTACGGCCGGTGTTGACATGTGGAGAAGCGTGACGACGCCGTTTCGGGACGGGCTGTAGCTAGAGAGCGCTTTGAAAGGAGTTCATGGCGCTCTGCAAAAATTGCAATTTCGGTTGTTGCAGATGGGGCCTTGCGCGACGGCGACGAATCAGCATTCTGTGAGGCTATGGCAGAGAGGTGCCGAACGAACTCTCCAGAGCGAGTCGGCATGCGCGTCGGCACGAGACGTGCTCTCTCGAGCCCCTCACCCAGAAGGGAAGATTACGTGGAGTCAACCCGTTGGTTCACGATCCTAGGGCTTGCGCTGCTCTCCGCTCCAGCTCTCGCGGCGGACCCTTATCAGCCATCCGTCCTTCGGCTCGAGTCCGGAGGCTCCATCCGGGCCGAGGTTCGACCAGGGAGCAAGGAGACGCTCGTGCTCCGCTTCCCCGAGGGCCACGTCCGTGTCTCGCGCCGCTGCGTGAAGGAGCTAGAGACCGTCGAGACCCTGACTGACGAGGCGCTTGAGAAGCGCTTCGCCGTCGCTCGGCACTCGCCCAAGAAGCTGGTCGCCCTCTGCAAGGAGCTGCCCTCCGCGCAGGCCGCGGCGCTCCTGACCCGCTGTCTGCTGAACACGGACGACGAGGCAATGCGAGCGCTCGCGACCGACATCGTCCGCGAGCGCAAGGCAGACTGGATCTTCGAGCTGCTCGCCTTTGGCGCACGCGACGACGAGTCCGCCCTGTCGGGCGCGCGTCGAATGGCAGCTGACACCCTGCGCTGGCGCGTCGCGCACCACCGCGACGGAGACTTTGCTTGTGGATTCCGAATCTCGCGTGGCTCCCGCCACCAGGCGGTCGTACGCTTCCCCGAAGGCGAACTGCGCTTCCCCTTCGATCGCCTCGAGGGGTTGAGCCCGGTCCCCTTCCTGGCTCCGACCCCTCCGGGCAAGGAGCAGGCCCACGACCCGTTCCAGAACGCTCCCGCGCTGCCAAGTCCCGCGCTGCTGGCCCAGCTCGTCGAGGGGAGCAGCCCAGCCGAGGCCAACGGCCTCCTGCTACGGGCATTCCTCGCCGGCGGGGAGCTCCGCGCCGCAGCGCAGCCCCTCCTCCGCGTCGGCGAACGGACCTGGCTGTTGCAGCTCCTCGCCCACTGGGTCGTGAAGCCGCGCGAGGCAGCGTTCGCAGCGGACGCGCTCAGGCAGGCTGTGCGCGAAGCGCGCTGGAGTCCTGGCCTGGTCACGCTGGCCGACAAGCGGACCAAGTTTCACTGCGAGTATTTCCTGGAGAACGATCAGAAGACCCTCAACGTCCGCTTTGGCAAGCTGCGGCTCGAGCTCGAGGGGGACGACTACGTCGAGGTGGCCTCCCTCGAGGACCCGTTCACGATCTCGCCTCCCCCACGCCTAGTGGACGCTGACAGCTACCGCGACTGGCTGGGGCGCGGCACGGAGAGCAAGAACGGGCGCCGAATGTTCTCCCTGCTTCAATCGGAGGATCGGCTGCGTGAGATCGCTGCGCTCGAGCTCCAGCAGAAACGTGCTCCTCAGCTCCTGCTGCTCTGCTTGCGCCGTTCGGAAGCCATCGCCACCGTGCGAGCCGTAGCCGCGACCCTGCTCGCCATGAACCGTCCTCGCCGGAGCGAGCTGGTCGAGACCCTGCTCGATATCAGCGCAAACTCCCAACGTTGGCGGGCGCAGATCGCGATGCGCGCGCTGTCCCGTCACTTCCAGCAGCAGGAGCTCGTCCGCATCCCGCGTAACTGGGAGAAGGCACTTGAGTCGAACCACGTCCGCAATGCCCTCTTGCACCTGATCATGGGGTTCGACCAAGTCGCTCACGAGCTGGTGGAAAAGCTCGCCCGTGAGGAGAGTCGCAGTCGGCTCGCGAAGGTCCTGCGACTAATCGCCGCGGCCAAGCGGCCCTTCCGGGCCGAGCCCATCCTGAAGATCCTCAGCGATCGTGACTCCTACACGGTTCGCAACGCAGCCGCCGACGCGCTGCGTGTCTCCCTCGACCCCGAAGCGATCTCGGGCTTGATCGACGTTCTGCGGACGGTCTCCACCCGCGACAGCGAGCGGGCCAGGGCGCTCTGCCAGCGGATACGGGGAGCCCTCCGTGGGCTCACTGGAACCAAGATCGAGGGGGGGCCAGAGGCCTGGGAGCAGTGGTTGAGCAGGCACCAGGTGTTCCTCGACACCTATCTCGAGGACTCCGAGACCGTTGCCGACCCAAGCGCACCGCACGTCAAGCGCCTGGCTGCCGTCGGTCGGCTGAAGCACCTCCCCAGCGCGGCCGGACTCCAAGCGCTCGGCGAAATGCTTCGGGAGGACGATCTCGACCACACCCTGCGGTCGGCGGGCATCGCGATCATTGCTCAGGCTGGGATCACCCGCGCCTGGGCCACTCGCCCCTTGCTCCCTCTGCTCGAAGTCCCCGGCGCTGCGGCAGAAGCCCGCCGCAGCCTCCAGCAGCTCTACGAGACCGATCGTGCGAACCGTGAAGCTTGGGCCAAGCTCCTCGAGCGCCACTCGTATTGCCCACCCCTCCGAGCGCTCGAGCCCTAGACCTTGGTTCCGACGCGGGGTGAATTGGACGAGTTGGTTCGCCAGGCCCAGGCTGGAGACCGTGCGGCATTTGCCCAGATCGTGGCGAAGCTCAGCCCGCTGCTCATCCGCTTCTTCGCGCTGCAGGGTCAGGACCCAGAGCGCGCCGAGGAGTCTCTTCAAGAGACCTTCGTCCGGGTCTACACCAAGCTCCAGCGCTACGGCGCCCGCTCCGACTTCCGCACCTGGGTGCTCGGGATCGCACGCAACGTCCACCGAGAAGCCGGACGAGCCCGCCGCTACGCCGAGGTTCAGCCCAGCGATGCCAGCAGCGAAGGCAGCGCGCTCGATCACCTGGCCACCCAGGAGCGACGTGAAGAGTTGCGGGCTGCCCTTGCGCGCTTGCCTGAGAGGATGCGCGAGGTGCTCCACCTACGCTTCGTGGAGCGACTCAGCTGCGCGGAGATCGCCGAGCTCATAGAGGCCTCTCCCCAGGCGGTAAGCCCCTTGATCTACCGTGCCAAGAAGGCGCTACGTGAGGAACTCGAGCGGGGGAGCTCGTGAGGGCAGGCGCGCTCGCTGCCGCGGGGTTGACGGGGTTTCTACTCGTGGGGGCGGTGATTGCCATTCGCCGGGGACCCCCTCCCTCCCCTGCCGCTGCAGCCCTCCCCCCGCTTAGCCCTCGCGGCGAGACGCTGCGCGGGGTCGAGGTGTTCGCGCCTGGCTACCGCTCGAACGAAGAGATCGTTGAGCTGTGCTATGCGGTTCACGAAGCGGTTTCGAGCTCGCTCGGCAGCGAGAGCTCGCCTACCGGACTCCGCCTGCACATGTTCTCCGGTCCCTCGGTTGCGGAGGCCTACGTCAAACAGGCGACCGGTCGGCACCAGCGGGGGACCAGCTACGTGCGCCTAGGCGACCAGCGCCTCGTTGTGCTCGAGCCCGCCTCCGACTGGCGCCTGCTCCTCCACGAGATCAGTCACGACGCAACCTGCCAAGTGCTGGGAGAAGACCTACCCGCCTGGTTCGGCGAGGGGCTCGCGGTCAGCTTCGAATCGTGGTTCCTGACGGGAGGCCGCCTCTTTCAACGCCCAAACGTGACATGGGCGACCCGATTCCTCGAGCACCATGAGGCCAACGAGCTCCCTGCCCACGAGGTCCTGAGCGGGGGCCTGCGATTCAACGGGTCGGCCTCCTACGCGCGCGCCTGGGCCTCCTACGAGGCGCTGCGGTTCTTGGCCCGCTGGGGAGGCAGGCTCTCGCCTGCGACCCCCGCCCCTGCTGCCGCCCTCGATCAGCTAGGCCTCTCGCTGGCAGAGGCCTGGGGTCGCCCGCGCCGCTGGGTGACAGCCTGGTCCGGCCGCGCTCGAGCGGCGCAGGACCAAGCTGAGCGGCTCCGCTTCCTCGCGTTGGCCTCCGCCGCCGAGACACGCCTCCACCCGCCTGACCTCGATCCGAGTGAGACCAACCTCGAGCTGGCCGAGGTCCTGCGAGAGCTCGGCGAGGACCCTGTCGCTGAGCGCGCATCCGCGGTGCTCGTGCGCCTTCGCGGCCAGCAAGCCGACTGGGTTCACCTGGCCCGCAGCGCGCTCCAGCGAGGCTGGAGGCGCGTGGCTCGACACGCGGCCCGGAAAGGTCAGGAGCGGCATGGGCCGACAGAGCTGCTAACTCGGCTCCAGGGGGAGGACCCTCCCCCGCGCGGACTCGTTGAAGCCCGCGCGGGCAAAATCGAGCTGTCCTCCAAGACCTGGGACGCCGGCCCGCTACGTGAGTTGGCCCAATCCTGCGAGCGTGCCCTCGAACGTGTCCAGGCCATGGGCTGGGAGTTGATCCACGATCCGCGGCTGAAGGTCGAGTTGCCAGGCGCCGGGGCGGCCGACGTGATCGGGTGGCCCGCAGACCCAGCCTTGGCTCGAGTCTTGGTCGCCAGGTTACGCGCTTGCTTCGCCCCACCGAAGGCGCTCCGCTGGCAGCTGGTTGGGGCGGTCGAGGCCATGTCCTGGGAGCTGGACCCCGCCCGAGGCCAGCGCTCGCGTGCCCGGCTACGTGGTGCCCTCGCCGCTCATCCCTCACTGATCTGGCAGGACGCGCGAGACCGCTTCACCCCGAGCGTGCCGGCGCTACGGGCGGCGGCGGCTCTGGACGTCACAGCCAACGTCCCACTCGAGGAGAGCATCGAGCGCTCTAGTTTACAGCCAAGCGATTACGCTCTCGTGGCCACGGACCTAGGACGGCGTAGCGCCCTGGAGGTAGCCCTTCAGGGCCAACTCAACCCGCTGGAGCGCTGGTGGATCGTGTTCCGGTCCCTCGAACTGGGGGGAGACGACCTCAGCGCAGCGACCCGCAGCCTCGAGAAGCGCGGGCGAGAGGCGGCTGCTCGCTGTCTCGCCGAGGTTTCCAGGCGTTGACTCGCAAGGACTTACGACCCGCCTCGAAAATCAGCGACATATCCTGCCCGCGACCATCACTCCTGTTTGCCTACGAAGGAGTGCAGAGAAATGAAGAAGCTTGGAATTGTCTTGGGTTGCCTGGCGGCGGGTGGCCTGTTGGCGTTTGCGCTGATTGGTGGCCCGGTCGGGGATGACTCTCAGGCGCAGAAGGCGCCCCAGGGCGCGGTTCTTGGCGGAAGCGGGTCCGGTTCTGGCAGCGGCTCAGGAAGTGGCTCGGGCAGCGGGTCCGGTTCGGCGAGCGGCTCGGGCAGCGGGTCCGGCTCGGCGAGCGGTGGCAGCGGCGCGGGCGTCTCAGTCGGCCTGACCAGCGAAGCGAACATCGAGATTAGCGAGCCTGGCTCGAGCGGTTCGGGTTCGGGCTCGGGTTCCAGCGGTTCGGGCTCGGGCTCGAGCGGTTCGGGTTCGGGTTCCAGCGGCTCGGGCTCGGGCGGCTCGGGCAGCTAGACCGAACGAACGGATTGGCCATGAACTCCAGCTGTGAAGAGATCGGACCACTTGTTGAGGCCTTCCTCGATGGTCTGCTCTCGGCTGACGAAGCGGCGCTCGTCGATGCACATCTCGCGGTCTGCGAAGCCTGCGCAGCGACGCCTAGCGCGGAATTCGCGGACCTGCTGGAAGACTATGGCTGTCAACCAGACGTCGTGGCGAGCGCGGGGCGGTGGCGATCGGTCCTGCCCCCTCGCCGCGCGCCTGGCCCGCGTATCCCGTCCATCCTGTGGGCCGCCGTTGCGGCTGCCCTCCTGGTGGGAATCGGGCTGGCGGCGTTCCAAAGCGTGGGCGGGAGCCCCAGCGACCCTCAGCAGCCAAGGGGAGAGGTCTACGGCTCGAGCTCTCCGCACGGCGCCTACCTCTCTCCGGCTGCTGAAGTCGTGTCCCGCACGGAGCGGGGCCCGAGCGTCACGATCCTCTCGGAGGGTGACGTCCGACTCGAACCTGAAGACGAGTCCAAATGACAGCGGTTCACAGCGACAAATCAGTCGACCTCACCGGGGGGCAGCGCTTGACTCCCCGGGCGTTCTCGTTGCTCGAGGCCTTGGTGGCCTCGAGCATTCTGATGGTATTGCTCGGCGTGGCGTTCTCCTTCATGCGCACGCAGATGGCCTTCGGCAACCAGGCTCAGCGACAAGCCTTCGGCAACGCCGAGGCCCAGCGGGTGTTCAACGAGACCACTCGGATTCTCCGCACGGCGGTCGTGGAGCACACGAGCAGCACCTACGTAACGACGGCGGTGGAGTATTTCGCCACGATCAAGCTACGTCCGATCCAGGACCCAGCCTACGTCGTGAACGGAGACGAGCTGCTGCTCGACGTGGCGGATAGCAGCGCGAGCCTCGAGGTCGTCGATTCGACTGGCACCGTGGTAGGGCAATCCTACGACTCCCTGGCGAACGGGAACGATGCCGCAACGCTCCAGCTCAGGCTTGGGGACGGATCTGTGCGGGTGATCTCTCGCCAAATCGCCCGCTTTCGCGTCCGCAACCTCGGGGATTACCTCCAAGTCGAGCTCGCGCTCAAGATCCCCCTTGGGACGCAAGAGGGGGGCGTCGCTGCAGTCGTATCCCCGCTTCCAGTTGCGAGCGGCGATGTCGCGGTCGTGGAATACGACTCCAACAGCATGCAGTGACCAAGAAGGAAGGAACACCAACGATGAAGTTCTCCCCCACAACGGTTTGTTTGACGCTGTCCCTGTTGGGTGGCTTGGCCTTGGCTGGCGGTGGCACGGCGGTGGTGCCCGGCCACCTCGGACTACACGGTAGCGCCACCGATCCGCCCTCCGACGTCCAGGTCGACACAGGCGTCGGCGGCGAGGTGAAGCGCGTCACCCCCCTGATCCCGGAGTTCACCTACGTCGCCCCGACCGGAGGCACTGACGTCGGTGGGCCATTGACCTCGGGGCAGAGCTACGTCGCTGGGACATATCACTACTCCTCGGCCAACGTCAACGGAGGGACCCTGTCCTTCACGGGTGGCGGGACAGTCAGCCTGCACTTCCGCGGGAACGTCTCGTTGGATTCCGTCACGATCGACCTCCAGGACGGCACCAATCTCGTGATCTACGGAGACGCTGGCGTGACGATCGTGTCCCCCACATACACCGGAAACGGGCAGGTCCAGATCCAGGCTGCTGGAGATATCACCGTCCGCACCACCAGCTTCCGTGGCGCGGCCCTGGCGAACAACAAGTTGACGCTCTCGGCCTCGAACCTGGGGAACATCTCGCTCGACGACTCCCTCCTGACTGCTCAGCAGGCTGGCGCTAGCAAGACCCTCAAGATCATGCCGATCGTCGAGAAGTAGGACTGACGATGCAGCTCACTACCCTCCGCGCCCGCGCTAGGCGCGGCACTGCTCTCCTTCAGGTGTTGGCACTGATATTGGTCTCCACGGCTGTGGTGGGCCTCGTCTTGACCTCCACCTCGACTCTGCACCAGCAGTCGCGAGGTGTCGTTGAGACCTCAATGGTTCGTAACCAGGCGAGAGGTGGTGTCCACCTCGTTGCCGCGTTCCTGAGCAAGGATTTGTCCAAGGGAACCGAGATCACTCCGACCAACAACCCCGCTCTGTGGGCGGGGAACGGGGTCGGCGCTCCTTACTACATGGTCCTCGTTGGGCGGGGCACGAACGTGCTGGTCGATACGACGGGCACCTTCTATACGCCTGGCGACCCTGGCTCGATCGTCGACTTCGACGCGGGTGGGGCGGGCAGCGCCCGGGACTTGTTGACCAACACCGCCGTCGACTTCGGGCTCGGCGGCCCCATCGAGTTCGCGGTCCGGGTTGAGCACAAGACGATCTCTGCGGGCAGTTTCTACTACGAGGTCCAATCCCTGGCCAAGGGCACGGACTCGAACTTCAGCGACCCCAACCGGCCGACGATTCTCAAGATGCACGCCGCCCTGACCCCGGCCGCCGCCACGCCTTGGGAGTTCGGGATGGCGGGTCTCAACCAGGTCGAGATTCAGGGTGCCGGCACATTCGGAATGATCGACAGCGACGGGAAGACCAACACCGTCGTGGCGACTAACGGCTCGATCACGAAGAACTGAGGAGGTTCCTGTGATCAGACTCTCCAGGCACAGAATCCGTGACTTCAGCCTTGTCGAGGTCATCGTCGCGCTGGGAGTGCTCACCTTGCTGCTCCTGGCCCTGGCCGGTTGCTTGGTCAACTCGGTCACCTTGAATTCGGTGATGCAGGAGCAGCGATCCGCCGTCTCCCTCGCCGAAGGGGCCATGAACTACGTGCTCGCCAACAAGGACTTCCGGGGCACCTACGCTGACTCGAATGGCGACCCCTATGCCAAGACCACAGACGCCACCAACGTCTGGCAGCTGCCCTTCAGCTCGCTGCGCGATCTCGAGTTTCAGGAGATGAACGAGTTCACTGGAGATCTCGCCATTACGCCCTACGCCTACGACGGCACCAACTCGCCCCCTACCTCGGTCAGCGCGGTTACGGACTGGCTGGCTGCAGACTGCTTCGAAGTCGTGATCACCGTGACATGGACGCCAACCACGGCCAAACGGGCGGGTGAGGCGACGACTCGGACGGTCACTTTGAAGACCTACTACTTCCCGCAAACGTCATCTTGAACGCCGGACTGCGTGCATAGGCTCACCCGCCAGCGGGTGAACAATGCCGCGGCGCTCGCGGCCGTGCTCACCTTGGCCCCCTGGGCTGAGGCGAGCGCTACTCCTTCCGGAGCTCCCGAGCTAGTGATCACGGAAGTCCAACAGGTGGCGCCGGAGTTCCTCGAGATCTACAACGCGAGCGCAGGCCCCTATCAGCTGAAGGGTGTCTCTCTGACAGGGGACCTGCAATACGTCTTCCTGGACGAGCGGACCCTTCAACCGGGTGAAGCCATCGTCTTGGCCCAAAGCCCTCGCGCGCTGCGGGCCGCAGCAGAAAGCGTCTGGGAGGTCCCCTGCTTGCCCTTTCGTGGGCGGATCCGCAACGAAGGCGGCAGGATCGACCTCTACGACGGCCAAGGTCGTTTGCTCGACGCCGTCCGTTATGGGCGCGCACCCGGCGAAGGCTGGTCCGTTCAGCGGCGTTGCCTCACGACAACCTATCGGGGCGAGCTCAACTGGCTCGAGGCCCCCGAGACTCCTGGGGTGGTTCCGCCTTCCTGGGACCTTCCTGAGCTTGCCGCCGACGAGTTGGACCTGCGACCCCGTCGAGCTCGGCCCAACGAAGGAGTCGTCGTCTCGCTCCGCCTCCACGGCAAGCCCCCTGAGCTCGCCCAGGTGGAGTGGTGGGGTCCCGGGAGAGAAGGAAGCGCTCCCCTGGTCCAGGTCGGACAGCGCTACGAGGCGCAGATCCCACCTCAGCCGGATCAGTCGACGACTCGCTACAGGATTGTGTTGGCTGGAGGGGGGATTGAACGTCGTATCGAGCAGGACCCGCTGAGCGGGGAAGAGCTACGATTCCTCTGCTTCGCTCCGCTCTCCACTCAACTGCCGGTCTACTGCTTGGAGCTCGCGCCTGGCGACGAACAGGCGCTGCAGCTGCACCCGGCGCGACAGCGCTTCAAGGCGAACCTCAGCGTTGCCGAGCCTGGACGAGCTCTCCGCTACGTCGGAGACGTCGAGCTGCAGGCGCAGGGCGACGAGGATCGTCGTCGCTGGGCGAAGCGTTCCTGGCGGGGCGAGCTACGTGAACCCTATCGGGGCATGAAGGGCCTCCGCCTGCGCACCAGCTGGAGAGACGCGAGTCGACTCCGGCTCGTCCTTGGCTTTGACCTCTACCGTCGCGCCGGGGTGTTGTCCCCGCGCGCGCGCCTGGTGCGAGTCCAGCTGAACGGCCGGTTCTTTGGGCTCTACACCGAAGTCGAGGAGGTCGACCAGGCATTCCTGCGGCGAAACGGCTTGCGCTCAGCAACGGTCTATCGTCCTCGCAACCCGAGGGGGCGAGACCCTTCACTCCAGTGCGACGGAAGAGCTTACGAGCTCCCCAGCCACTACGAGGCTGCGTGGTACAGCGACGGCGGCGTCAAGGCCTTCACTGCCCTCCAGCGCTTCGTGGAGGGCTACCAGGGAGCCGACGCGCGGGCGCACCTTGAGCGCACGCTGGACCTCGAGCGCTACAGCAGCTACTTGGCCGTTACCGCTTTGCTCCACCACTGGGACAGCGTGAATCGGAATTTCCTGTGGTGCTATGACCGGACCCAGGGCCGCTGGTCCGTGATCCCCTGGGACCTCGATCGAACGTGGGGTGACCACTACGAGGGCATGTGGGAGGTGACCCACGCGCGGCTCGACCTCGGCAGTGAGGACAACCCGGTTCAGTGGGGTGGTCGCCTGTGGTGGAACCGTCTGCGCACGGCCTTCCTCGCTCAGAGCCCCTTTCGCGCGCTGTTGAGGGATCGCTTGGCCGAGCTGCTGCAGCAAGAGTTCGACGGGCAGCGCATTGGTGTGCGCGCTCGCGCCCTCGCGGCTCGCGCCAAGCAGGAACTGCTCCTCGACAGCCAGCGTTGGGCAAGATATGCGAGCAAGATTGAAGGTCGCCCAGTAGACAAGCCCCGCACTGGGGTTCATCTCGAGCGAGACAGGCGCTCTTTCGGGAGATATGCACGGGCCCGGGCGAGCTTCCTCCAGAACGCGCTCGATGCTCGTTATCCGCGCTCCAGCCCTGCTGGTCCCTTCGTCTTGCTCGCGCTGGGGGTCGGGCTGGGCCTCTACCTTCTCCGGGGCGGGCTAACCCCGGCGCCGCTATGAGTCGAATCCTGTTCGCCCTCGTCCTGGTCTGGATCTGCGCGGCGCCAGCCAGCGCGACCGGAATCGTCATCTCCGAGGTCATGCCTGAAGGCGCTGAATTCCTCGAGCTCCTCAATCCGGGCGGAGAGTCCGTCGATTTGAGCGGCTATCACCTCGCCGGAGACGTTCGCTTCACCTTTCCCGTTCGCTCGGCCCTCGCACCCGGCGAGCGAATCCTCATCTCGAGCCACAAGATCACCGCGCTTCGGGAGGCCTACGGTGCAGCGCTGGGCCGCCTGCTGGGCGAACTCGAAGGGCGCTTGCGGCGCGAGGGCGGGGTCCTGCGCCTCTTTGACGCCCAGGGAGTCCTGGTCGACGCCCTCCGCTACGGGGAGGCTTCCGCCGGCCGATCCTGGCAGCGCATCGACCCGACCACCGCATACCGAGGCCCTCTCAACTGGAAACTCGCTCCTCCGACCCCTGCCCACCCTGCGCCCCCAGCGGCCTTGCCCGCGCTCCTGCTCGATCAGCCCCGCTGGCGTCCGACCGGGGTCGCGGGTGCCCCCGTCCCGGTCAAGGTCCGAGTGTTCTCCCCCGCGACAGAGGTCCGCCTCAGCGTGCGCTGGCAGACCCGGCGAGGATCTGGCGAGGCCCCGCTGGAGAAGGTCGCCGAGGGCGAGGGCTGGACGAGTTGGGAAGGAGCGATCCCCGCCCAACCAGACCAGACCCTGGTCAGCTTCTCCTTCCGCGCCGTAGCCGGGGAGGCCGTAGCCGAACTCGTCGAGGACCCGCTGGAGGGGATCCCCCTCCGCTACTTCGTGTTCGAAGGGAAGGTCGACCCAGCACAGATGCCCCTCTACTGCCTCGAGCTGCCGGAAGCCTCCTACCAGCAACTCCTCGAGCGCCCCGAGCGCACCCGCTTCCGGGCCTGCTTCGTCGCGGTCCGACCCGGAGGGGTCGCTGAGATCCATAGCGGGGTCAAGTTGCAAGTCCGCGGCGGGGATTGGACTCGTGAGTGGCTCAAGCGGGCCTGGGTCGTGCACTTTCGCGCAAGTGACCCCTTCGAAGACCAGATCTCGCTAAACCTCCGCTCCGGCTGGCACGACCCGACCATGCTCCGTGACCTGCTCGGCTTCGACGCCTACCAGCGCGTGGGCGTCAAGTCGCCGAGCGCGAGATGGGTTCGAGTCCACGTGAACGGCCGCTTCTGTGGGCTCTTTACTGAAGTCGAAATGATCGACGCGCGCTTCCTGGAGAGGGTCGGACTCGCAGGCGCCGTGCTCTATCAGGCTCGACCTCCCCAGAAGAACTCCTCCGAGGAGAAGGCAGACGGGCGCACCTATCCGCTCCCTCAGCGCTACGCCGTTCACTGGCGCAAGGTGACGCATGAAGGGGAGCCTTACGACGACCTGCGCGAGTTCATCGAGGGCTATAGCGGGTGCGACACCCCGAGCGAGCTCGAAGCCTTCTTCGAGCAGAACCTCGAGGTGGATCGTTACCTCGACTACCTCGCCGTCACCGTGTTCATTGAGCACTGGGATAGCCTGATCAAGAACTACTACTGGTGCCTCGACCGGGAGGGGACCGGCAAGTGGTCTGTGATTCCTTGGGATCTCGACCGCACTTGGGGGGACCACTTCGAGCAAATGGGCTACAACTCCGACCCGATCCTGCACGGCACCAAGGCTGAACAGATCGGAGGAAATCGGAATTGGTGGAACCGCCTGCGTGACCGTTTCCTCAGCGTACCCCGCTACCGTGACCGCCTCCACACGCGCCTGAGCGAATTGCTCCGCGCTGAGCTCGAGCCGAGCCGCTTGATCAACGACATGCGGCATCGAGTCAAGGCTGCCGAAGAGGTGCTGCTCCTCGATCGAGAGGAGTGGGGTGGCTACGAGCGAGAGCGGCGGGATGGTGAGGACGTTTACCTGCGTGGGAAGTTTTCTCCCAGCAAGCTAGCTCACGGCCTGGAGGTTCTGGAGCGCTTTACACGCCTCCGCGCGAGCTTCATTCAAAACAGCGTACGCAGCTACTATCGAGACAACCCTCAGGCCCGCCCGCGGCGACCGCGGCGGGCGGCGAGTCCCGCGGTCAACCGCGACGCTACTGAGGAGGAGTCGGTGGGCGGCGGCGGTCCGCCGCTGCGCCTGCTGTGGCTGACGGGCATCTCGCTCCTCATTTACGTCGCCGCTGGTGGGACAAGGGAGCTGCGCTAGTGCAGCTAGCTCCCCGCTATGAGCTCAAGTACTGGGCCGACGAGTCCCAGCTGGCCGACGTGCTCGGGAGGCTGGCGGGCCTGCTAGTTCGAGACCCGCACGGCAGCGATGTCCGCCCAGGCTACATGATCACTAGCCTCTATCTGGACACAGAGGACTTCGCCTACTTCTACGAAAAGGTTGAGGGCCTGAAGATCCGCAGCAAGGTCCGCTTGCGCCGCTACGACGACGAAATGGGGGGATTCCTCGAGCTGAAGGGCAAGCGCAAGCGCCGGATCACCAAGTCGCGGCTGCGCCTCGACTCCGGCGCGCTCGAGCGGACCACGCGTGGCGACACCGTGGATCTTCAGCGGATGGCAGCCGGCGGCGACCATGCCGCGCGGGTGCTGTTGAGTGAGTTCGAGCTGCGACAAACGCTGGTCCCCGCGGTGATCACGCGCTACGAGCGCGAAGCCTACCTCCTCCGCGAAGACCCAGCAGTTCGCGTCTCCATCGACCGCCGCCTGAGCGCGTGGGGCCAAGACCTCGTCGAGGCCTTCCTCCACCCCGAGGTATCCGACCTTCCCATGCTCCCCATGCTGGGGAGTGTGCCGAGTGGGCCTGCCATCCTCGAGGTCAAGTCGACTGGGCCCATCCCCCCGGTCGTCGCCGCCGCGCTCCGCCATGCCGACCTCATCCGACGCGCGATCTCCAAATACTGCTACGCGGTCCTGCGCTCCGGGAGCCTTCCCGAGCCCAACCGCGAGCGTTTCCGAGTCCTCTTTCCCGAGGTCCCCTCAACCCATGCCTGACTTCTTTGACAGCCTCCAGGGAGCCTGGGGCGGCCCGCTCGCGCTCAAGCCCCTCGACCTGATCCTCTCGCTCACTTGCGCGCTCTTCTGCGGCTTCATCATCAGCGAGACCTATCGGCGGACTCACCGCGGCGTGGACTATTCTCGGCCCTTCGTGCAGGTGCTGATCCTATGCTCGCTCATCGTTGCCTTCGTCACCTTGATCGTTGGCGACGACCTCGCGCGCGCATTCACCCTGGTCGGCGCGCTCTCGGTCATCCGCTTTCGCACAGCGGTCAAGGAAGCCCGCGACTTGGCGTTCATTTTCTGGTGCGTAGCAGCCGGAATGGGCGCCGGGTGCCGCTTCTTGACCCTCACGATCCTGTTTACTCTGGTGGTGACCTTGGTCGTGGTCCTGTTCGTCGCCGCAGGCTATGGCGTGCGTGACCCAGGCCTCAAGGTTCTCCGCCTTCGACTCGAAAGCAGCGCAAACTACGAGAACGTCCTCACCGACTGCTTCCGCGCGCACTTGGCGGACCAACGCCGCCTCTCGGTGAGCTTGGTGCGACAAGGCCTGCTCAACGAATTGGTCTACCTGATTCGCCTCAAGCGTCCCGATCGAGAGAGAGAGTTCCTCGAGGAAGTCCGCCAAGTGGTTGGCGATCAGCCCGTTACCCTGAGTGGCCGGGACGGTGACACCGCGTTCTAGCTGGCCTAGTCCGCCTTCTTGCTCCGGGCGCTGCCGGCGCTGCGGCGGAGCTTGGCCAGCAGCTCGTCGGACCAGATCACGAGCCGGTTGCGGCCCGACTCCTTGGCCTCGTAGAGGGCGTAGTCGGCCTTCTTGAGCAGGCGAGCCGGGGTCTCGCGCTCGCCGGGCATCACGGTCGCGACGCCGATCGAGCAGGTCTTGCGGATCTCGCGCCCGTCGCCGATCTCGAAGTGCTCGCCCTCGACGGCGTGCAGGATCCGCTCGGCGACCTTGACGGCCAGGGCGCTGTCGGCGCCGGGCAACAGGACGGTGAACTCCTCGCCGCCGTAGCGGGCGACGGTGTCGCTGGCGGGGCGGACGCACTTCTTGAGCAGGGAGCCGAGGGTCCTGAGCACCTCGTCGCCGGCCTGGTGGCCGTAGGTGTCGTTGGTGTGCTTGAAGTGGTCGAGGTCGAGGATCAGGAGCGAGAGCGGCGCGTTGCCGCCGTCGGTGACCTCCTTGACCCGCTCGTTGAGCTGCTGCTCGAAGTAGCGGCGCAGGTAGACCTTGGTCAGGCCATCGACGGTCGCCTTCTCGTAGAGCTCGGCGTTCTTGAGCGCGATCGCGAGCTGGCCGGCCAGGATGTCGAGGATCTTCTGGTCGTTGCCCGAGAAGGTGCCGCCGCCCATCTTGTCGGTGACCGCGATCGTGCCCAGGACCTTGGTCTGCTCGGCGTTGGCGCCGCTGCGCCGTCCCATGGAGGTCTGGGCCTTGCTCACGATGGGCACGATCAAGAACGAGCGGGTCGAGTAGCGCGGGTTGGGGGTGTAGCCCAGCTCGCGGATGTCCTGGACCAGGAGCGGGCGGGCCTCCTCGACCACGCGGCGGCAGAAGCGCTCGCCGATGTCGGTCCCGCGGATCTGGTTCCACACGTCCTTGGTCATGCCCTGGACGCTCTCGAGGCGCAGGCGACCCTCTTCGGTCAGGAGGATCACGCTGGCCTTGGTGCAGCCGAGCTGCTGGCAGGCGATCTTGCCGACCTCCTTGAGGATCGTCTCGCGGTCGAGGAAGGAGCTCAGGCGCTGAATCGCGCGGCCGAGGTGGAAGAGCTGCTGGTTGTATTCGCGGCTCTTCTGGTAGCCCTTGCAGTTCTCGATCAGGACCGCGACGAACTGGGCGATGCCGTTGAGGAGGTCGAGGTCGTCGCCCGAGAAGGAGCGCTCGGTCGAGCTGTCGACCTGCAGCAGCGCCACGACGCGGCTGTGGTGGATGCAGGGCACGCACATGAAGCTGCGCATGTTGCTGTCGACGATCGACTGCCCCGAGAGGAAGCGCGCGTCGTCCATGGCGTCCGAGCAGAGCACGGCCTCCTTGGTCGAGAGCACCTCCTTGATGATCGTGCGGGAGATGTCCCCGCTGCTGTCCTGGTCGCTGTAGCGGCTGCGGCTGGCGAGGGGGCGGAGGCGCTTTTGGTCCTCCTCCATCGTGAGCACGAACACGCGGTCCGCGTCGAAGATGTCGAGGACCTCCTCGGCCAGCTTGTCGCCGAGGCGGCGCAGGAGGAGCGTGCTGCTGAGGTGGTGGGCCAGCCGGAACAGGATCTTGAGCCGCTGGTCCTTGCTCTTGCCCTTCTGGACCCGCTCGGGCGCCAGGGTCTCGATCACCGACTCGGCGTCCTCGAAGGACTTGCGCCGGGCCTGGATCTGGCTCCGCAGCAGGTCGTCGGTGTCGATGGACTGCAGCTCGATCTGCTCGGCCTGGGGCTCGTTGTCCTCCGAGAACACGAAGGTCGTGTCCGCGATCGTGATCCAGTCGCCGTGCTGGAGGCGGGTCGAGCGGAACACCTCGCCGTTGACCTGCAGCGCCTTGCTGTGGTCGAGGTTCTTGATCTCGTAGCCGTGCTTCTTGCGCACGATCTCGGCGTGGTTACTCGAGATCCGCCGGTCGGTGAGGATGATCGTGTTGGAGCTCGCGCTGCCGACCGTCTCGCGAGCGCGCGACAGGTCGAAGGCCTTCCCGCGGTTCTCCCCCTCGACGATGATCAGTTGAGCCATGTGAGCAGTGTAGCGCCGGCTACTTGCCGCGCATCAACTGCTTGAACTCCTTCATCTCGCGCACGGGGTCGAAGCCCTTCTCGTTGCGGATGCGCTCGTAGCCCTTGAACTGGCTCTGGAAGCTCGCCCGCAGCTCCTCGATGGACTTCTGCTTGTATTCCTCCTGTTCGGCGCCCTCCTTCTCCTTGGAGCGGATCGACCAGCACAGGGCCTGCAGGTAGTGGCTGATGCCCGACTCGGGGTCGAGGTCGAGCGCGTGCAGGTAGTCCTTCATCGCCGTCGCGTAGCACTGCTCCTTGGTCGCCTGCTCCGACTCCTTGTCGGCCATCTTCATGTGCAGGAAGCCGCGGTAGAGCAGCGCCGTGACGTGGGTCGTGTTCAGCTCCAGGCAGCGGTCGAAGTCGGCGATGCCCAGCTCGAGGTCCTCGCGGCTGACCTGCTTGAACTCGGTCTTGGCCACGTAGAAGAAGCCGCGCAGGAACACCACGTAGCTGACGTTGGGGTGATCCGAGACGATCTTGTTCAGCTCGGTGATCACGCGGTTCAGGTCGACGACGTAGCTGATCTGATAGACCTTGTTGTAGACCTGGTCCGCGATGCGCGGGTTGAGCTCCAGCGCGCGGCTGAAGTCGAGGATCCCCGGGACGAAGTTGCCGATCTTGAGGTAGCAGGTGCCGCGGTCGTAGAAGGCCTTGTCGAACTTGGGGTCCAGCTCGATCGCGCGGTCGAAGCGCTTGATCGCCTCCGAGTAGTTGAGGCGGTCACGGAGGGTCTGGCCCTCCTTGAGCTGGGCCTCGGCGGCCTCCTTGGCCTTCTTCTTGACGAAGGCGACCCGGGTCATGGCCTCCTCGCTCGCCCCGGCGTTGCCGAGGCGCTCGTTGACCTGGGCGTAGAGCTCTAGGTAGGCGATGGCCTGGTTGATCTGGCGCGGCTCGGCGTCGCCGAAGTCGGTCGGGATCGCCTTGATCGACTGCTCGAGGTCCTGCTTGGCCTGCTCGACCTTGTCGCCGGGACCCTCGGGCCCGGCCAGGGCCAGCAGCGCCAGGGCGCGCCCGTAGAAGGCGTCGGCCGCCGCGCTCTTCTCGGCCGCGGCGTTGACCGCCTTGTCGAACTCCTGCTTGGCCCGCTCGTGGTCGCGCAGGAACTCGGGCCGCTTGCTCTTCTCGTCGCGCTCGGTGGCGAGGTCGCGGGTGAAGAGGAAGCCGAGCACCTCGTAGCCCTCGCGCAGGTAGGGGTCGACCCGCACGGCCTCCTCGGCGCTGCGGACCGCGATGTCGTGCACGCCCCATTCGGCGCAGAGCTTGGCCCGCTCGAGGGCCGCCAGCGAGTGGTAGGGGTTGGCGGTGCGGGTCCGGGCGAAGGACTGACGCGCCTGCTTGAAGAACTCGGGCTTCTTGCTCCGCTGCGCCAGGCCGAGGAAGCGGCGCCCCTCGGCGTAGAAGTAGCCCGCCTGGTCGCTGCGCTGGATCTGCAGCTCGCGCCCGTCCCGGAAGCGGCGGGCCGCCTGGGTCAGCTCACCCTTGGCGAGGAGCACGTGGCCCAGGCCCGCCTTGGCGAGCGAGCTGCCCTCGTCGGCCATCAGCGCCTGCTTGAACCCGCGGCGCGCCAGCTTGAGGTCCTTCTTGGCCAGGTAGACCAAGCCCTTGATGTTGTGGGCCAGCGCCAGGGGCAGGTCGCCGCGCTTGATGCTGCGCACGCCAGAGACGGACTCGTCCTCCCACTCGTCGTCCCAGC
>MDTG01390391.1_pt1 | contig 74427 bp, 70 predicted proteins | sample 811421 | NCBI WGS metagenome assembly MDTG01 (sample SAMN05326645, study PRJNA326480) | marine metagenome | isolation source: seawater | place: Pacific Ocean: South East | collected 2011
CCTCTTAGGACGTCATTGCGGAATTTTCCTCTGAAAACTTCACATACGCAAAGGAAAATATCCGCAATCTCATTTAGGCTCGGTTGAGATACCGGAAAAACAGCCCTTTTTGAGAGTTTAAGACCTGTTTTTCCGGTATGACGTTCTTTTCGTACATCGAACTCAGGTTATTTTAATAACATCTCTACCTATTTAGCCTGCATGCGCAATCCGCTACAAACTGCAGTTGAAGTAAGCCATTTGGTGAAGACTCCAATGTATGTGGTAAGGTACTGCATGAGGAAACTCTGTCTCGTTCCTCTTTAGCTCTAAACGACTCCCACGGGTTGACGAATCACTTTCTCTGGAAGATGGATAAAACAGGAAAAGTTTTAAAGTGGGTGGAGATGGCTAAAGCAACCTAAGACTTCTTTACATTGCCCAATACCTGCATGGTTTCCAACGAAGGACTTTCGCTCCCTCCCTTGGGCTCTACCGTTACGGCAAAAGCAGCCGATTGAGCAATACGCTTCATTTTCACCAAGCCCTCAGCATTCCAATCGAACACCCCGGCATCTACCGGCTGACCGTCTACTATAGCCCAGAGCTGATACTGCTTGTCGGCAGCCAACTCTTGCAGGTTGACTATATTCAGATAGAGCTCTTCAGTGGTTTCGTTCCAGTATACATCGGCATAAGCCTCTTTGGCATTGTCAGTGCCTGCCATACCAATTCTTCTGAAGTTGGGATTGCTCAAAATTCCGAAATCTGTCTCCAGCTGATCGAGCTTTTGATTGACCTGATTGTACTGTTCGGCCATCTGCGAGTTACTGGCCAGTAATTGGGCATAGGCCTGGCTGCTCGACTTCCACTTGCTGCGGTAGTCAATGGCCAGATAACCGCTTACCAAAGCCAACACAAGCGAAGCTGCTACTGCATACTTCCAGCCCTGGGAGGCTGGTAAGGAAACTACTTTTGGAGTATCCTGCCGGGTTGTCGGTTGTTCTGCAGAAGGCGCAGTCTGCTCATCGATTTTATCGAGAATAGCCTTTTTCATTTCAGGTTTGGGAGCCACCTGAGTAGCCATAGCCATATCTTCAAAAGCCTTCTCAATAGCGTTGAGCTCGGCTTTCACTTCCGGATACCTGGCCATAACAGCCTCCACTTCTCTCATTTCCTTTGCAGAGAGCTCGTTGAGCGCGTAGGCCTCAAGTATTCCTGACGATATGTATTCTTCTATATTCACGGCTAAGCCAGCTTTTTTCTCATATGTTTTAGGGCAGAGCGCAGCCTGGATTTAACAGTACCTAAAGGTATGTCATATTCTTCAGCAATTTCTGTGTGAGTGAACCCTTCGAAATATACCTTCTCCAGAATGAACTTCTGTTCTTCTACCAAGTCGTTTAATAAGGCACGCACCCCTATTCCATCGGTGTGCATTTCGGTGCTGTTGCGGCTGTCGACTCTATATACGTAGTCATCCATTGAGTCGGTTTTAGACGACCTGGAAATTTCTTTCGACCGCAGTTTATCGATAGCGGCATTCCGGGTAAGGTTCATCATCCAGGTAAAGAACCTACCTCTGGAAGCATCGTACTGATCGATTTTATTCCAAATTTTCATGAAGACATCCTGAAGAACTTCTTCAGAGATGTCATCATCTTTTATAATTCTTGAAGCCACCCCCAAAAGTGCTGCGCTGTACTTATCATAAAGATAAGCCATGGCATTTTTGTCCCGATCCTTCAGCCGAAGCACCAGTTCACTTTCTTCCATATGTTGGGGAGTGGCTTTGATTTACTTCATGAATTAAAGGTGAATTACTTCGTCATAAGCTGCTGCGGTGGCTTCCATAACGGCCTCAGACATGGTTGGGTGAGGGTGTACCGATTTAATGATCTCATGACCTGTAGTTTCCAGCTTTCTGGCAGCTACCACTTCGGCAATCATTTCGGTTACGTTGGCGCCAATCATGTGGGCTCCCAGCCACTCACCGTATTTGGCATCGAAAATCACTTTTACAAAACCATCGGGCACTCCTCCTGCCTTGGCCTTACCTGAAGCAGAGAATGGGAATTTGCCCACTTTCACTTCATAACCGGCTTCCTTAGCTGCTTTTTCAGTATAGCCTACAGAGGCAATTTCGGGCTGGCAATATGTACAACCCGGAATGTTGTTGTAATCCAAAGGTTCTACGTGTTGACCGGCAATTTTTTCGACACAAATAATTCCTTCGGCCGAAGCTACGTGTGCCAGAGCTGGCCCATGCACTACATCGCCAATGGCATATACTCCGGGAATGTTGGTTTTGTAATAGTCGTCTACCAGAATTTTACCTTTATCGGTAGCCACACCTACATCTTCCAGACCAATGCCTTCAATATTTGTGCTTATACCTACGGCTGAAAGTACCACATCGCACTCAAGAGTCTCGTCACCTTTCTTGGTTTTCACCGAAACTTTGCAAGTTTTTCCTTTGGTATCTACGGCCGTTACTTCGGCATTGGTCATGATCTTCATGCCTGCCTTTTTATAGGTTCTTTCGAGTTGTTTCGATACTTCTTCATCTTCTACCGGAACAATTCGATCCATATACTCAACAATGGTTACTTCAGTGCCAATGGAGTTATAGAAGTAGGCAAACTCTACCCCAATAGCTCCTGAACCAACTACCACCATAGATTTTGGCTGTTTTTCTAAAGACATAGCCTGACGGTAGCCAATAATTTTCTTGCCATCGATTGGCATGTGGGGCAATTCTCTTGCACGGCCTCCGGTGGCTACAATTATATGCTCGGCAGAGTAGTCAGTCTTGGACCCGTCTTCGGCTGTTACTTCTACTTTCTTTCCGGCTTTGAGCTTTCCGAAACCTACTATATGATCAATTTTATTTTTCTTGAAAAGGAAGTTGATCCCTTTGCTCATACCATTGGCAACATCACGACTTCTTTGCACCATGGCTCCAAAATCGGCAGAGGCTTTATCTACCTTAATTCCGTAGTCGCTGGCATGCTGAATATATTCGAATACCTGAGCACTTTTGAGCAGTGCTTTTGTGGGAATACAGCCCCAGTTCAAACAAATTCCGCCCAGTTCTGCTTTTTCTACCACACCTACTTTCATGCCGAGTTGCGAGGCTCTGATTGCTGCCACATAACCGCCCGGTCCACTTCCAATAACTATTAAGTCGTACTTTGTTGCCATAATTTTACTTTACCTGTTTTTGGGAAGGGCAAAGTTAATCCAAATCCAGTCACATCAAAACCAGGAAATTGGAGGAGTAAAGGCTTTTGGCTTTATTTGAAACTCTAAACTGACAAGAACATTTTTTGAAAAAAAATTGATAACAAATACACTATGGGTTTATTAACTGGAAAAACGGCTCTGGTAACCGGAGCATCGAAAGGCATTGGGAAAGCCATTGCTACAAAATTTGCTCAGGAAGGCGCCAATGTGGCTTTTACCTACTTATCTAGCGTAGAAAAAGGACAGGCACTTGAACAAGAGCTTGCTGCTTTTGGCACCAAGATTAAGGGCTTCCGATCGAATGCCGCGGAGTTTGCTGCTGCAGAGCAACTGGTGAATGATATTGTAGCTGAATTTGGCAGCCTCAATGTAATTGTGAACAATGCGGGAATTACCAGAGATAACCTGTTGATGCGAATGACCGAAGAGATGTGGGACGAGGTAATGAACGTGAACCTAAAATCTTGCTTCAATACGGTTAAAGCAGCTACCCGAACACTAATGAAACAAAGGGGTGGTTCTATTATTAATATCACTTCTGTGGTGGGCATAAAGGGCAATGCCGGACAGGCTAACTATGCGGCTTCCAAAGCAGGAATTATAGGTTTTACCAAATCTGTTGCTCTTGAGCTTGGTTCCAGAGGAGTACGCTCCAATGCTGTGGCCCCGGGTTTCATAGAAACAGAAATGACTGACGCACTTGACGAAAAAACTGTTCAGGGCTGGAGAGACGCCATTCCTCTTAAGCGAGGTGGTAGTCCGGAAGATGTGGCTAATGCTTGTCTATACCTGGCTTCTGATCTATCGGCATATGTAACCGGCCAGACATTGGTGGTTGACGGAGGTATGCTCACCTAAGCACCGCTTATCAAATCATTGCAATTTTCATCATCGGTTGATGACCAAATTTCGCTCGAATGCGTTATTATGGCATCAACCGATTTTCATTCCATACTAAAAGCCATTGCGTAGTCTTCTGCTATTTCTGAGTAAAGTCACCTTACAGACAGACGCTTCTCCGTGGTTCATTCCGCTTTGTCTGATAGCGGGGTTTAGCTATGGCTTTATCCTTTATTCCAAAAAAAGCCCCTGGAGCAGGAGCATTAACTACGCACTCTTGATTCTTAGAGCGGCTGCCGTGGCTTTAATCTGCTTTTTTCTTCTGGGGCCCCTGCTCAATCAGGTGACCTATCTGGAAGAAAAGCCAATTGTAGTTGTGGCCATCGATGATTCTGCTTCCATAAAAGATGCTTATGATTCGACCGATTTTACAAGCATAAGAAACCAGATAGAATCTTTGTTTAACATCCTAAACCAAAGTGACTATGATGTTCGGCTTAGGGGCTTAAACGGCTACTTAGGTGGCATAGAAGAGCTTTCCTTTTCGGCAGAATCCACCAACCTGCATGGAGTACTGCAAGGAATAAGACAAGACTTTGAACAACAGAACCTTACGGCCACAGTATTGGTGAGTGATGGTATACACAACTATGGCAGTTCTCCTCAGTTTCTTACCCTCAATTACCCTGTGTTTAGCCTGGCCCTTGGCGATACCATTCCTGAGCAGGATTTGAGCATCAAGCGACTCAACTATAACAAAATAGCCTATCAGGGCAACCGCTTCCCCTTAGAGGTGGATCTATACAACAATGGCTATGTGGGTGAGGAGGTTTTTGTTGATGTGTTGCGCAATGAGCAGGTGGTAGAAAGTAAATCGGTAACTATAAGAGGCGATCAGGAGATTAATACTGTTTCATTTTTACTAGATGCCGAAACATTGGGCATTGAAAGCTACAGGGTTTCTGTACGCCCCAAGGCAAATGAAAGCTCAGTGAGTAACAATTCTCGCACAGCATTTATTGAAGTGGTTGACAGTGAACAACGCATTTTAATTGCGGCTGCCGCACCGCACCCCGATATCAAAGCACTGCGAGCGGTTATAGAAAGCAAAGAGGGGGTTGAGGTTGATGTTTTTATTGAGGGAATAGCACAAGAAACTCCCGAAGGGCCGTACGACCTGATTGTTTTACACCAACTGCCCCAAATAACTGATATGCCCAATTGGTTGAGTGCCTGGATAAGCCAAACCAACACCTTTTATATTACCGGAGTTGAAGACCTTAACACGGTGAATGCGCTCAATCCGGTGTTGGCCTATAACAACTTCGGTCAGTCAGACGCTGTATCGCCTAACTTTAACCCCAATTTTGAACTCTTTAACATAAACCAGGAACTGCTCTACCGTGCCGGTAACTATCCACCTGTGAGAGCTCCATATGGCAATTTTGAAATAAAAGCCAATGCAAGTGTTTATCTCTATCAGAAAGTTGGCAGTGCGCAAACCAGCCGCCCATTGCTTACTGTGCTCAATGGGGACGATACCAAGTCGGCCGTTTTTTCGGGGGCGGGCTTTTGGAAGTGGCGTCTTCAGGAAAACGGTCAGTTCGAAGAGAGTAAGTTGTTTGATGAATTGTTTGGAAAGTTGATTCAGTTTTTAGCCACTAAGGACGATAAACGCAACTTTCGCATTAACACCACCCAAGAGAGCTACTTCAACACGGAAGTGATTGAGTTCAATACAGAAGTATATAATCAGCTGTATGAAAAGGTGTATGACTACAGCATAGACCTGCAACTAACCAATGCGGCAGGCGAAACGGAAGAGTATAATTTTGTGAACTCCCCAACCGAAAATTTTAAAATAAGAGGGCTGGAGCCGGGCGTATATCGCTATACGGCCAACACCAGTCTGGCCGGCAAGCGAGAAACAGCCGAGGGCACTTTTTCCGTGCAGGCCCTGCAGTTGGAAGATATAGACCTAACGGCCAATCATCAGCTACTAAGGAATATTGCCAAAAATTCGGGAGGCCGGTTTTATCTGCTGGCGAACTACGAAGATGCCCTGCGGCAGATCGATGAACTCGATGCGCGGCCAATATCGAGGGCTAACGAAAAGCTCAACCCAATCATTAACAACCCGTGGTGGCTATACCTGCTGCTTGCCCTATTTTCGCTGGAATGGTTTACCCGTAAATATCACGGCAGCTATTAAGCCCCACCGCCCACACCTGCCAATGTCAATTTTTTCTTGATTTTTTTATTGAAAAAACTAATGTTTTAGTTTATTTGTATATGCGCACTAAATCATTAGTTACTTACCTAACTCTTTTGTTGATCACCCTCTCCTGCGATATGTCGGCTACGAGAGAAGAAGCAGATGAGTACCTTCAACAAGGAATGTACGAAGCAGCCGTTGCAACTTATGATCGGGTGATAAGGCTTGAGCCGGAAGATGCTTTTTCGATCTTTAACCGTGCCACTGCCAAAGAAAAATTAGGCCTGTACGATGAAGCCTATGACGATTACACACTTCTGGTGAATCGTCAGAAAAACACCCGCCTGAGTATGCTTGGCCGTTCCAGATGCCTGTTTGAAATGGAGAAATATGAGTATGTAGTATTCGATATGAACACCTTGCTTAAAGGAGATCCGAACAATATGGAGGCCCTGGAGTTGAGAGGGCGCTCGTATGTAAAGTTGGGTAAAAACCGTAGCGCCATTGCCGATTTAACCAGGGTAATTGATGAGGATCCACAAAACGTACAGGCCATTATTAGCCGGGGAGCTGCCTATGCCCGAGGTTCTGCAGGCAGTGCTGCCATTGTAGATTTTGACCGTGCCATTCGGCTGGACCCAACCTTGCCCATACCCTATTTTAATAAAGCCATGGTATTTTTTGTCTATGAAAATTACGAAGCTGCCATAGAAACTTTTAATAAAGCCATTGAACTTAACCCAAAATATGCCGAAGCCTACACACGAAGAGGTATGGCCAAATATCAGTCGAAAAAGTATGGTTTGACAGGAGCCTGTGAAGACTTTAAGATGGGCGATGAGCTAAAAGACCCGCTGGCTACCGAATATATAAATGAGTATTGCAAATAATGTCCGGATGGGCTATTCTCGAAAAAAAAGCGAGATATGCTCAAAAGACTACTCAGAACCGGCAAACACTCTGCCTCAATAAACATTGGTCTACTCCTCTTTAGAGTGGGTGCTTCGGCCATGATGATTACCCACGGATGGGGTAAGTTTGAACGTGTAATTAATGGAGATTTTCGCTTTGGAGACCCGCTAGGCATAGGCGTGGAGGCTTCTTTAATTTTGGCCGCCTTTGCCGAATTTGTATGCTCCGTATTGGTGATACTCGGCCTAACCACACGGCTAGCGGCAATTCCGCTAATCGTTACCATGCTGGTGGCCTGGCAAGTGGCTCATGCCGATGACCCGTTTAGCTCTCAGGAGAAAGCGGTCTTTTACCTACTTTCCTTTCTAACCATTCTCATTACAGGCCCCGGGAAGTACTCTCTGGATCAGAAGATTTTTGGGAAATAGCCAGTTCTTCGTCTATCAGGGCCAGGGTTTCACGAATATCTTCGAGCACCTGCTCAAAGCTGTATTTGGTACTGGCCTTGTAAGATGCCCCAAACTGTATCAGATGTTTGAACTTATCGGCCTGCACTGCCCGAAGAAACTCTCTTTGAGTGCTTGCTGCTGCACGCCCGTACTGAAAGCCTAAGACAAAGGGAAACTGTTCTTCTACATACGAAATCATCTTTAGCCTCACATGCTCAGAGTCTATGTCAGTCCAGGTATTTACCAACTCAAAACCATTTTCATACAAGCCGATAATCTTAGCGGTTAGGGAGTCGTTGCCGATGATTCGTGTAGAACCCACACTCTTCATTTCCTGATAGGTAATGTCGTTACTGCTGAACGGTACGTAGTTGAGTAAAGAAACCACCCATACCACCGTGGAGTCGGAATATTCTGTAGGGGTATTAACGAGCAGCTTTTGAGCGTTTTTTAGCTGACCTTCCAACTGCTTAATGCCTTGGTGCAGAATGGTACTATCTACTACCAAATTGGCCTTAAAGCTCTTAAGCAAGTCTTTTTGTTGCCGTTGCTCCTGCTTGTTTACTCTAAATTCATTGAGTGCAAACGAGGCCGTTATGCCAATTATTAGTATAAGTAGTTCGGCCAAAAAATAACGAAACTTCTTAAAGTTGCTTTCCTTTTTCATGGGTGGTTGTGGTTAACTAAAGCTAACAAACATATTGGAAACTTGCTTTTTTTGTGTTTCGGTCAATTAGAGGATTAGGTATTTTTATTTTCACCTTTTGGTAACTTAGTTAAGTCTTCTGTGGTAGACTTTCATGCCTGACCCACATTGGTGTCTTCACCATTGGCTATTTGCGGCTAGCGGCAGGTACAATGGGGCTACGTTCAGATGATCTAAGTAGGCAAGCCCATTACCTTTTTTAACGAATAGCTTATGTACCTTCCTCAGGCCTGGTCTCCCATCCAAAAAGTAAGCTTTAGGTTTACTTTTATCTTCTTTTTGCTCTTTATTCTACCCTTTCCCTTTTCTACTATACTGGGATTTTTCAATGAGTTTACACTCGCACAGGCCTTTTCAGACTTCTGGACCTGGTGTGCCGAACAGGTGGCTACCTCCTTGCTAGGCATGGAAGGCCTACCCGATGGCAGCCCCGGCAGCGGAGACAGAACCGAAAACTGGATTCAATACGGCCTTTTTCTATTATTGGCTATTGTGGGCACCCTTGTATGGAGCCTTGCCGATAGGAACAGAAAGAACTACTACCGTCTTTGGAGGGTGTTTGTAATGGTGGTGGTCTATTATTTAGTCTATTTTATGGCCATTTACGGATTCATTAAGGTGTTTTATCTGCAAATGCCCGAATTGAGAATTGACAGATTGCTGCGCACCTATGGTCAGTCATCTCCCATGGGGCTTTTATGGACCTTCATGGGGGCCTCCAAAACCTACTCGGTATATGCAGGGCTGAGCGAGGTTATAGCCGGCACCTTATTAATCTTTAGACGCACCCGAACCCTGGGCGGACTGGTAACCTTTGGCGTAATGTTCAATGTGTTTATGCTCAACATGGCCTATGATGTGCCGGTAAAGCTTTTTTCTGCCCAGCTAATGCTCATGGGGCTTTATATCGCTCTTATAGATTATAAAGCCATTTTGGGCGTATTCATTTGGCAAAAGCCTCAAGCTGTTACACCCTGGCCTCCTTTCTTTAAGTCGGCTCAGAAACAATTGGGGCTACTCATTGTTCAGGTGCTCTTTATTGGCTACATCTATTATGAGCGAATTGAAGCGGGGATTTCCGGGAGGTCGCAATACGGAGAACTCAGGCCTAAATCGGCCCTATACGGACTTTACGATGTAATTACCTTTGTTAAGAATGGCGACACCATACCTCCACTTCTTACCGATGATGAGCGTTGGCAGCGAATGATCTTTGAAAGCCCGCAGAATACCATGGTAATGTATATGGACGACAGAACCCGCTTCTACAGCTCGGCCATAGACACTACCACCCAAACCATTACCATTTCTATTGGAGCCGACTCGCTGCGCAAAGACTATCCGCTGCGCTATGAAAAGCTCAACGATGGCTTGCAGATACGCGGTGTTCTGGAGCAAGACAGCTTGTTTTTACAACTTAAAACCTACGATCTCTCACGGTTCTATTTAACCAACCGTGGGTTCAACTGGGTCAATGAGGTGCCCTGGCATCGCTATGACCCTACACCAAAAAGCAATTGGTAGCCAAGGGCCAATGCCTCACCATGCTCGCTTTGTTAGGGTTCTAATTAAGATTAGAGTGGAAGCTTATTCGATTTTTTCACCTCAGACATAACAAAAGAACTCTGAACATTGCCTATGTTATCGAGTTCGGCCAGTTTTTGTGAAACAAAACTTCTGTAGGCTTCCATGTTATGTACCGCCACTTTAAGCAGATAATCGAAACGCCCACCAATATGGTAACACTCTATAACCTCTTCCAGAGCCATCACATCCTTTTCAAACTGCTCAATGAATTCCTTTTGATGATCTTTGAGCGAAACACTACAGAAAACCTCAAGCCCTAGTCCCACTTTCCGACTGTTCAAAATGGCCGAGTAATGAGAAATAAAACCTTCTCTTTCCAATTTTTTGATTCGCTCATGAACAGGAGTAATGGTAAGCCCCAATCGGGCAGCCAGCTCCTTGTTGGTAAGCTTGGCGTTAAGTTGCAACGCCTTTAATATTTCCCTATCGATAGCATCCATAAAGATTTTTTTTCTTTTGAGGCACCTATTCCAAGCCTCATCAAGTAAATATTTCTTAAATGGAAATATAAATAAGATATATTTTCTGATCAATTGACATCAAAAAGATTTTTGATCTATTTTCTATCTCAAACTATGGAAATGGAACAACCCGAACTACGCATGAGGCCCGAGAGCCTCATGATGTCTTATGGCTATAAGCCGGCCCTTTCTGAAGGAGCCATTAAATGCCCGATTTTTCAAACCAGTACTTTTGTTTTTAAGAATGCCGAAGAAGGCAAGTCGTTTTTCGAAGTAGCCTATGGCCTTCGAGAGAAAGGAGAGTCGGAGGAACTGGGACTTATTTATAGCCGACTGAACAATCCGGACCTGGAAATTTTAGAGAACCGGCTCACGCTGTGGGATAAAGCAGAAGATTGTGCCGTTTTTGAAAGTGGCATGTCGGCCATTACCACTGTACTGCTGGGCTTCCTGAGCCCTGGCGATGCCTTACTCTACAGCAAACCTGTTTATGGTGGAACCAGCCATTTTATAGAAGAAATATTAACCCGTTTTGGCATAGAAATCATCGGCTTCGATGCACACCAGCAAGAAGAAGAGATAATGAAAGCCATAAGCGACAGGGGACTGGCCTCCAAACTCAAGATGATCTTTGTGGAAACTCCGGCCAACCCCACCAATGCGCTGATCGACCTGGCCATGTGCAAACGAATTTCCAACGCTCTGGCCTCTGAAGATAACCAGCCTTTGATTGCTGTTGACAATACTTACATGGGGCCGCTTTGGCAACACCCGCTGCAACACGGAGCAGATTTTGTTCTCTACTCGGCCACCAAGTACATTGGCGGCCACAGCGATGTAATAGCAGGAGCTTGCCTGGGCTCTAAAGCTTTAATTGCTGAAGTAAAAGCCATGCGGACTTTTCTGGGTAATATGGCCGGACCATGGACAGGGTGGCTACTAATGCGAAGCCTTGAAACTCTCAAAGCCCGAATGGACCTGCAACAACAAAATGCCATAGAGGTAGCCGAATTTCTGACGAAACACCCTAAGGTAGAGAGGGTTTACTACCTCGGCTCTATAGAAGACAAGAACCAAAAGCGAATTTTCGAGCAACAGTGCGAAGGAACTGGCGCTATGGTCTCTTTCGATATTAAAGGAGGAGAGAAAGAGGCATTCCGCTTTCTCAACAACCTTAAGCTTATGAAATTGGCCGTAAGTCTTGGCAGCACAGAATCACTGGCAGAGCATCCTGCCTCAATGACTCATGCCGGAGTACCCATTGAAGACAGAATAAAATCGAACATTACCGATGCGCTGGTAAGGCTTTCCATTGGAGTTGAAAATATCGAAGACCTCAAATGGGATATTGACCAGGCATTGGCGGCTGTCTAAAATACTAGTCTGATCCAGAGGGTGTCTTATGGGTTTCTAAGCTTATGCATCTGTGCCTGCCAATTGGTTAAAGGCCCAGGAGGTTAATAAGCCGATCCTGGAGGCACCCTCCACTTTCTTCTTATGCCACTGTCGCTAAAAAAGAATCAAGAGTCGATAAGCTTTACCCTGCGTATCCATCGGTTCACTACATAAATTTCCCTCTTCATTCAAACTATTTTGATTTTTTAAACATCTGTTAATTATATTCGTCAGACATATTTTAAACAAATGTTAACAATATGAGCGATTACTCTTTGGGTACCTTGGAAGAAACCATTCTCATTATTCTACTCATGCAGGAGGAGAGCCACGGTGTAGAGATTGCCAAAGTATATGAAGAACACATGAAACAAGCCATCTCTTTACCGGCCATTCACATGGTGCTTAAGCGCATGGAAAAAAAAGGACTGGTTAAATCAAGCTTTGGCGAACCCACCCCGGAACGGGGAGGAAAACGCAAAAAGCTCTACCGAGCCACGCCCACCGGCTACAAAGTAGCTCACGAAATTCAGGAAAGAAGAACACAAATGTGGTCTCAGGTTCCCAAAGCCTCTTTCAATTATGGCATTGCCTAAACCTCCACAGTGGGCCGTTAGGCTGTTGCAGCGCATTTGCCCAACCGAGGTGCTCGAAGAGGTAGAAGGCGACCTGCATGAGGCTTTTGTGTGGCGCCATGAAACGCGGGGGTCTGCCTACGCCAAAAGAAAATACATCTGGGAAGTCTTCAAAAGCTTCCACCAAGTAAAAATTAAGGTCAAAACTCAACATTCAGGAATCATGCTACTTCACAATTACTTCAAAACGGGGCTTCGTTTTTTATGGAAAACCAGAGGCTACTCTACACTCAACATTCTAGGGCTGGCCATAGGCATAGCCATCAGCTGGCTGGCTTTTGTCTTTGTAACAGACGAATACTCCTTTGATGGGTTTTATGAAAAAGCAGACCGGACATATCGCATTAAGGCTTCCATGGGTTTTGGCGACAAGCCCAGCGTTTTTGCAGGCTCTTCCTATCTTATGGGTGAAGAGTTGCCTCGACAGATAGCAGGAATTGAACTTTCGAGCAGGTACAAAAGCGGCTTCTTTCTGGGTAAAATCGACAGGGAGTTCATTAACCAGGTAACACACTATGCCGATGGTGACTTCTTTGACATATTTGATGTAAACTTCTTAATTGGCGAAGCAGGCACCTTCAATGAACCTTCGACAGTGGTTATATCCGAAAGCACCGCCCTGCGCTACGGCATTCCTGCCGACCTGAGTTCGGATGAAATTACCTTAGTGTTAGACAACGAGGAAGCACGCTTTAAGGTGATTGGTATATACCGCGACTTTCCTGGCAACACCTCTATACGGCCCGAAATACTGATGCCTTTCAGCCTGTGGGCACAGGCCAATCAAAGACGCACAACCATTTGGTTCGACATTAATATGAATTGCTTTTTCACTCTGGCTGAAGGGGTTTCGGTGAATGAAGTAGAACAACAAATGACCGATATTCTATTGCAGAACGATGAGTTCGAAGCTGACGTGGCCCTGGGGCTTCAGCCACTTACGGACATTCACTTGAACCCGGAACTTCGTACGGGCAATGGCATAAATGCGCGGGGAGATAATCAGATGATACTTATAACGGCCATTATAGGAGCTTTTTGCCTGCTAATTGCTTGTGTAAACTACGCCAACTTTGCCGTGGGCAATTACCTTGTTCGGCTCAAAGAAGTAGCCTTGCGCAAAGTTTTTGGTGCTGAGAAAACCGGTATATTCAAACAGTTTGTAGTCGAAGCCTTTACTTCGTCATTCCTGGCCCTGTTTCTTTCGGTGGGTATTATCTATATAATTATGCCGGCCTTTGCCACATATGCCAATAAAAGCTATGAGTTGTCAGTCATCTTCTCCCAAAAATTTCTTCTTGGCGGAGTAGGCATAATGTTGCTCAGCACCGTGCTAGCCGGTTTATATCCGGCCTTACTCCTTTCTCGCTTCAAAACGGTGGCCGGGCTCAAGGGCAAAGCCAGGTTGGGCGGTAGAAATCTGCTTTCTAAAATGCTGGTTACCCTACAGTTTTGCATAGCTGTTTTCTTATTGGCCAGTATGCTCACACTGAACAAGCAGCTTAACTTTTTATTGAACTATGACATTGGCTACAACGGAGAAAACCTGGTACGCATTTTCAGACCTATTGAGGAGGAGTCTCTGAAAAACACATTCAAGAATCGCTTACTTGGCCTCTCAGGTATACAAAATGTGTCCATAGCCTCCGGCTTCAATGGCACCGACTATCGAACCGATGAGGGTGAGCAGGTTATTGTACGCCATGCCAGGGTTGACACAGACTATCTGGAAACCATGGGCATGGAATTATTGCAAGGCAGAAATTTTGACCCCGGTATAGCCACAGACTTCACCAAGGCCTGCATTGTAAATGAGGCCTTTGTAAAAGCGCGTGGCATGGAAAATGCCGTAGGTACTACCATAAATTTCAGCTATGGCGATTTTAGTAAGCCCACGATTATCGGGGTAGTAAAGAACTTTAATTTCGAATCGCTGCACACTCCCGTTCAACCACTGATACTGTATATGGGCGGCTACCTCACTACTTACGATACGCACGTGAAAGTTGACGCTATGAACCAGGCACTAATGGAACAGATAGAGGCCATACACAACGAAATGTTTGCTCCTTATCCACTCAACTACACCCTTGTGGAAGATGACATTGCAAATCAGTATGAGCTGGAAACTAACATTCAGAAAGTATCTAGAGGGGGCAGCATTATTGCCATAGTGCTTTCATGCATGGGGCTCATGGGCTTTGTTGGCACTCAGATCAGGCAGCGCCTCAAAGAGGTAAGTATCCGAAAAGTAGTAGGCGCCCGAGCTCGCAAAATATTCGGGCTTTATCTTGGGAAATACCTTCTTCTTTTAATTCTGGGAGTAGTTACGGGCATAAGTGTAGCCTATTGGATTATGCAGGGTTGGTTAAACAATTACCCCGAACATGTTAGTTTCGGAATGGGCATTATGTTTTTCTCCGTATCCAGTGTCTTAGTGGTTGCCATACTCACCATCTACTCACAACTGTTCAAGGCCATGCGGCTCAATCCGGTAAAATACCTGAAAGAAGAATAGGACGAGCGGTGGCACACAGCGGATTTTAAACGTATCTGGTCAGCCTTACTCATGACATGGAAATACGCCTCGCCCCCTCACATTTATACTTGTTGGACTTAAGGTTTCTCTACTTGCTCACTTAGCCTTAACTTTGCGCTATGCAGAACGATCCGGAATTGAATGGCAAATACCTGGGCACCATTACCAAAGACTTTGTGGTGGTGGCCGATACCTTGAAAGAAGCTGCCTATCAGGTGAAAAAAAGAGGCTTTTCGGAGTATCCCATATTTCCGATTTCTAAAGTAGACATTGCCATTGGGCAAAAACTTATTGGCAAAGAAGACCTGGCCATTAACTGGAATTACTACATCACCTATATCGATGAGTTTGTGCAACGCAAGCTTATAGAAGATGCGGAGGCTTTCAAAAAAGCATATAAAAACCCCGATGAGTTTTGTTGTCTTTTTGTGGTGGAGCCCGACTTTACCAACTTTCTTTTTGTGCCTTACCCGGAAGATGACTGATTGAGCAGACACCGGTAAATTTTACCAAACTTAACCTTGCAAATAGCGTTGTCTTAGTATATTGTATCAACGTTATTGCAATGATTCAGCTATTTCACGAGAAAAAAGAAACTGTCCGTAGCCTGCTTAACAAGCTGGTAGAGATAGGGAATAATGTGACCTGGCGAATCAACAACACCTACAGCAATGGCATAGACCAGACTATTCTGGAGATTCAAATCTTTGAAAATAAAATTCAGACAGGGCGTATAGCCTTTCAGCTTGAAGATGGCCATGTGATTAACTATAGATACAAGGAAATGGAAAAGCGCATTCCTGTGCAAATAGTAGACATGTTGCTGGATGTAATTGGCTATGAAATGCACGCTGCCTGATTGCCGGCCAGGTGATCTTCTATATAGGCATTGAAGACGTCTAACGCAGCTTTGCTCACAAGACCCGGTGAACCCGTACCAATCTGATGATCTCCAAGTTTCACAACCGGTAGAATTTTCTTTGTGGTGCTGGTAATGAATACCTCATCGGCACTTAACAATTCTTTTAGTTTTAAGGGAGCTATTTCTACGGGCCACCTATTTTTAAGAGCTTCGATGGCATGCATTCTGGTAATTCCGCTAAGCACTCCTTCCTGATTGGTTTTGATCACCCCGTCTTTTACCATAAACACATTGCAGCGCGACACTTCCGAAACATACTCTCCCTTGTAATACAACACATCAATATGCCCTTGCTTCTTCCACTCTGGTTGAAGCGCAACAGCGTTGGCATAGTACAAACTCTTAATATGCGGAAAGTCTCGCTCGTATTGGCAAAGCATAAGGCTTACTCCCTGTGCATAAACCGAGGCGTCTAAATCGGCAAAAGGCATATTTAAAATGAGCACCTCCGTAGGTCCCGGTGTAAACCCATCGGTGGAAGGCCCACCGCTCAAGACTATTTTAACCGAAGAATAGGCCATATCATTTTTCACCAACAGTTGCTTAACGGTCTCGCGGAACTGCTCTTTACTCAAAGGCACCTCGAGGCCTAATCCTGCTGCCGATCGATAGAGCCTTTCCAGGTGATCCTCTATAAATATGGGCGAAGAGCCTTTGGCCTTAAAAAATTCAAAAACCCCAAACCCTCTTAAGAAGCCCACATTATCGACCGAAATATGGATGTCTTCTTTATGTAAAAATTCACCGTTGAAATAATGTATTGGCTTCATAAACAAGATTTAATAATTTGAATCGGAATAGCTTCTTAAAGGCCTGAAAGTAAAAAGAAATAGCTCTCCCTAATAGCATTCCAATCAAAATGATATGAGTAAAGATTACTATGAGATATTGGGAATAGGACGGTCGGCCACACAAGAAGATATCAAAAGAGCTTATCGGCAAAAGGCCAAGCACTTCCACCCCGACCTTAATAATTCGGCCAATGCTCAGGCTCGTTTTCAGGAGCTCACTGAAGCACACTCCATTCTCAGTAATGAGGACACTCGCAGGCGATACGACAATGGAGATTTAAATGAGCCGGAAATAACCTTTACCTGGGCTGAGGTACAGGAAATGCTCAGGAGACAGGAAGAAGAGCGGGCCACCAGCTGGGTACAAGACTTGGGCTACTCCGGGCGAAATCGCTACAGCCCAACAGACTACAAGGCCAATGCCCGAACAGCTGCCATCATTAACAGGATTATGATGTTGTTTGCCTTCAGCTTCATTCTGGATTTTTTCATCTTTACCGATGCAGGCTCTGCCCAGGTCATCAATCTGTTTGAACTTGTGAATGTGGAGTGCCAAAGCCCAGGTGGCTCACCCGATGCTCCTACCAAACGTATTACGATAAAGGTCTCTGACCCTGCTTTAGCCCCTGCTTTAGGGCAAACGGTTGATTTGCGGAAAAGCCTTTTTTATGGAGTACACAGCTTTAAAACCCCGCAGTCGTCAACATATATTAAATCCATTAACCCACCTCCTGCTATTTACCTGTTCGCACTTTTGGTATTTATTGCCGGGGCACTGGGTAGTTCTCGATGGTTTACCCCTGAGGCCAAGTTCAACGCAGCAATAGTCAGTACTTTCTTTGGCTTAATTGTACTAACCCTCCTACTTCTCAGCTAGATGGTTCCACCCCTGGGCCTTAATGGGTACACGGTTGCCATTCCTAGTTACCAGCAAATTACCTTTATCTAAGGCTTGTGCATGGCCAATAAAATGTATGTCAGGATGTTTTTCCAGCTTCTTATGATCTTCTTGTTTTATGGTAAAGAGTAGTTCGTAATCTTCTCCCCCATTGAGCACTGCTGTAATGGGATCGAGGTTAAACTCTACTGCAGTATCATAGGTCTGCTTATCGATTGGCAACTGATCTTCATACAGCGCAAAAGCTACCTGAGAGTGTTTCGAAAGATGGAATACCTCTGACGCCAGCCCGTCAGAAATATCGATCATGCTGGTAGGCACTACCCCGGCTTCTTTCAGCTCGTGCACAATGTCCATTCGGGCAACCGGCTTCAATTGACGCTGTACTATATACTGGTATTTATCCAACTGCGGCTGCATTTGCGGGTTGGCCAGGTAGGTTTGTTTTTCTCTTTCCAACACCTGAAGTCCGATATAGGCCGCCCCTAAATCGCCAGTAGCACAAAGTATATCGTTTTGCCCAGCGCCTTTGCGATAAACCACCTCATTTTTGGCCACTCGCCCCAGTACAGAAATAGAGATAATAAGCCCACTGGTTGATGCGGTGGTGTCTCCTCCTACTATATCTACTTTAAAATCTTTGGCTGCAGCTTTAATACCAGTATACAAAGCCTCTATGGCTTCTAGTGAAAAGCGATTGCTCAAGGCCAGAGACACTGTTATTTGTTCGGGAGTTCCATTCATGGCCGCTATGTCTGAAACATTAACCGCCACCGCCTTATAGCCTAAATGCTGAATGGGTGCATAGGAAAGATCGAAGTGTATACCTTCTACCAGCATATCGGTAGAAAGCAGACTATACTCTTCGCCACGATCCATCACAGCCGCATCGTCTCCAATGCCAAGCACCGAACTTGAATGTTGTCTTTCAATCCCTTCAGCAATTCGGTCGATAAGACCAAACTCTCCCAAATCCGATAGTTCTGTACGCTTTTCTGCCATAGTTTTCTATTCTGGGGCAAAGATACAATTTCAGTTTAGGAGTTTTATGTTTCAGGTTCAAAGTTGGAAATCTGCTCATTTTAAGGGCACAACCCTAAGGCCAGTATTTGGATAGTTCTTATGGAACGGATGGGCCAATCCTTGGGCCAACGCTGCCTGAAAAGTTTCTTTATAGCTTATGGCAGCCAAGGCACAAAAGTTTTACCTCCCCCAATCTAAAAAAGATGTCCCATGAACTATGAATCATAAACAATGAACTTTGACCTATGAACTACCCCGCATCCTGGCACAGCTCAATCAACACTCCGTTGGTAGTTTTTGGGTGTAGAAAACACACCAGTTTATTGTCTGCTCCGCGCTTGGGTTCCTCATTAAGAAGCGTAAACCCCTCAGCCTCCAATCGCTTCATTTCGGCCCTTATATCTTCCACATCGAAAGCTATATGATGAATACCCTCTCCCTTCTTTTCAATAAAACGGGCTATGGGGCTGTCTGGACGTGTAGCTTCCAGTAGTTCAATCTTATTTGGACCAACCTGGAAAAAGCTCGTATTGACCCCTTCAGAGGCTACTTCCTCAATCTTATAATGGGCTCGACCAAAGAGCTTCTCAAACAACACATTCGATTCTTCTATGCTCTTTACAGCAATGCCAATGTGTTCTATTTTTCTCATTTCGTAGTTTTTAATCAATTGATTTTCATTGGTTATCTTTGCGGCTGCATGTGAACTTAATCGACCCAAGGTTGGTTAAGTTAATCGCTTGAATATAGCGATGAAGCAGCACAATAGACAATAAAAAAATGACTACAGGAACGGATATACACGTAGAAAGCGTAAAGCTTCAAAAAAAGATAGAAAGCCACCTGAGCATAACCGGCAGTGAGCTGAGTTTTGAATTTCAGACGGTTGAGGGTAAGGTAAAACTAGACCTTATTACCATTAACCCCAGGCACAATCAGTCCTTCCTGTTTCACTCTGAAGTTGGAATCGACAAGCTCGATGCACTGAAAAAGATGTATGACTATGTACAGTCTTACAAAGACAAGTATCAGTCGTACACCGTACAGTGGATCGCCAAAGGCGACAATGAGCTACACACTTCTTACTTTAGAGCCAGCAATATGTACGATGCCCTAGACAAACTGTATTATGGCAGAGACATCAATACCATAACCGTTTTTAGTGTAGTTTTAAATCCAGTAGCGTAAGATGATAAAAGTAACCGACATAGCGAGAGAGAAGATTATTGAGCTACGTAAGAAAGAGGGCAAAACCGACAATCATAACATTCGGGTAGCTGTACAAGGAGGAGGATGTTCCGGCCTAATGTATGACCTGGAGTTTGATGCCGAAATCCGTGAGAAGGATGAGGTCTTCGAAGATAAAGGAGTGAAAATTCTGGTAGACAGAAAAAGCTTGCTTTACTTGTTGGGGACAACGTTAGACTTCTCTGACGGATTGAACGGTAAAGGCTTTCAATTCATTAACCCGAACGCTTCCAGAACCTGTGGTTGTGGAGAGAGCTTCTCGGTTTAAGAAGTTAGCATCACCCTGAACCTGTCTGCCGACAGGCAGGCTTGATTCAGGGTCTATCACTTATATATGCTGAAGTATGTTCAGCTTCACGAAAAAAAATGAATAATGAAGCCACTCATTGAGTGGCTTTTGCTTTTTATGGACATCCAAACCACTCGGAGCGGTCTGACGACTGGGAGTCTCTACCGGCCTTAAGTGCCAATTTGAGGGATTCCCGATCGGAGCCGGGAATGACAACCAGCTTTTGAAACAGCCTCTAAATTTTTTATGCCAAGTAGGAGATTCTTCAGTCGTGCCGCCTTCAGAATGACGGCTCTAACAGTCAAAACACTAGTATTAGGGTTCAGTAGTCACTGTGCTAGGTACTTTGTACCCAATACTCAGTACTAATAAGCTCTTACCTCCTTACCCTCCATAAAGTTAACGAAGGCCTTATTTACCACCCGCATACCTCCAGGAGTTGGATAGTTTCCGGTAAAATACCAATCACCCAAATTGTTTGGGCAAGCTTTGTGCAAGTTATCTACCGTTTGATACACTACCTCCAACTCAGCCTTTAAGCCCTCCGGCCTAATGATCTCTGTAATCTTGGCCGAAATCTGCTCATCTGTAAACTGATTGTACAAAGTTTGCACATAGTTTAACTGCTCTTTAGATTCCATATTGGCCAGAATCTGATGGTAGGCATCTTCTAGCAGGTCTTCTTTATAGTGTTCTTTTATGAGCTGAAGCATGGCTCGGAAAGCCACAAACTCCTTAATCTTGCTCATATCAATACCGTAACAATCGGGATAACGGATTTGTGGTGCCGAAGAAACCACCACAATTTTCTTGGGTTCCAGCTTGTCGAGCATGCGAAGAATACTCTTCTCAAGAGTAGTACCCCTCACAATGGAGTCATCTATAACCACCACCGTATCAATGCCTTTTCTAATCACCTCATAGGTTGTATCATAGACATTGGCCACCATGTCGTCACGGCTTGCATCGTCTGCAATAAAGGTTCTTAGTTTTGCATCTTTGATCACAAGCTTTTCTACCCTGGGCCTAAAACTGAGCATTTGCTCAATATCGTCTAGCGTAGGTTTCTTATCTACAATTACCTCCTTTTGCTTTTGCATGAGGTAATCATCCAACCCTTGCATCATCCCCAAAAACGAGACTTCTGCTGAGTTAGGAATGTATGAAAACACAGTGTTTCTGAGGTCGAAGTTGATCGCCTTCAATATCTGAGGTACCAAAAGGCGCCCCAGTTGTTTTCTTTCCTGATAAATTTCGGGGTCGTTTCCTCTGGAAAAGTAAATCCTCTCGAACGAACAGGCCTTAAGCTCTTGCTGCTTCATAATAGGCACTTCATCCCACTCACCACTTTTGTGAATAATAAGAGCATGCCCGGGCTGTACATCGGTTATCTCATTGTATTTCACGTTGAAAGCGGCCTTGATGGCCTGCTTTTCTGAGGCCACCACTATTACCTCATCGTCTATATACTTATAGGCCGGGCGAATTCCGTTTGGATCGCGCACCACAAAAGAAGCGCCATGCCCCAGCAGTCCCACCATTGCATAACCACCGTCAAAATCTTTGAATGAACGTTTGAGCACACGCTGCAGGTCCATTTCATTTTCAATAATATCGGTAATCTCGTGGTTCTCCTTTTTCTTCTTGTACTTATCGAAAATGCGCTGGTTCTCTTCGTCAATAAAGTGACCGATCTTTTCCATTACCGTTACGGTATCGGTCTTTTCTTTGGGGTGCTGCCCTAGTCTAAGTAAAATATCGAAGAGTTCGTCAACATTGGTCATGTTGAAGTTTCCGGCCATTACCAGGTTTCGGCTACGCCAGTTGTTCTGCCGCAAAAACGGATGACAGCTCTCTATACTGTTAGTTCCGTGGGTACCATACCTAAGGTGTCCAAGCCACACCTCTCCGGTAAAACCCATGTTGTTTTTAAGCCATTGTGCACTTTTGGGGTTATACCCCTCCTTCTTCTTGGCCTTGGCAAACTTCTTGGCAATTTTGGTAAAGATCTCTTCAACCGGTTCTGAGTTAATGGTTCTGTAACGGCTGATGTATCGTTGGCCGGGTGCAACACCCATTTTAATATTGGCCACCCCTACACCATCCTGGCCACGGTTCGACTGCTTTTTCATCATAATGTAAAGCTTGTTTACCGCGTAGGTTGCCGAACCATACTTATCAATATAGTATTGAAGGGGTTTTCTCAGACGAATGTGGGCTATACCACACTCATGTTTAATGGGCTCTAGCATGTCAACTTCTCAAAGCACAAAATTAATACTATTCAATAGGTCAACAAACCAATCGGACCTAAAGAATAGTAACAACACCGACAACACCAGTAAAGTGCCGGGTATTAATGCTCTAATGGTGTAGGCTCCAGGAGCTACATTGCCCTCTCCTTCTTTAAAAAAGAGCAGGTAGGGAATCTTAATGTAATAGAAAAGTGAAACAACGGTATTGAGAAGCCCCACAAGGAGTACCCAAAGCAAAATAGTGCTCTCTGAGCGACCAAACTCATCATAAACAGCACTAAACAAATAGAGCTTGGCATTGAACCCTACTGTGGGCGGCAGTCCGGTGAGGGCAACCATTACAATAAGCAGTAAAACAGAAACGTATGGTATCTTCTTGCCCATCCCTTTAAGCTGCTCGTACGATGTACTCCCTACTTTATTTTCTACCATTTGAATAAGGTAAAACGCTGCCAAATTCATGAGTAAATAGGCCAGTGCATAAAACACGGTAGCTTCCAGACCGGTACGATTCATAATTGACACTCCGGCCAGTAAAAAAGCAGCATGAGCAATAGACGAGTAGGCCAGCATTCGTTTAGCGTTGTCTTGCCAAAGTGCGGAAAAGTTACCCACAACCATTCCTCCTATAGAAAGTATTCCCAGCCAGGTTTGCCAGTCGAAGTGGGTTGCACTTGTAGCCGCCACCAGCCTAAGCAATACCAAAAGAGCAGCCAATTTGGGCACTACGGAAAACACAGCAACCGTTGGAAGCGGTGTGGCCCTATACACATCGGGAGCCCACACATGCAGGGGAAAGGCGCCAAGCTTAAAGAGCAAACCACACAGCACCATAAATACAGCAATATTGAGTGGTACCACCGCAGCATAATCAAGACCTATTTTGAAGGAGTCGGAGTTAAGATCGATTGATCCGGTTAGCCCATAAAGCCAACTCATTCCGTACAGCATTACCGCAGAGGCCGCAGCGCCATAGAGCAGGTATTTAATGGCCGCTTCCGATTTCTTTTTACCCTTGCCCAAGCCTGTCAATAAATAACTACAGATAGACACTAACTCTACGGCCACATAAATCATCAGCAGGTTGGAGCTCATAACCAGAAGAAACGCCCCAAGAAGCACTCCCAGCAAACACACCAATACTTCGCTGGAATCGAAATAATGCAGACTATCTTTTCGGGAAGTAACAGCCATTAGAAGAGCTACTAAAAGACTGAGCAAGAAGCCGATCTTAAACAAATTAGCTCCGGCAGAATGAGTCACAAGACCTTCGAATAAAGGCAGGGCATTTGCCTCGGGCAAGAAGCTCAATACCTGAAAAACCAGCAAAAAACTAAGCGCAGAAAACAGTATGGCAGCTAGTCCGACAGACTTATTCTTCTCAAAAAGGAGATCATAAACCACCAGCAAAATAATGGTAACTACAATGCCTATTTCGGGCAACATAAAATGAAGCCCTTCTTTTAAGCGCTGAAGTTGCTCAGCAAGTCCTCCCGGGTTTTGCATGCTGGCCACCAGAACAATCATTTAGACCACTCGGTTAGGTGTCCGACAAAAGATTCCACTCCGGTATTGATTAAGTTTAGCAACAAGCCGGGGTATATACCAAAGGCAATGATGAGAACCACCAGCGGAACTAATACCATGTATTCGCTAATGGTCAGGTCTTTAAGCGCAGGCAGCCAATTCTTTTCCTTTACCCAAAACTTACCAAGAAACATCTTCTGGAAGGTCCAGAGGTAGTATCCGGCAGCCAAAACCAGTCCCAAAGTAGAAACTATGGCCATCCATGCAGGGATTGCACCGATTACTGCAGAAGACTTAAACGCCCCTATAAACACAAACAACTCCGCTATAAACCCACTAAAGCCCGGCAAACCCAGCGAAGCGAAAAAGGCAATTCCTACAAACACGGTGTAATAAGGCATTTGATGAGCCAAACCTCCGTAATGTTCAATGGTACGGTTATGTGTTCTATCGTAGAGTACCCCGGCAATTAGAAAGAGCATAGAAGAAATGAGCCCATGCGAAAACATCTGATAAATGGCTCCGCTAATTCCCTCGCTGGTCATTGCCGCTAAACCTAAAAGCACAAAACCCATATGAGAAACGGAACTATAAGCTATAAGCTTCTTTAAATCTTTTTGGGCCAAAGCATTCATAGCTCCATAAATAATGGAGAACATACCCAGAAAACCAATGAGCCAGGCGTAATGATAGGCTGCATCAGGAAACATGGCAAAGGCCGTTCTGATCAGGCCATATCCACCCACCTTTAGGAGTACTCCGGCCAGCACCACCGAAATGGGCGTGGGAGCTTCCACGTGAGCATCGGGCAACCAGGTATGAAACGGGAAAGAAGGCAACTTAATGGCGAACCCAATAAAGATTGCAAGAAAGGCCATCCAGCGGATAGGCTCACCGAACAAAGTACTTAACCCACTGCGCTCCAGCAATGAACCCGGAATGTAATTGGCCGGGTTGGCCATATAAAGCATATTGAAAGATTTGACCAATTGTCCCTCTTCAATTCGTCCCTCAGCCACAAGAGCCTGAACCTCTTCAATGCTTAGCTCTGTGCCGTTAAGGCCCGCCAGCTCGGCCGTTTTCACAGGGTCATACACTGAGTTGTACAGCCCAATCATTACAATGAGTATTAGGATAGATCCTACAAGGGTATAAATGAAAAACTTAATGGCCGCATATTCTCTTCTGGGACCACCCCACAGCCCCACCAAAAAATACATGGGCAAGAGCATAAACTCAAAAAAGAGATAGAACAAAAAGAAGTCTAAAGCCACAAAGCACCCCAACACAGAAGTACTTAGAAGCAAATAAAGCCCAAAATATGCCTTTTGTTTTTCCTTTATCTTCCAGCAGGCTATAGCTCCAATAAACAATACAATAGAGGCCAGCAAAAGCATGGAAATATTCAGGCCGTCTGCCGCCAGCAAATAGTCTACTGAAAAAGTACCGAGCGACCCCAGACTAAGCCTAAACCACTCCACCTTCTCGACCAATTGCAGATTGGCTTCTCCCGATATTTGAGGCACAAGCCCCCCATCGAACATATGCACGGCATATAAGGTAAGCAAGAGTGATAAGCCTGTGGAACCAATAACCAGCACTTTATACAAATGCTGATAGGCCTTTGGTGTAAGAAGCACTACCAGAGCGCCAACCAGAGGAATAAATACGATATATGATAGTATGTGCTCCATAGGCTAAAGTACTAGCAGCAAAATTAAGGTTAACAAAAATATAAAGGTCACGAGTATTTGCGCCTGAATGTTACCCGATTGGATACTTCGGGTTAATTGCCCCACTTTTCCGATAGAATGAGCTGTAAGATTAACCAGACCATCGACAAACACACGATCGAACCAGCGGGTAAGGTAGGCTATTACCACTTGTAACTTGGCCAACAGATTAACCGCTTCGTCTACAATCCACCTATCGAACCAGGCCATCCCTCTGGCTTTGGCCAAAATACCTTTTAGAATAATCTTCTCGTAGAGGGCGTTGAGATACCAATGATAGAACGACACTTGCCCAAATACACCCACAGGCTCTCTTTTCTCAATAAATGACTTTTGTAGCTTTCCTCCCGGCCTATACACCCAATAAGCCAGCACTAAACCGGCCAAAGCAAGACCAATGGAAACCGCATTGACCAAACCATGTAAAACCTCAAAGGTTTCGTGAGGGATATCCAGCAGGCTTTGTGCAGCATACGCGACCGGAACCACATACATTGGAGTAGGCAAAGCCTGCATAAGCCAGGAATTCTCAGGGTTTAAGGTAAACCCAAATGGAATGGAAAGCGATAGCAGGGCAAAAATAACAGCCGGCACAGTAAGCCACCCGTTGCCTTCATGCAGTTCATTTTCCAACTGATTTCTACCCAGTATGCCTGCCAGCCTGAACTCTCCGAAAAACACCAGAAGTATCATTCTAAAGGTATAGAAAGCGGTAAAAACCACTGTCATAAAGGCCAGTACTTCCGGAATGTAAAAGCCTCCGCCTTTCTCATCGGCCCACACTGCCAGGTCGAGCAATATGGCATCTTTAGACAAAAAACCCGAAAAGCCGGGAAGCCCTACCAACGCCAAGGAGCAAAGCAGGAAGGCAAAAAATGTGACGGGCATTTTTCTACGTAAGCCTCCCATCACACGCATATCCTGGGGGTCAAACTTTTGTCCACCCTTTTCTAGATGGTGCAACTGATGAATAATAATACCGGCACTGAGAAATAGGCCAGCCTTAAAAAAAGCGTGAGTGATTAGGTGGAATATACCGGCACTAAAGGCTCCAACCCCCATGGCTAACACCATGTATCCCAATTGAGAAATAGTACTATAGGCCAACACCTTCTTTATATCGAACTGAGAAAGAGCGGCTATAGCCGCCATAAAAGCAGTTACCGCCCCCACAATAGCCACGACTTCCAGAGCTTGGGCATCCAGCAGCACAAAAATTCTGGCCAGCATAAATACTCCGGCTGCTACCATGGTGGCCGCATGAATCAATGCCGAAACAGGGGTTGGTCCCTCCATGGCATCCGGCAACCAAACTTGTAGAGGAAATTGAGCCGATTTACCCACTGCTCCACAAAAGAGGGCTATGCCTGCCGCACTCAACCAGCGCCCATCAAGGCTGGCCATTACTTCCTGACCCGCTTTTTTGAACGCTACCACCCAATTGCCATCTTCAATTTCAGAAATGGCCATTAAACTCTTTACTGCGTCCAAATCCAGGGTCTGAAATTGGGTGTACAAAATCATAAGCCCCGTAATAAAGCCCAGATCGCCAATTCGGTTTAGGATAAAGGCCTTATTGGCCGCCAGGGATGCCGACTTTTTTTCGAACCAAAACCCAATGAGTAAAAAGGATGAAAGCCCCACCAGCTCCCAAAAAATGAACATAAAGAGCAGGTTGTGAAAAAGCACTATGCCCATCATGGAAAACGTGAATAACCCCAAATAGGCAAAATACCGCGGTTTAGAGGGGTCTTCCCTCATGTATTCTATAGAAAACAGGTGCACCAGCAAGGCCACAAAATTGACTATGACAGACATAGCCAAAGCCAACCGGTCTAAAAAGAAGGAATAGGTAAAATCATTGCCTGCTAAACTAAACCATGAACCCCGAATACTGACCGGCTCATCCCATAGTGACAGGGCAAGAAAACCTGCTACTACAAGGTTTAGCCCAATCAGAAAGCTCGAACCATAGGGTGCCTGTTGTTTTAAGAAGGCAGAAATCAGACCTGAAAGCAAAGGCAAAGTCAGCAGAGCCACAACCCATAGGGTGTATTCCGACTGTTCTGGTGCTATGAGGTGGTCTAACTCAATCATCCCTTCATTGATTTTACTCGATCCAGATCGGAGGTCTTGAAGTACTTATACACCTTAACCACAATGGCCAAAGCCACGGCAGCCTCTGCAGCGGCCACAGTAATCACAAACAGACTAAATACCTGCCCTTGAAGAGCCTGCGGGTCGAAGCGGCTAAATGTAACGAGATTGAGGTTGGCTGCATTAAGCATTAACTCAATACCAATGAGCACCATTATGGTGTTTTTCTTGGTGAGTACCACAAACAATCCTGAGCAGAACATAAGCGCTCCCAATACCAGCATTGTGTTAAGCAGCATCGGCTCCCTCCTTTCTGGCATTTCCTGCCACACGAACCGCCCCTATCAGAGCTAACAAAAGCAATATTCCAATCACCTCAAAAGCCAATACATAGTCTGTCATCAGGCTCAGCCCAAAAGAAGACAGTTCTACCTGTTGGGTGTGTTCCTGGTCTACCCACGGTAGCTGGCTAAAGGAACCCTTATGAATAGTTTGTATCAGCAGGCCCAACAGACCTGAGGCCGTTAAAAAACCAAGCAATAGCTGATACCTGCCCGTTTGTACCCGCTGGCCTTTGAGCCTTTGGGTAAACATTACACCAAACACCAATAGAATGAGAATACCTCCTACATAAACCAATATTTGCGTAATGGCTATAAATTCTGCTCCCAAAAAGACAAACAAACCAGCTACTCCTATAAAAGTGAGTATAAGGGCGAATGCCGCATACAATATATTTTTGGTAATGGCCACAAAAAGAACCGAGCAACCTGTGAGCGCAGCAAAGAAGTAAAAAAGTATAGTTTCCAACTCCATATTACTCCTCCTCGTTTTTGTCTCTTTTGGGTTGAACTCTTGGCTTCAATACCGGCCTTGCCGCTTTTTTAGGAGCCTCATCTTTGGCCTGCTGTTCGTTCTCTTCTCCTGAAGGACGCCTGGGCTGCACCTTTGGTCTAAATACAGGTTTTGGCTTAGCTTTTGACTCTTCAGAACTGCCAGTCTCTTTGGGTTCTTCCGTTTTCTTTTGAGGTATTTGCGGTTTTACTGCCACTTTGGGCTTAGCCCCCTGCACTCTTGGCTTAAAGGCAGGCTTTGCACCTCCTATTTTCGGCTTGGCCGGAGTTTCCGCTTTGGGCACAGCCTCTTTACTTAAGGCTTTAGCCGCCTCCTTTTGTTTATTAAACTCTTCAAGCTCCTTCTTTTTCTGCAGTATCTCCATGGGAGTCATGGTGGCAAATGGCACGTTATGCTCAGCAAAATCGAAAGCGCTAAAATCATACTCATCGGTCATGGTAAGGCATTCGGTAGGGCACACAGTAGTACACAACCCACAGAAACAGCATTTGGCCATGTCTATATTAAACTTAGCCGCATAAATACGTTTTGGGGTACCATCCGATGTTTTGCCGATTTCCTCAACCGATCTGAGAGGTTCAATTTCAATGCAATTAACCGGGCATACTTTGGCACACTTATCACAGACTATGCAGTCATCGATCTCGTTGTGCAATTTGTATCTCCCATGATCCGGCACAGGGAGCTTCTCTTTAGGATACTGCGTGGTGAAAATGGCATTTTGCTTCTCAAAATAGTTCTCGGCCAGAGGAACTATGGCTGTACGCTGGTTACGGGCATCTTTCATATGCCGGGCAGTAACCTTAAGCCCTTCTTTGAGGGTTTTAGTAGCCGTTTTTATATTTCTCCAATAACCTTTCATAGCATGAGCAGCCTCCAAACTGCACATAACAATACCAAAAGTATAGATGCGGGAGTTAAATACTTCCAACTCAGGCTCATGAGCTGATCCAAACGCAATCGCGGGTAAGTCCAGCGTATCCACATTTGAACCGCCACTAAAAACAAAGCTTTGGAAATCATCCAAAAAGCTCCCCAAAGATGCCCCGGCCAGGTGCCCGGAATCCCGCTCGTCCACTCGGCAAGTCGTACGCCCCCTATATTGGGGAAAGGACTATTCCAGCCCCCCAAAAACAGAATGCTCGCCAAAAATGCCACCAGAAGCATCATTCCATATTCGGCCAGCATAATCATAGACCAACGAAAGCCCGAATACTCTACATGAAAGCCCGCCACCAGTTCCGATTCGGCCTCAGGAATATCGAAAGGAGCCCTGTTACTTTCTGCCAAAGAGGCAATAAAGAATATTACAAAGCCAATGAGAAGAAGTGGAGAACGCATAATGTTCCAGGTTAAAACTCCTCCAATATGAGTAGTTTCTATACCCAAAGCTTTTATGCCAAACAGGTAGTTGGCCGCCTCGGCCTTTTGATGCCCCCACCAAATGCCCTGCTGGTAAGTAATTTCCTGTAAGTTGAGTGTTTGGGCAATAAGCACCACACAAACCACCATGAGTCCAAGGGGTATTTCGTATGAAATTATTTGTGCCACAGAACGCATTGCCCCCCAAAGCGCATACTTACTATTGCTCCCCCAGCCGGCCATGAGTATCCCCACAACATCAAGCGACACAATAGCCAACAAATAGAAAATACCAATTTGGGCCGAAGAGCCTGAAAAACCGGAGGTAAGTGGCAGAACCGCGAATCCGGCAAATACTGCAGTGAAAATAATGACTGGAGCCGGCTTAAACAGTTTTCTGTCGGCCTTTAGAGGAACAATATCTTCTTTTTGAATAAGCTTTAGTAAGTCGGCCACTGTTTGAAGCAGGCCATAGTAGCCTGTTTCCATTGGCCCATACCGATCTTGAATAAAAGCAGATATCTTACGTTCAGCATAGACGGCAAATACGGTATAAACCAGTAAAAAATTAAGGAAGAATAGAAATGCGTACACGCTGAACGAAGTCCTTGGTTAATGCAAATTAAACACTTAATTCTTAGATCGGATAATCAATAGCCTACCATTTTAATAGACTACTAACACCTGCTTGTAAAATTAGTTCATGGAATCTGTAAAGAACACTTTATAATCGCTTTTTTGAGCTTATAAAAGTCCTCTTTACCCAAGCCTATTCAAGGGTTACAACTTACTCCCAAAGGATATGTTTTTCCAGAGGCACCTTTCGGCCAAAGAACAGTTCGGCCGCTTTTTCAAAAGAGGGGGTAATGTCTGACACCAGAAACTCATGCTCTCCCTGCCGCTGAGCAGAAGCCAGCCCATGCTCGGCCAGGTAGTGAGCCAGGGCTTTAGCCACAATCATAGAAGAATCAATTACCTCTATACGCCCTTCATAAAACTTATCGATCTGACTTTTAATAAGTGGGTAGTGTGTACACCCTAAAATCAGCGTATCAATATTTTCCAGAAGCGGGTCGGCCAAATACTGCTCAATGATGGCCTCAGAAATGTTGTTGTTATGAAACCCTTCTTCAATCATAGGCACGAGCAGAGGAGTTGGCAAAGCGCAAAACTGTATGGAAGGATCTTTAACCTTTAGTTGATACTCATATACACCTGACCCCACTGTTTGCTTAGTGCCAATGAGCCCTACTTTTCGACCGGCATATTTGTGGGCCACATAGGCTACCACCGGATCAATCACATTGAGCACCTTGGCTTTGGAACCCACATACGCCTTCACCAGCTCATAAGCTGCTGCCGAAGCTGAATTGCAGGCTATAAGTATGAGCTTACAGTGTTTTTGCAAAAGCACATCGCAAATTTTTACGGAATAGGCCTGAATGGTAGCGGCCGACTTATCGCCATAGGGCAAATGAGCGGAGTCTCCGAAATAAACCATGCGTTCGTTGGGGAGGTGCCTATACACGGCATTGGCCACGGTAAGGCCTCCTAGTCCGCTATCAAATATTCCGATGGGTCGATTCATTCTTGCTAAACTTGAAAAGTAGGTACTCAAAGAAAGCGTTAAATATTGTAAACGGTAAAACTAAAGCTAAAATGCTTTCTAACTTCGTGAACCATGAGACCCCGTTTCAAAAGGTGGGTGAAAATGAAAACCAAGGCAATAAAATCAACGCTTTTGAACATAAAAAAAGCCTCAGAAAATCTGAGGCTTTTGAGGGTGATCTGGCTGGGGCTCGAACCCAGGACCCTCTCCTTAAAAGGGAGATGCTCTACCAACTGAGCTACCAGATCAAGAAGTTTTTCATTGGGCAATTAAGGTCGTTTTCCTTAATTGCGGTTGCAAAGGTAAGACCTTAAAAACAAAATGCAAAAGAGAGGATTCAATTTTCTGAATTTAATATTTCTAGCTTTATTTTTAGCTCCACAACTATCTAATAGTCAAGACTTTAAAAAAGAGCTAGAGAAGGCAGATTCATTATTCAGCGTAAGAAAGTACACACAATCGCTAAGTATTTACGAGAAAATCTATCAAGAGCAAAATGAAGCATCGCCTGCCATGTTGCTCAAAATGGCCTATAGCAATGAAGCCATGGGCAACATTGCCAAAGCCCTGCTTTACCTGCACGACTATTTGCGGATTACCGGAGACGAAGAAGTGCTGGACAAGATGAAACAACTGGCCAGTGTTAACGGACTGGAAGGCTACAACATGAGCCAGTTTGAAAAAGCCAAAAAAGCAGTCGAAGATTATAAACTAGAGGTGCTGGGTGTACTTTTTGCCCTGGCGGTGTTGATCGTTGCCATGATCTATAGAAAAATCCAAAAGCACGGAGCGAAGTCGCCCAGCCTGGCAGCCAGTTTGCTAATTATTCTGGCCCTTATTTTTTATGTGGTGAATCTTAACCAAGCCAAAACCAGAGGGCTGGTAATGCAAAATAAAGCCTATCTCATGACCGGCCCTTCAGCTGCAGCCGAGTTGGTGGAAATCATCGATCAGGGGCACAAGGTAGAAATCATTGGCAAGAAAGACATCTGGTACGAAATTAAATGGAGAGGACAACGGGCCTACATTAGAGAAAACAACCTTAAAAAGTTGCTTTAACTCAAGCTATCGATCTACCTCTCCCAGCACAATATCTATTGAACCAATTACGGCAATAAGGTCGGCAATTTGCCCTCCTTTGGCTAACTCATTAATGATGGAAAGGTTCACAAAACTGGCCCCTCGTGCTTTGCAGCGCAAAGGGATATCAGACCTCCCATCGGCCCGGAAATAAAAGCCCGTCTCCCCTTTCGGGTTCTCTGCCCGAACGTACATATCTTGTGCCTTGGGGCGAATCTTTTTCGGCACCATAGCTCGTGGGTCAAAATCCCGATCTCTCTTGTGCTCCTTGGTAAGTTTTTCCAGAGCCTGTTCTATAATACGAATAGACTCATAGCACTCTTGCACCCTCACCCAGGTTCTATCCCAGCAGTCTCCCAACTGCCCCATTTGGCCTTTACCCACAGGAACATCAAAATCAATTTCAGGATACACAGAGTAAGCATCTACTTTACGTAAGTCGAACCGAAGACCGGAACCCCTCAACATCGGCCCTGTAATGCCATAGTTGATGGCCAAATCTAAGGGTAGTACCCCAACATTGGCCGTACGATTTACAAAGATGGTATTGTCAATCACCACTTGCTCCAGCTCTTTTAGTTTGGGCTTGAGGTAGTTTACAAACTCGAGGCAACGCTCTTCAAAACCTACCGGCAAATCATAAAAAAGCCCTCCAATCCAGATGTAGTTGTACAGCATACGAGCACCCGAGGCCCATTCCAGCAACCTGAGAATATGCTCCCTGTCGCGCATCATCCAGAAGAAAGCGGTTACAGCTCCCAGATCCATGCCATAGCTACCTAAAGCAACAAAGTGCGAAGCCAGTCTGTTAAGTTCGGCAACTACCACCCGAACATATTCTACTCTCGCCGGAATATCCTTTTCAATCCCCAACATTCGCTCAACTCCCATGGCAAAGGCATGCTCTGAATTCATCGCAGCCAGATAGTCCATGCGGTCTACAAATGGTATGGTTTGGTTGTAGGGCAGATTTTCCGCATGCTTTTCAAAACAGCGATGCAAATAACCAATATGCGGAACAACCTCTACAATCTCTTCTCCGGAGGTAATCACTTCAAGGCGAAGCACACCATGAGTAGAGGGGTGTTGCGGACCAATGTTCACAATCATTTCGTCTCGCTTCAGGTCTTCCGGCCTGAACTTCTGAGGCTCTGATTGCCTGAGATTCTTATTGTCGAATATGTATTGTACTTGATTAGCCACTAGTATTCTACTTTCATACCCCGGTAATAAGTTTGTTCCTTATAATCATTGCGCAGTGGGTAACCTTCCCAATCGGCAGGCATTAGAATTCGCCTCAAATCCGGGTGATTGTTGAAATGAATTCCAAACATGTCGAAAACTTCCCGCTCTTGCCAGTCGGCCGTTTTCCACAAGTCTACCAGCGAATCAATAGTCGGTTTGTCTCTATTCAATACCACCTTCACCATAAGATGAATATTGTTAGGGATTGAGTAGAGATTGTAAATCACCTCCATAGTTCCGGTTTCGGGGCCATTATCGAGGCCCGTAATACAGGAAAGCATATCGAAGTAAAGCTGGTTATGGGTATGCAAAAAATCCATCACCTCTACCAGATCTTCGGCAGACACCCCTAAACCTTGAGGCGTAGCGTTTTCAATCAGCTCGAATGCCTTTCCCGGAAAGCTTTTTTCAAGGAGTATTTTTATTTCTTCAGCCTTCATGCGTACCAAGTATTTTTTCTACGGCTTTCGGGGCAACAATAGTCTCACTTCTTATTTTGTCCTGAAGTTTAATAAGTCCTCCAATCAATGCTTCGGGCCTAGGCGGACATCCGGGCACATAAACGTCAACAGGGATAATGCGGTCGACCCCTTTTACCACGTGATAGCCATGCTCCCAATAAGGGCCTCCACAATTGGAGCAGGATCCCATGGAAATGACATAACGAGGCTCAGCCATTTGCTCGTAGAGCCTGCGTACTCTATCGGCCATTTTGAATGTAACTGTGCCGGCCACTATCATTACATCGGACTGCCTGGGGCTTGCTCTGGGTATTACACCAAAACGGTCCAGATCGTATGGAGTGCTCTGCGCGCTCATAAACTCTATGGCACAACAGGCGGTACCAAACCCCATGGGCCACATAGAAGATAACCTGGCCCAATTGATAAGGTCATCTAACTTGGAGATAATTACCCCTCCGTGCGTAATCTTTTGGTCGAGCAATCCCATATTACAAATACTTCTTATAGGCTTCTGCCGGAATTTTTGACTTAAAGGAGGCTGCCTTCTGTGGTGGGCGCACCCAATCGAGATAGCCCTTTCGCCAGGCATAGGCCAAACCCAGTGCCAAAACTCCAATAAAAATGAACATCTCTGTCATGGCAAACCAGGCCCATTGCCAGTCGGTTCCACGCACAAGGGCTTCATCGCCAAAAACCAGCGCCCAGGGAAACAGGTAAATAATTTCTACCTCAAACAGAATAAAGATGAGCGCAACAATATAGAATCTCAGGTTGAATTGCCCCCAGGCAGAACCTACGGTATCTTCGCCTGACTCATAGGTGGTGAGTTTCTCAAAATTCGGACGGTTGGGCCGAATGAACCGAGAGGCCAGAAGTCCAACTACAGCAAAGAGAAGTGCTCCTAATATGAAGATGAGCAAAACACCAAATTCAGAAAGATTGCTTTCTATCATGTTTAAAAATTCAGTGGGTCATGATGCTGAAAATGCCCATTCATTCGAATTCGTTCCTTAGCCCGCTCCATTTCTTTGACCAACGGAAGCGCACGGGTTAAATGGTTAATCATATAAGTCTGTCTTTGAGACTCTCTCACCATTTGCAGCATATCATACTCCTGCTCTAAAGATAAACCTAATTTATGAGCCAATTCAAACGAATCGGTGACCAAATCTACATCTAGTTTATCTTCCATTTTCAATACCTGCACCAATTCTTTGGCCAATGTTTTTAGCTCGTTCCACTGCTCAGTGCTCGGGTCGTTAATGTTTTCTAAGCTTTCTACCTCTCCTCCTGCATAAAGCTTGTCGCCCAGTTTGTCTTTAAAGGATAAAACCTGCACTGCGCTAATACAACGGGTAATAATATCCATTTCGCCTGTGGTGTAGCGCTTCACCAAACTCACTATCTCCATTTCGCTACCAAAGTCTAATACCCTATTCTGAAAAACCGGAATGACAAAGGTGCTGCCGCTGTCCAGACACTCCTGGATTAACTGTTTGTAGCGTGGTTCGAAAATATGAAGGTTGACCTGTTCGCCAGGAAAGGCCACCAACCGAAGCGGAAAGAAGGGAACAACGCGTTTTACCATCGGAAAAAGCACTTTACTAAAAAAGCCCCTTTAAGGGGCTTTTGTTTACATATTCTTTACAATTTCTTCTCCAAATTCGGAGCATTTGAGAAGGGTGGCTCCCTCCATTAATCGTTCGAAATCGTAAGTGACGCGTTTAGACGCTATGGCTTTTTCCAAACCGGAGTATATTAGGTCTGCAGCTTCCTGCCATCCAAAATACTCAAGCATCATGGCTCCTGAAAGAATTACAGAACCCGGATTTACCTTATCCTGACCGGCATATTTTGGAGCTGTACCATGAGTTGCCTCAAAAATGGCGTTGCCCGTAGCATAGTTAATGTTGGCTCCCGGAGCAATACCAATGCCTCCTACCATGGCGGCAAGAGCATCAGAAACATAGTCTCCGTTGAGGTTGAGAGTGGCAATAACCGAGTATTCGGCAGGTCTCAACAATATTTGCTGCAAGAAGGCATCGGCAATCACATCTTTAATAATCACCTGATGACCATCCTTCTCAATAATTTGCCATGGGCCACCTTCATAGTCTTGCGCACCATACTGATCTTTGGCGAGGGCATAACCCCAAGACTTAAAGGCTCCTTCAGTAAACTTCATAATGTTGCCTTTGTGCACCAAAGTCACTGAATCTCTCTTTTGAGCAAAAGCATAATCAATAGCCGCTTTCACCAGTCTGTGGGTTCCTTCTTCAGAAACCGGTTTAATGCCGTATCCGGCCGTATTGGGGAATCTTACTTTTTTGAATCGGGCCGGGAAATTTTCCTTCAGAAGGGCTGCAAACTTATGGGCATCGTCTGAGCCTTTTTCGAACTCAATACCGGCATAAATATCTTCTGTATTCTCTCTGAAAATCACCATGTCGCATAAGCCGGGCTCTTTTACCGGTGAGGGTGTACCTTCAAACCAGCGCACCGGACGAACACAGGCATACAAATCGAGCTCTTGTCTTAGAGCCACGTTTAAAGACCTGATCCCTCCACCAACGGGAGTAGTCAAAGGCCCTTTAATTCCTACCAAATATTCTCTAAATGCATCTAATGTAGCCTCAGGCATCCATTCACCTGTTTCATTAAAGGCTTTTTCTCCTGCCAAAACCTCTTTCCACTGAATGGCCTTTGCGCCATTGTAGGCTTTAGCCACTGCACTGTCGATCACGTTTTTGGCGGCAGGCCAAATGTCTACACCAGTTCCATCGCCTTCAATAAAAGGAACAACGGGTTGATCGGGAACATTTAGCACACCATTGCTAATGGTTATTTTTTGTTCACTCATGGTTAAGTTTTTGAATTTTCTTCACTAAAAAATATGGATGCGCAATGTAATAAAATCTACTTTTTTGATAGACTAATAGCTTTCCTTTTCATTGGGGAAGTCGCCCGACTTTACATCTTTGATGTAATGACCTACCGCATTGGTAATTACCGTCCCCAAATCGGCATATTGCCTTAAAAATCGAGGCTTAAACTCGGCATTAATGCCGAGCATATCGTGCATTACCAATACCTGACCATCGCAATCAGGCCCGGCTCCTATACCAATGGTTGGTATGTTAATTTCTTGCGAAACTTTTCTGGCCAGCTCGGCCGGTATTTTTTCCAGCCCTATGGCATAGCAGCCACACTCTTCCAGCAGTTTGGCATCGGCAATGAGCTTTTCGGCTTCCTCTTCTTCCTTGGCCCTTACCGCATAGGTACCAAACTTGTATATGGACTGTGGAGTGAGTCCCAGATGACCCATTACGGGAACCCCGGCACTAAGTACGCGTACTATGGACTCTTTTATTTCGGCACCGCCCTCCATTTTTACAGAGTGGGCTCCGGACTCTTTCATTATACGAATAGCAGACCTCAGCGCTTCGGAGGAGTTTCCCTGGTATGAACCAAACGGAATATCTACTACCACAAATGCTCGGCTAACCGCTCTTATTACTGAACTGGCATGGTAAATCATTTGATCCAGAGTAATGGGTAGTGTGGTTTCGTGGCCGGCCATTACATTTGAGGCAGAGTCGCCCACCAGTATTATATCCACCCCGGCAGCATCTATAAGTTTAGCCATTGAAAAATCGTAGGCCGTGAGCATAGATATTTTCTCTCCGCGCTCTTTCATGGCCTGCAACTGATGTGTGGTTACCTTCTTTATTTCTGATTTATGGATGGACATGTCAGGTAAAATTAAAGGGGTAAATATAAGCATTTACCCCTTGGTGATACGTTTTGAATGGACTATCTACTTTTCGTTGTAGATGTGTACATCTCGCTGAGGATATGGAATAGAGATTCCTTGTTTGTCGAATTCTTTCTTCACTTTTTCGATCATATCCCAGTTAAGGTTCCAGTATTCTGAGCTATCTACCCAGGCCCGAACCGTAATATCTACACTGCTGTCGCCAAGATTGCCCACTCTCACAAAAGGAGCAGGATCTTTATGCACTCGTTCATCGGCTTGCAAGAAGTCTAAAATGATTTGCTTGGCCTTATCGAAATCATCGTCATAACCAATACCAAAAACCTTATCCCATCTTCTTTTGGGCTCCAAAGTAAAATTGGTAATGTTGGCCCCGGCCACAGCTCCGTTGGGCAAGAAAATGGTTTTGTTATCGGGGGTTTTTAACACGGTATTAAAAATGGTTACTGAGTTTACTGTGCCCGACTGACCATTTACTTCTACAAAATCTCCCGCCTTGAAGGGTTTAATGGTAAGGATTAGAATTCCTCCTGCAAAATTCGAAAGTGACCCTTGAAGTGCCAAACCTATGGCCAAACCTGCAGCTCCAAATACTGCAATAAAACCGGAAGTTTCTATACCTACCTGTTTTACAAAAGCCAGAATAAGGGCCGCCCACAAGGCTACTTTTACTACGCCTTTTAGCGTAGGAATAAGTGTGGGATCTACCCCTTTTTTGGTGAGTGTTTTGCCAAAGGTTTTTACCAGTTTTTTAATAACCCACGACCCAATAATCAGGGTAATTAGTGCTCCTAATACCTTGAGGCCGTAGATTAAGACTGCTTCATTAATACTATTCCAAAGTTCCTGTAAAGAGGTTTCCATAATTCGTTTTTAGTTAAGAAATGGGTTTAATACAAGTAAGCTGAATAGTCCTCGTCTGTCAATTGCACGTGGATATGCTCTTCGATGGTTGTGCCAAGTTCAAACCCTTTGTAGTCTACGGCAATAGGAAACCTTTTGTGGCTTCGGTTCACTAAAACGGCTGTCTGGATTTTCCTCACTTTCATTTTCAAAAAAGGATCCAGAGCATAAATCATGGTTCGGCCGGAGTTAAGCACATCATCTACCACAATAAGGGTAAAATTGGGCACATCGGGCTCTTTGGAGAAGCTCACCGTAGGCTGGCTTTGAGCCTCTTTGTCTATATCGATTCTAATAAGCTCGACAGGAATCTCTGAAATGGCTCTCACCTCACGGGCCAGCATTTCAGAAATTTTTACTCCGTTGTTATCAATACCGGCCAGGAAGATTTTCGAGGCATCGTAGTTTTGCTCGTAAATCTCGTAAGCCATTCTCCGTATGATCTGCTCTATTTGAGCTTTCTCCAGAATGCGTTTCTCAGTTGTTTGCATAAGGTCTATTCAGGGATTGGCATCACCTTACTATCCTTAAAGGTAGAGAGGATCACCATCGACTGCAAATTATCAACCACTGAGATATCGCTCACTTTTTCTAGCATAAGCTGCTGATAGGAGGCAATATCTTTGGCAATAATTTTCAAAACGAAATCGCCAGACCCGGTCACGTGGTGGCACTCTATTACCTCGTTAATCTTATTTATGGCCTCCAGAAATATCTCTATATTCTGCTTGTTGTGGCCTTTAAGGGTAACGTATACAAAAGTGCTCACTCCCATACCAATCTTATCTGTATCGAGCTTGGCATGGTAACTTTTAATAATTCCGGAGTTTTCCAGTTTTTTCACCCGCTCCAATGTAGGTGCAGGAGAAAGACCAATTTCTTTAGAGAGCTGCGCGTTAGTAATCTTCGCGTTCGACTGAAGAATATCAAGAATCTTCCGGTCGATTTTATCAAGTTTGAGGTTCACAATACTTAAGATTAACTACAAAATATAATTCGGCACAAATGTACAAAGATCAAAGAATATTTTACCAAAGAATCTAAAGAAAGCTTAAGCCGAATTATTTCCGTTTTCTTATTTCTTTTTTCAGTTCCCTGGCTTGTTCATTGACACCGTCTCTACGTTTGGAGTTGTCCCGAATGATATCTATTCTTTCGAGGGCCTCCTCAAAACGACCGGCCTGTGTAGCATACTGTGCCAGATACAGTTGAGCGTAGAGATAGTAGCCCGACTCTTCCTCATCGACCAACTGCTCTGTAAAGCGTATTGCTTGCCTCAGATACTTCTCTGCCTCTTGGTGCCTTCCCCTTTTTCGGTGAATGTGCCCCAGAAAAAAGCTGGCGTATCTTCCGCTTACTTCTTCATAACCAACTTGCCCTTTGTCTATTCTGTTTAGAATTTCTTCAGATTCTTGCTGAGCCTGGGCGTCCTGCCCCAAAGTGTATAACATTCGGGCATAAAATCTGTGAAAGTAGGGGTTGTCAGGATACTTTTTATGAACCATTTCGGCCAGTCGAAGCGCATCAAACGTTTCGTTGGTTTCAAAAGCCTTGATGCGCATCAGGAAATAAGTAGCTTCTATTCGGGTATAAAAAGCGTTTCGGGAAACCTCATTGAGCTGCCGAAGCCCCAGTTCTTTATCGCCTTTGGGAAAGAACACTAGCATGGGTCGGAGCATCGGATAAGTTTCGCGAATCCAAATGGAGTAGTAGTTAAAAAGGGCATCTCCGAACAGAATTTCCGGGCTAAAACTTTCGTTGCCCTGGGTTATCTCCAGGTACTTGAGGGCGTTCTTTCCGGCCCCGGCTGCTCTGAACCAATTTTTCTTCTCTGAATGATAGCGCCCTACAAAGCCATGAGCACCAGCTAAAAAGAAAGCAGCTTCTATGTTGTTTTCATCGGCCTTAAACATGGCCTCGGCTTTGACAATGGCCGTATCCATATAAGCCAAAAACTCATCTCCCAGCGGGCTTTCTTTGTCCAGATTGGGCATCATTTGCCACCAGGTGCTAATGCCAAACAGAAAGTATGGCAATGGATGATCAGGGTAGTTGAACTTCATCCAGTTGAACTCAATTTCTGCTTCCCTGAATTTAAAATTGTACATGTTATCTACCGCATCTGTAATTTGCAGCTGCAGTGCCATGTTCAACAAAAGGTATTGAGTACTATCGGCCTTTGCCTGAGTGGCTTCTGCCCTGGGTAAGGCTACAAAACAAAACAGCAGGAGCCCTAAAATTTTGGTGTTCAGAAATTTCATAAGTGCAGTTGAAGCAAAATTACTGCCGCTTAGTCCAATAGCCATGCATTGATACAATTTAATTCTAAGCTTCGTCCTTAAATCGTAGTTTTACTCAAAATAGTTTCCCCATGCCCAGAGAATTCAGCAATCTTGAGCTTCAGGCCCGAAGTTGGTTTGGCTTTAACAAGCCATTGTTTTTTATACTTCTCTGTGTTGTATACCTACTGCTTTTTTATGTTCAGCAAAACTTTATTGTAGACGAAATTGCGGCTTTCAAGTTTCTGGAGGGACCTCAGGCCCTCATATTTAAAATAATCGCAAGCCTTAACATGCTGTCCATCCCTGTGGTTTATGCAATCAAGTTTACCATTGTGGGCTTTGTGCTATGGGTTGGATGCTTTATGTGGGGCTATAATGTAAACTTTTACAAATGCTGGAACATTGCCATGATTGCCGAACTGGTCTTTTTTGTACCTACAATCATTAAAATTTTCTGGTTTATGTTTATTGAAACTGACCCCACCTACTGGGAATATGACAGTTTTTACCCCCTTTCACTCATGAATTTTTATGAATACAGTGAGGTACCCCAAAAATACTGGTATGTAAACCAACAACTCAATGTGTTTGAGTTGGCTTATTGGGTTGTGCTCACCTATGGGGTCGACTTTGCGGCCAGAAAAAAGAAATCAGTAGCCAATGCCATTGTGGCCACCTCATATGTACCGCTCTTTTTGCTTTGGCTATGGTTTTATTTGGGCGTTGCGGAGTAATTTTCAGCCACAGACAAGAGGCCATGGCTATTAATAAAAATTAACCGTTGCCCTAGTATATTTTTACTATTTTCACGCCTCAAATTGGTGTTAAATGACAGATTTTAAGAAGATAAACAACCTTACCGGGTGGGCTGTATTTCTGGTTTCTCTGATCACATATGTGCTCACTGTAGAAGAAACTGCAAGCTTTTGGGACTGTGGTGAATTTATAGCCATTGCCTTTAAATTAGAAGTATCGCACCCTCCGGGGGCGCCACTCTTTATGCTGATTGGCCGCTTATTCTCTTTCCTGTCGTTTGGAGATGTTACCAAAGTGGCCTATTGGGTAAATATGTCGAGCGTATTGGCCTCGGCCCTTACTATTCTTTTCTTATACTGGTCTATTGTAATGCTGGGCCGCAAAGTGCTGCAGGCCAAAGTTGGTGAAGAAACCGATCTGCAAAAGATACTATTGGCCGGTGCGGGTGCTGTAGGTGCTCTTGCCTTTACTTTTACAGATTCTTTTTGGTTCAGCGCTGTAGAGGGTGAGGTATATGCCATGTCTTCTTTCTTCACGGCTGTGGTTTTCTGGGCCATTCTAAAATGGGAGCTGGTAGAAGATGAAAGCAGAGCCAATAAATGGCTTTTATTCATTGCCTATATGATGGGTCTTTCTACCGGGGTTCACCTTCTCGGCTTGGTTACTCTACCCGCTATGGGCCTTATTTACTACTTCAAAAAATATAAAAATCCAACTTGGCAAGGTGTATTAGTGGCCTTGGGCTTCAGCTTATTCCTTGTACTGTTTATCAACTCATTTATTATTCCCGGACTACCAACAATTGCGGGTAAATTCGAAATTACCTTTGTCAATACGTTTGGGCTTCCATTTGGCTCAGGAGCTCTTTTCCTTACCATTTTGGTAATAGCCGCTATTGTTTTTGGGTTACGCTTTACCGCCAAAAAAGACATGGTAAAGCTCAATACACTTATTCTTTCTATGGCCTTTGTGCTCATTGGTTATTCTTGTTATGCCGTCATTCTTATTCGTTCGCGAGCCGACCCACCTATTGACCAAAACAATCCGGAGGATGTAATGACTTTTGTTTCCTATCTGAAAAGGGAGCAGTATGGTAGCCGCCCACTCTTGCACGGACAGTACTTTAATGCTCCAATAATCGACTACATTGAAGGAGACCCTATTTATTATAAGGCCGAAGACAAGTACAAAATAGCTGACTATAAAATTGGCTATGAGTATGACCCGGAATATACAACCCTGCTACCAAGAATGTATAGTAGCTCCCCGAGCCATGAGAGAAAGTACATGGAAGTAACTGGTCTAAGACCTGGAGAAAAACCCACTTTCTCTGATAACCTGCGCTTTATGTTCCTACACCAAATTGGGCACATGTACCTGCGGTACTTCATGTTCAACTTTGCCGGTAGAGAAAGTGACATTCAGAATGCCAGTTGGCTCAAGCCTTTTGAAACCGATAAGAATGTGCCGGAGACTATAGCAAATAACAAAGGACGTAACCAGTATTACATGATTCCTCTGGTGCTGGGGCTAATAGGCTTATTCTTCCAATTTAACCGAGATCCTAAAGGGTTTTCGGCTACATTTATGCTCTTTATCCTCACCGGGGTGGCGCTGGTTATTTATCTGAACTCTCCCCCTATAGAACCTCGCGAAAGAGACTACATCTATGCCGGTTCTTACTACGCATTTGCCATGTGGATTGGCCTATCGGTGCTGGCACTGGGTAGCGCAGTAGCGAAAAAAGGAAAAAGCCTTGTAGCAGGAACCATTGCTTTGTGCATGATTGCTCCTGTAATTTTAGCTAAAGAAAACTGGGACGACCATGATCGTTCGGGACGTTACTTCTCTGTAGATTCGGCAAGAAACTTTTTGGCCTCTTGTGCCCCCAATGCCATACTCTTTACAGGTGGTGACAATGACACCTTCCCACTATGGTATGTGCAGGAGGTTGAAGGCTTCCGTACAGACGTGCGCGTGGTCGTGTTGAGCTACTATGCCACCGACTGGTATATTGACCAAACGGCCACAAAAATGAACGACTCTGAGGCCTTTCCTTACTCACTCACAATAGACAACTATCGTCAGGGCACCAACGATGTGCTCTATGTACAGGAATTACCGCAGTTTCAGGGACAGGCCATTGACCTGAGGGAATATTTGGATGTGGTGCGCAGAGATGTGCCACAATTCAAACGCACCTTTGCTTCCGGTAGCGAAGTAATGCTTATTCCGGCCGAAACCTTAACCATGCCGGTAGACACAGCTGCTGTATTGGAAAAGGGTATAATACCGGATGAACTTAAGCCCTACCTGGTAGACCGAATGTTCTTTGACTTTAAACGCAACGATAACGGTGAATTACTGTCGAGAACGGTAGACAAAGGGCAAATGATGCTTCTCGATTTAATTGTACAGAACAACTGGGAACGCCCCATTTACTTTAACTACACTTCTGTAAATGCGCTGAGCTGGAATGCCGACCCTTACCTGGTGCAGGAAGGAATGGCCTACAGACTTTTGCCGGTTCGTAAACCATCGGGTATGAGGGAGCTGGTAAACACTGAGGTGATGTATGACAATGTAATGAACAAAATGCAGTTCAGAGGACTGGACAACCCAGATGCCAATCTGAACGAAGATTACAGAGGCTTTGTACAAAATCATCGCTCTATGATTACCAGCCTGGCCGATGCGCTGGTACTAAAAGGAGACACCGCCAGAGCAAAAGAGGTGCTTGATTTTGGAATGGAAAGAATGCCGGTAGAAGCCGTGCCATACGATGTTTCTTCAATAGGTTTTGTTCAAGGCTATTTCGATGTGGGCGAAAAGGAACTTGCCGCAAAAATGGCTATGGAACTGGCCGAGCAATTCAACTCAGAGCTCAGCTACCTTCAGAACAAGCAACGATGGGGCGACTACAACTTTAGCAACAAGCTTAGAGGACTGCGCTACTTACAATTGGTATTGCAAGAAGAAGGCAAAAATGATGAAGCCAAAAGAGTAGAAGAAATGCTGAACGAGCAAAACATAAGGCTCAACATAGACCGAAGCAATTTCTAACAACATGTAAAGGCCGCCTGAAAACAGGCGGCCTTTTTTCACACACACTTGCTCGGTTATTTGCCTCTGCGAGTCTCTTCATCTCAAGACAGTACAACCGTGCCGCAATCAGTCTTCTTTGCGTGCTTTGTAGTAAATTGCAGCGTAGCACTTCGTATGCACCCAGCCATTGTAATTGCTTTTTCTGAATAACTCACGAGCCGCCTCTATGGGCTTTTTAGTTCCCATTTGCCTCATTTCTGCCTCAATGAGTTTCCAGGTTTCTTCCATTTGCTCTTGCGCCTGCTCTTCGCCCAGAGTGCGAATGAGCTGCTCGTAGCAGTCTTGTTGCAAAAACTCTGTAATGGTAGACTCAAATGGTTTGTCATTGGAGCGGAGCCTCCTTTGAGGCCATGCCTTAAACGTGTTCATGTGTGTAGTATTAACAGTCTGATCATTAGCTTTTTTGAACGGCCTTTAACCCCGCCTCGAAAATTTGCCTTACATATTCCGATGAATTTTTGGGAGGCAAACCCTCATTGACCAATCGCTTATTTTCATCCTTTACAAACTCATCCAGCCTCTGTCTTTGGTCTTCAAATAGCCTAATAACCAAAGGTTTACTCAGGTTACCATTGTGTTCTCTAACGTGCTTATTCATAGGCTTTGCTTTCCTGGGTTAAATGACACAACACATATCAAAGACCCTTTGGAGCGAACATCACTTTTGTGCCGCCAGTTTTGTATCATTGTATGCGTGTATTCACATAACAAAAATATAGATAATTATCTATGTTTTCAAAACTATTGTAGATTTTTTTCTAAATAAATTTCAATGTCTCAAATCGTCAGTCGGCTGAGTGACTACATAAAACATAAAAAACTGTCGGTCAGACAGTTCGAAAAGAGTGCCGGAATGTCCAACGGATCACTCGGAAAGGCGATTAAGAACGGAACAGACATTCAGACGAAATATTTGGATAATATCATTAAAGAGTTTCCTGACCTTAACCCAACCTGGTTGCTCACGGGCGAAGGAGACATGTTGCTCCCACCAACAGCCAATGAGCCTGAGCCCCAGTATACCAAGGGAAGTTCTTCTACTGAAAACTTGGTACAAATTCTGGCCAGCCCAAGCCAAACTGGGCGCGAACAGATTTTAAAAGAAGAGGTATTAAGACTTAAGCAAACCCTGGAAGAAATTCGGGAATTGCATGACAAAGGCATTATGGATACCCTAAAGGATTTGCTTCGAAAATCAGATCATTGATTACGCACTACTTCTCCACCACAAGAAATAAATCGAGTGCCTCATCGGCCTCATCTATCAGTACATAATCCGTATGCTTTATTTCAGCAACAAGTCCTGTATTGGCCGTATTGAGCTTGTTTCGGTTCAGGCGATTGAGTATATCGTACGGTATTCTTAACAAAGGAGCGGGCAGCCTGTACTGTAGATTGAAAATATCGAACCGGGTTATTTTTTCCACGGCCCTCTTATTCTGCTCGTAGTAGGCCATAACCTTATGGTTGCCGCCAACCCCCTTCATGGTGACTTTCGGAAAAATGGTCTGTGCCAATTGGGTTAACTCCTGAGCCGTATATTCTCTCACATGCCAGGGGTTACGAGTGAGGGTTTTCTTAATATTTGGGGTTGTCAACACGGCTTTGCCCCCGGGCTTCAGCACCCTGTATATCTCTTCTAAAAAGGCTTTATCTTCTTTTACATGTTCAATTACCTGAAAACTCACTATGGTATCGAAACTATTCTCGGCCAGGCCTTTGAATGGTGGAAAAACGGCTTGCCTAAAATCTACTCCGGGATATTTCTGCTGCAGGCGTTCGATCACCTCACCAATCTTATCCAATGCCACATATCCATCAGCCAGTGGACTTAGCAATTCTACTCCACGTCCTTCGCCACACCCCAGTTCCAGCAACTGTCCTTTTATAGACGGCATGGCCAAATAATAGGCCTGAAGCAATCGTTGGTGAATGGGATTGTCTGAAGGAATTTTGTCAGAGGCAATTTCTGTAGTGTAAGTAGCCATGTGTAAAATTTGGCCAAAATTAGGGGAATATCCCGAATTCGTTCAAATTTGTTCCGGCTAAGCACATATCTGCTATTTTTGATGGAAAGCAACGGCATGAAAACGCTATGTTCGGCACTACTACTCCTATGGAGCAGCCTGGTCTGGGCTCAGGGAAGGATGAGCTCATCAGACCTCAGCTTTCTCTATGATGAGGAGCATGAGTTTCTCGTTCGACACAAAACAGTGTCTCAGGGCAACCAGTTTAAGGTATACTTCAACTTCATGCTCAACAGTGGCAACGTGCGCATCTCAGATTTTCAGCTTAGCTATGATGTTCGCGGCAGCTACATCGATGAAAAGTCGGTAACAGAAAACACCCGAATTGATACCAGCCAGGTGGTTGACATTGCCTTTAGACAGTATACTTACGAGCTAAACTTCGAACGAGAAGAAAACGACAAGCTTCTGGTGGTAGATGTGTACAACATCATTAAAGACACCCATTACTACATTGATATTCCCTTGATTGAGGAAGATACTCCCCCACCATCTTTTTTATTGATGGAGGTAGACAAAGACATTCCTTACTTTGCCCGTTACCTGAACCGGAACAGAGCGGTGCGGCTGGTAAACCCTTTTGGTACTCCTCTCAATTACGAAATCAGTGGCATTGAAAACAACAAAGCGGTGGCTATGCCTCCGTTTGACGAAACGGAACAACCCCAACCTTCAGAAGTACTGCTAGACACACTGTATGGTGTAAATGAAGGTGAGGTTTTTGAGTTTTACAACGAAGGTTTTTACACCATCAGAGCAGCACAAGCTCCCAACCAATCGCTCAAAATTCTTGTGGCCGATGAATTTTATCCCTATTTCAATGATTACTCAGAGCTTGTTCAACCCCTTATTTATGTGACAACCAACGATGAATACAAAGCCTTGAGAGGACCGGAAGAAACCCGGTTGGTATTCGAAGAGTTTGTAAACAATACCATTTCGGCTAACGAAAGAATAGCCAAAGACTTCATAAAGTTCTACTACAGAAGAGTTAGAAAGGCAGCCAGGCTCTTTACCGAGAATAAGGCCGGTTGGAAAACCGACCGCGGAATGGTCTACATAATTATGGGAGATCCCATACAGGTATTTCGTAATGAACGGACAGAACTTTGGGTTTTTCCGGATAGTGAAGGAGGCCGAATACGTTTTATATTCGATATAGTGCAGGAAGACGGAATTACAAAGCACAAGCTCATTAGGGGCAAAAGATATAAGGAAAACTGGCTATTGGCCGTATCTCAGTGGCGCAACGGAAGAATAATTGAATGAATCAGCAACATAAAACAGACTACATCTATGGCACAAGGGCTGTCATAGAGTCCATACAGGCAGGCAAAGAAATCGATAAGTTGCTCGTACAAAAAGATTTGCGAAACGAATTGATTTTGGAGCTGTTGCAGCTGGCAAAAGGCCACTCTATTCCCGTTCAGAAAGTGCCGGTAGAAAAACTGAACCGCATTACCAAAAAGAATCATCAGGGAGCAATAGCCTACTTATCATCGGTAGTCTATGCCTCGCTTGATCATGTGATTTCCGAAGCTTACACCAAAGCAGAAACCCCATTGCTGATTATTCTCGACAGGGTTACGGATGTGCGCAACATTGGAGCCATAGCCCGAACGGCCGAATGTGCCGGTGTTCACGCCATTGTGGTGCCCAGCCGTGGTACCGCCCAACTGGGTGCTGATGCCATGAAAACTTCGGCAGGAGCACTCAATCATATACCTATTTGCCGGGTAGAGAATCTAAAAACTACCATTCGGGAAATTCAGGATAATGGCATACAGGTGGTTGCATGCTCAGAAAAAGCAGATGCATTGGTGTATTCGGCAGACTTAAGTGTACCTCTGGCTATTCTCATGGGTTCGGAAGAGGATGGTATTTCGCAAGAATATTTGAAACTGGCCGATAGCCATGTAAAACTGCCTGTAGTAGGCCAAATTGAGTCTCTTAATGTTTCGGTGGCCACGGGAGTGATTGTTTACGAAGTACTGCGCCAGCGCTTAAGCTAGGCGGCAGGTGGGCCACTGTTGGTATACCCAAGACAAAACAAAGCCCTGGTTTGGCTGTAACCATTACCAGGGCTTTATTATTCAGAGCCTCAATTCAATGATCGACCTCAGGCAAAACCTGCTCCCCGCTCTTTGGCGTCACTTAAAAACTCTCTGAATTTCTTTTCAGCATCTTTTTTACAAATGAGCACCACGTTGTCTGAGTGGGTAACCAAATAGCCATCGAGCTCCTGAGCTACAATTAGCGTATCCTTTGGTCCTTTTATATAACAGTTGGTAGAGTCATACAACAAGGCGTTGGCATCTACCACATTACCATTTTTGTCTTTTTCTTTAATCTCGTGAAGTGAATCCCAGCTACCAAGGTCAGACCAATCGAACTTTCCCTTAACCATGTATACCTCATCGGCCTTCTCCATTATTCCATAATCAATGGAAATACTTTTGCACAGGGTGTAAGCCTTATCGATAAACTCCTGCTCTCCGGCAGTATAATACTTATCGGCTCCTTCTTCAAAAATGACAGCAATATCTTCCAGGTACCGATGAAAGGCGTTTGTAATAGCTTCTATAGACCAAACGAAAATGCCCGCATTCCACACAAAATCGCCACTTTCAATAAACTTTTGAGCCAACTCCAGCTCTGGTTTTTCTGTAAAGGTTTTTACCTTCTTAACCTTCTTTAGCGGGCTAGAGTGGTATTGTATATAGCCATACCCCGTTTCCGGTCGGCTAGGTACTATACCCAGTGTTATCAGTTTTTCAGAGCCTTTGGCCGCTTTGGTAGCAATAGTAATATTCTCTTCAAAAATCTTTTCCTTAAACACCACGTGGTCGGAAGGAGCCACAATCATAATCCCTTCAGGGTCTCTCTGCTTAATCTTAAAAGCCGGATAAGCCACCGCTGCAGCCGTGTTTCTCCCAATGGGCTCCAACAAAATCTGATCGTCAGACAAGTCGGGCAACTGCTCCTTCACCAGGTTGTAGTAGCTCTTGTTGGTAATTACATAAATGTTTTCACTGGGGCATATATTCAGAAACCTGTCGTATGTCATCTGAATTAACGACCGGCCTGTGCCCAGTACATCCAGAAATTGTTTGGGTTTATTTGCACGGCTATATGGCCAGAATCTACTGCCGATTCCGCCCGCCATGATAACTACATAGTTTTGTGCCATGATTATACTATTCCTTCATTCAGCAGGTCACTGATGTGCAAAAAGCCTACTACCCGCTTCTGATCTACTACTATTAATTGGTTAATATCATGCTCACGCATTTGATTGAGTGCCCGTAGGGCATACTCCCCTTTCGCAATGGTTTTAGGGTTGCGTGTCATTACTTCTGCAATAGTCAGTGCCGAAAAATCATCGTACTTCTCGAGCATCCGTCTCAGGTCGCCATCGGTAAAAATACCCACCAATTCGTTCTGTGCATTGACCACTGCAGCGGCTCCCAGCCTCTTTTTTGAAATTACTAAAATACTGGCTTTCACCAAGTCAGTTTCTTGAACAACGGGCAATTCGTTCTTTGGATATATATCATCTACCTTTAAGTAGAGTTGTTTACCCAGCGAGCCACCGGGATGATACCGCGCAAAATCTTCCGAAGTAAACCCTCTGGCCCACAACAAGGCCACAGCCAGAGCATCGCCCACAGCCATATGTACCGTTGTGCTGGTGGTTGGCGCAAGGTTGTTAGGATCGGCTTCTTCGGCCACTATGGCTTTCAATACATAGTCGGCATGTTTGGCCACATAACAATCTTCATTACTCACCAGCCCTATTATTTTGGCTCCAGTGCGTTTCAGGAGAGGAAGCAACACTTTTATTTCTTCCGTATTTCCGCTTTTGGAAATACACATCACCATATCTTCCTCCCTTATCATTCCCATGTCGCCATGAATGGCATCGGCCGCATGCATAAAAATGGCCGGAGTGCCCGTAGAGTTGAGTGTGGCCACAATCTTGTTGGCAATTATGGCGCTTTTTCCCACCCCGGTAATCACCAACCTACCTTTCATGGAAAGTATTTCGTGAACTACTTGCTCAAAATCTTGGTCTATATACTCAATAACCTTAATTATGGCGTCAGCTTCTTTGCGAAGCGTCTCTTTGGCTATTGTTTGAATATTTTTATTTAAATTCAATGGAAGCGCACATTAATTTTGTGCGACAAATATAAGTAATGGTCTCATTCCAAATGGGTTTAGCCTAATTAATATGGTAAGTGTTGATGTACTACGATCTAAGCTGAAGGAGGTATTCGGCTATGATCAATTCAGGGGGAATCAGGAAAAAATAATACTGAACTTATTAGCAGGTAGAAACACCTTTGTGATTATGCCTACAGGCGCAGGAAAGTCTATGTGCTACCAGATGCCTGCTATTGTGCAAGAGGGCACCGCTATAGTTATTTCCCCGCTTATCGCCTTAATGAAGAATCAGGTAGACCAGCTCAATGCGGTTGGCATCAAAGCCCGGTTCCTCAACTCAACACTCTCAAAATCTGAGATAAACAAAATAAAAAAGGCTACCCTTGCCGGTGAACTCAAGTTACTATACATAGCCCCCGAGTCGCTTACTAAAGAAGAAAATGTAGACTTCCTCCGCCAGGCCAAAATATCGTTTGCGGCTATCGATGAGGCCCACTGTATTTCTGAATGGGGCCACGACTTCCGGCCTGAATACAGGCGAATAAAGTCTATCATCGACCATCTGGGCCAAATCCCTATCATAGCCCTTACGGCCACAGCCACCCCTAAAGTACAGCTTGATATTCAACGCAACCTGCAAATGGAGGGAGCCGATTTGTTCAAGTCTTCTTTTAACCGGGAAAACCTTTACTATGAAGTTCGCCCCAAAAAAGGCATTAAAAAACAGCTTATTAAGTTCATCAGGGAGAATCAGGGCAAGTCGGGGATTATATATTGCCTGAGCCGCAAGAAGGTAGAAGAAATTGCCGAGTTCTTGCGGGTGAACGGATTTAAGGCGGCTCCATATCATGCCGGCTTCGACCCGGCCGTTCGAATGAAGAATCAGGACGATTTTCTCAACGAGGAAGTGGATGTGATTGTGGCCACCATTGCTTTCGGCATGGGAATAGACAAACCGGACGTACGGTTTGTAATTCACTACGATGTGCCCAAGTCATTAGAAGGATACTATCAGGAAACCGGTAGGGCAGGTAGAGACGGACTGGAAGGTCAGTGTATCATGTTCTACAGGTACAACGATATTCTCAAACTCGAAAAATTCAACAAAGACAAGCCTGTTACTGAAAAGGAAAACGCCAAAATATTGCTTGAGGAGATGGCTTCCTATGCGGAGTCGGCTGTATGTCGTAGAAAGCAACTCCTCCACTACTTTGGTGAGGAGTATGACGATACACACTGCAAAGAATCGGGAATGTGCGACAACTGTCGCTACCAGAGAGAAAAATATGATGGGCAACAATATGCCCAAACGGTTATTGAAGCCGTACTGCAAACGGAAGAACGTTTTGGCATGAGCCATCTGGTCAACGTGATCAGAGGCTCCAGTAACCAGTATGTAAAAAGCTACAAGCACGACAAATTGCCCGTTTATGGCAAAGGAAAAGGTGAAGACGAAAGCTTTTGGAAGTCGGTAGTAAGACAAACGCTACTCAATGAGCTTATTGAAAAAGACATAGAAAACATAGGTCTGCTCAAATGCACGCAAAAAGGCCGAAAGTTTGTTGAAAAGCCCGAATACATTGAGTTCACCAAAGACCTGGATTTTAGCGATGTAGACGAAACGGAGGATGAAAGCAATGAAACTCCTGCTTCGCCAAACCCGGGTAGTTCTTACGACAAGGTGCTTTTTGACCTTTTGAAAGCTGAAAGAAAGAAAATAGCCAAAGAGAAAAATCTTCCACCCTATGTGATTATTCAGGATCCCTCGCTGCAGGAGATGGCTACCACCTACCCCACCACTCCGGAAGCTCTGGCCAACGTAAATGGCATTGGCATGGGCAAAGTACAAAAGTTCGGAGCCTCATTCATGCGACTCATTAAACAGTATGTAGAAGATAATGAGATTGACATTGAAGATGTAGTAGTTATTAAATCTTCGGGCAATAAGTCCAAAAACAAAATTTACATTATTCAGCAGGTAGACCGAAAAATAGACCTGGAAGAAGTAGCCGAACAAAAAGGGTGGTCTATGGAAGAGTTGATAGACGAAATGGAAATTATCTGTTTTGCGGGCACCAAACTCAACCTGGACTATTACCTGGATCAAATTATGGACGAAGACCTGCAGGACGACATAATGAACTACTTTATGAATGCCGAGTCTGACGACATTAAAGAAGCCATGGACGAATTTGATGGGGAAGACATTACTGAAGAAGACCTACGATTGATGCGTATTAAATTCCTTTCAGAATACGCAAATTAATTACCTTTGAGGCTTTCAAAAAACCCTTATAATCTATGAAAGTCCTTGTTCTTGGTAGCGGTGGCAGAGAACACGCCCTCAGTTGGAAAATTGCTCAAAGCAAACAATGCGAAGCCCTGTTTATTGCTCCCGGCAATGCGGGCACAGCACAAGTAGGGTCTAACGTGGCCCTGACCGTGACGGATTTTGAAGGCATTGGCCACTTTGTAAAACAAGAACAAATTGATTTGGTAGTTGTAGGGCCAGAAGACCCTTTGGTAAAAGGTATTGCCGACTACTTTGCCAAAGATGATGAACTAAAGAAGGTCGGACTGGTAGGCCCTTCAGCTAACGGGGCTCAACTAGAGGGGAGCAAGGATTTTTCTAAGCGCTTTATGGAACGACACGGCATACCCACCGCCCGTTCCAAAACATTTACCCGCGAAAATCTTGAAGAGGGACTCAATTACGTTTCGAGCCACCCACTGCCGGTAGTGCTCAAAGCTGACGGACTAGCAGCCGGTAAGGGAGTAATTATTGCAGAAACCACCGAGCAGGCCCGCGAAACCCTACAAGAGATGCTGGTGGAAGCCAAGTTTGGCGATGCTTCCAGCAGGGTGGTTATTGAGCAATACCTTCAGGGTATTGAATTGTCGGTTTTTGTACTTACCGATGGGCATAGCTACAAAATTCTGCCCGAAGCCAAAGACTACAAACGCATAGGAGAAAACGATACGGGGCTGAACACTGGCGGTATGGGAGCTGTAACTCCAGTACCCTTTGCGGCAGGAGACTTTATGCAAAAAGTAGAAGAGCGCATTGTAAAGCCAACCGTAAAAGGCCTGAAGGAAGAAAACATCGACTACAAAGGCTTTATTTTCATTGGCCTTATGAATGTTGGCGGAGACCCTTATGTAATTGAGTATAACGTTCGAATGGGAGATCCTGAAACCCAGGTTGTCATACCTAAGATTAAATCGGACTTATTGGAACTACTGCAAGCTACTGCACAAGAACGGCTGGCCGAGGTGGATTATACGACACACAATGAAGCTTTTACTACAGTGGTAATGGTTTCCGGTGGCTACCCAGGCAGCTACCCCAAAGGGCACCCCATCAGCGGATTGAACGAGGTAAATGAGGCTTTGGTGTTTCATGCAGGAACCAAGCTGAACGACTCGCAAGACATCGTTACCAATGGTGGTCGGGTGCTGGCCATTACCGGAAAAGGCGAATCGGTAGAAAAAGCCCTCGAAAATGCTTATAATGGTGTCAGCAAAATTTCCTGGACAGATGAGTATCATCGTAGAGACATTGGCCAGGATATTCTAAGATTGCTTAAACAATAGACTTCTGGCCTTGGGCTTAGTAAATATATGAGTTGTAGTTGTGGAACAAGTGTAGCAGGCAAAACAGCAGGATGCAATAACAATGGTGGCTGTGCCACGGGTGGTTGCAATAAGCTGAACGTTTTTGATTGGCTCTCCAATATGGACGTGCCGGTTCAGGAGAAGTTCAACATAGTGGAGGTACGTTTTAAAAACGGCCGCAAAGAGTTCTTTAAGAATGAAAACCATCTGGATCTTGTTACCGGAGAGGCCGTAATTGTAGATGTTCCCGGAGGGCATCATCTGGGGCACGTATCTATGCAAGGCGAACTTGTAAGACTTCAAATGAAAAAGAAGAATGTTGAAGTCAACGATGAAATTCGCCAGATCTATCGCAAAGCCACACTCAAAGACCTCGAAAAATTTGAGCAGGTGAGAAAGCGCGAAATGCCTGCCCTCTATCGCACCCGAAACATTATTCTGGAACAAAAGCTGGAAATGAAACTCACCGATATTGAGTTTCAGGCCGACAACACCAAAGCTACTTTTTACTATTCTGCCGATGACCGGGTAGATTTTCGGGAGTTGATTAAAGTGCTGGCAGCCGAATTTAAAATTCGGGTAGAAATGCGACAAATAAGCCTGAGGCAGGAGGCTGGTCGCCTTGGTGGCATAGGATCTTGCGGACGCGAACTGTGCTGTTCTACCTGGCTCAGCGAGTTCAAAAGTGTATCTACAGCCGCAGCCCGCTACCAAAACCTTAGCCTCAATCCGAGTAAACTTTCCGGCCAGTGCGGCCGACTCAAGTGCTGCCTTAATTATGAGCTGGACACTTATATGGAAGCTCTGGAAGATATTCCTGAAGTGACCAAGCTTAAAACCAGTAAAGGGGAAGCGCGACTACAAAAAACTGATATTTTCAGAAAAATAATGTGGTTTAGCTATGGCGATGAAAACAGCTGGCATCCCATACCCACAGCGCGTGTAAAAGAAATTCTTGCCCTGAATCAGAAAGGTGAAATCCCCGAATCGCTAACTGAAGACAAAGCGGCTGTAAGCCCGGTAGAAGCTACCATTAATAGTGATCTGGAGCGCATGGACGAGCGGTTTAAGAAAAAAGATGCTCGAAAAAAAGCCAAGAAGCGCAGAGGCCCCAGAAATGACAAAGGCAAAACAGGTGCCCCAAAAGGCCCGAAAAAGCCTGAGGCAAAAGCGGCCCCACAAAGCGGCACAGTGGCAGCCAAAGGCAAACCAAAGCCCCCTCGTAAAAAGAACCGAAACTTTAAGAAGCGGAATCGCCCGGACAATGACCAGAAAAGCTAAGTTAGCCATTGCAACCCTTCTCCTCTTCGTGTGGGCATGCGATGCCCAAAGGGTATTTGAAGACGACCAAAGCTTTGAACAAAAAAGCTGGCACATGAACGAAATGCCGGAGTTCAGCTTTGAAATAGATGATACAGCTCCCAAAAACATTTATTTCAAGCTCAGAAATGACCTTGAATATCCGTTTCAAAACCTTTATGTGACTTACTACCTGCTCGATGAACAAAATGAGCAGGTTACCTCCGACCTCATTAATATTTCCCTGTTCGATGAGGTAAGTGGCAAACCTCTTGGTAAAGGCAGCAGTATTTACCAGTCTTCTGAGCGCATTTTGGAAGGATACTCCTTTCCACAACCTGGTAAATACACTTTTAGGGTAGCTCAATATATGAGAAGTGAATTCCTAGCAGGAGTGCATTCGGTGGGGGTGAGAGTAGAAGAAGCCAATTAGATCTTAATCCTTGCTAAATCAAGAATAGAGGTCTACAGCCCCCTAAACCTTATACCGTGCAGCAAGATGTGTGCTTACCTCACACTATCTACCAACTCAATAAATCGGCTGATTTTATCTTTTACATTGGTGCCATTTTGCCAATAGTCGCGAGAGTGCATTAGGCGATAGGGCCAGGCTTTAGCACTAAGCAGTGCCGGTCTGTAAACAAAACTTTCTTTCACTGAGGTACTCACGTAGAATGAATTATCGTCCGTAAAGATCAGGCCCAGATACTTATTCCTACGCATCAAGGCAATATCTGCATAAACAGAATCGGACTTCATTTTTACGGGCAACTCCCCTTCCAGTGCTATAAGCTTATTCTTTAAATACCACTCTTGTTCAAACCCCTTATCTATAGTAAGTGTAATATCCATTTCTTTGTCAGAGACCTGCTTGGCATATTTTAAATAGGCCTTTAACATTTTGGGGCCTTCATTCCTGGTATCTTCTACCTTGAGCTGCGAAGGCAAAATAGAAGTAACGATCACCACCTTTTGTCTGGCCCGGGTAATGGCCACGTTCAATCTGTTTTCTCCTCCCACCTGATTGAGGCTACCAAACTGTACATTCATCTTGCCATTCGCGTCTGGTGCGTAACCCGTACTGAAAATGATCACATCGCGTTCATCGCCCTGAACATTCTCTATATTTTTCACAAACAGGGATCCTTTATCCATTAACCCTTCTTCTTCCAGTAAGTCTATTATCAGTCCTTGCTGAACCGCATTGAATGTAACCACCCCCAAACTGTACTCTGTCTTCTTTCTCAGAAAAGACTTTACCACTTCTACCACTTCGCGGGCTTCCTCAAGATTACTTTGTTTTTCCCACCGGCCTTTCACCTTGATATATTCTATGGCAGGTTCAGTTCCATTGGCCACATCAAAATGAGGAAGCATAGTGAGTTTATTTTGGTAGAAATGCTCATTAGAGAATTGAATTAGCTCTTGAGACTGGCTTCTGTAATGACCTCTCAGATGCACCTGCATAAGGAAATTACGGCTAAGCTCTAAAAGCGATTCTACCTCCAGAGCCACCTCTTCCGAATCGTCTTCCCAGCGCACTCTGTACAAATCGTTGGGTTTCAATTGCTGATCGTCACCAGCCACCACCACTTGCTTACCTCTGTAAATGGCCGGCAAACCTTTCTCCGCAAAGCATTGGCTGGCCTCATCAAAAATCACCAGATCGAACACTGACTCCATGGGAAAAATAGCCGAAACAGATTCCGGAGAAGCAAGCCAGCAGGGCACCAGGTTGAACAACTCTTGATAAAAGTGATTAATAACTCTGCGAACAGGCCATATCTTTCGCTTTTTGGTCACCTGATGGAGCAACTCGCGATAAGTGACCATGTTATTCAAGCGATTGAATTCAATACCCTCATAAGTTCTTTCACGCGCCTTTTGTAGTAATATCTGATTGCTGGCTTCAGCCTTTTGTTCCACAGCCTCCCGGAGTTCAGAAATAAGTCGGTCGAACTTTAAAGTGGATACAGCTCTTAGAATGGGGTTTTTACTCTCAATATGGTCTATCCATGCCAGTCGCAAGCTGTTATCAAACACTTGCAGTACTTCTTTTTTGTGGGCAAGGTGCAAATCAGCCAACCGATCTACAATGGCCAACTCTTTATCTGAGAAGGACTCCCTCAGTTTATCTAACTCACAGAGAGTCTCAAAATCTCGTTTCACACTTTTTCGCAAAGCCTTCAAAAAATCCTCATCAACGAGAAGTCTGTCGATTTGAGGCGGCTCAATGTACTTGTTCCACCGGCTGCGCCTAGCAGGCAGTGGCTCAAGAGCCTTTCTTAGCTCTTTAATTTTAGACCGGAACTCTTTAGCAGAAAGCTTATTGAGCTTAAAATACTCGTTGAAATTGGCAAATGAATTGAATCGCAGTTTACCGTTTACGGCCATCTCCAAATGGTCGATCCATTGATTTATTTCTTCCTGAGACAAGGTCTTGGGTACAGAATTTATCCAGCCCACGCTGCGAAGCTTGGTAAGCTGATGTTGCAGATTGAGGCGATTATCGATTCGCTCTGTGAGTATTCTAAGGGCGGCCTTATCATCTCGCAAACCATTGGCTACCAGTATTCTGGCCAATCGCAGTTTTTCTTTTGAGAAACGCCATTTAAACGATTTCCAAGCCGAATTTTTGGCATCGGATCTCTGCTTAAGTATTTGCTGTACCTCTCCTATTTCATTGGCCGGAATGGTTTGCTCTACGCCATTTCCCTCAAAACATTTATTCAGAAGGTTACGGGTATTTTTTAACCACAGCAATTCTGTCTGAGCGTTTGGGAAAGCCGTCATTGGCCTGAAAAGCCTGTAAATTTCCTCGTTTTTTAAGTAGGCGTTTATCTCTCTAAGGCGCTCAAGGTTTTCACTAATGGTTCGGCAGGCATCGTAGTCTACTTCTTCTCCTATAATTTCAGAGACCTGCCTGGCAATAGCTCGCGCCTCTTTAGGGATTTCATCCAAGCAGCTCAAAATTTCCTGCAAATCGCTCGCCCTGAAACCGGCAAAACTTACCCGATCGGACCAGGGGTGCTCATCACTGTCCAATTCATTGGCATAGTCAAAATAAAGCTCCAGTTTCTTTAAAAACTTATCGAGCTTCTTAAAGTGAAAATCGGAATACTCCTGTACCATGGATATGTGAGCAGCTTCCGGACTCGAAGTGAGGTATAGTTCCTTTACCGAGAGTCCACATTCCGAATTATCGAACAAAGCCGCCTTGTATTCCTCCAGTTGCTCTACATTCTCCTCAATGGTAAGGCTGGCCTGCCTAAACTGCCGGTCGAGTTGAAGGGCATCCAGATTGTTGTTACTCCTTTTGTATTCTTGAAGCCGATCGATTTGGCGAGCAATTTTATCGTAAATCTCTTTTCTGTCGGCTTTAAAATCATGAACAAGGGCTGCAAATTCATGAATTTCGTGTTCTTTAAGCCGGTGATATACTACATCCAGAGCGGCTCTCTTTTGGCTGACTACAAGCACTTTTTTGCCCCGGGCTATAAAATCAGACACCAGGTTACAAATGAGTTGTGACTTGCCAGTGCCGGGAGGGCCCTGAACCACTATGGAGCCACCTTTCTTAACAGCCTTTAGGGCATTTTCCTGATGAGCATCGAGCGGAAAGGGAGTGTAAGTCTCGTCTTCTTTTACTGAACTTAGAAAGAAAGTTTCGGGGTCAAAATTGGCAGAATCGGGTGTCTCTGCTCTGAGAACACGATCTTCGAAGAATTGCTCTAACGACTCATAAGGATTGGTTTCCAAAAGAAAATCATAATCGGGAACCAAGTACGAATCGGCCTGAGGAAATAGTCCAAGAACAGCCTGCATTTTTAGACTTAACTCACCTACATCGTAAGTTTGCTCTAATTGATCTTTGACTTTATTGGGGAATGGTTCTAACTGCTCTGCATAAAACTCCCGGCTAAAAGGAATATCTATACTGCTGGCTGAAATCTGCTCGTATAGCTGGTTTTTGAAGGTGGTGGCATGACGGTCGTAATCATCGAAACTATGTTCCACCAATTCTTCTTTAACCTCAATTTGATTGTAATGGCTAAAAGCCAACAGTAAGCTTTTGTTGAAACTGATGTTTACATCTTTCTTTAGGCTCAATGCCCAATGGTCCTTTTCAAGTTGAAGCTCTACCGGAAAGAAGCAAAGCGGAGCACGAAGGATGGTACCATCATTGAACTTGCCTTCCACAAAAGGCCAGCCTACATACATGTCTCTGGCACCGGATTCCTCAAACAAAAACTTTTCCCTGCGATTAAGCTTCTTAAGTCGAGCTGCGATTTTATTGGAAAGCTCATCCCTGGCGTCCGACTGAGGCACCAGTTTTACCTGACTTTTTCTGGTAATTAAGTGCTCCATAATTTGCCAGGAAGGCGCTCCATTCACATGATCCAGATCATGCAGGTCGATAAACTGCTCTACATTCAGCTTTAGCAAAAGCAACGACCTGTTGTTACCTGAAAGGTTAGTGAGCCGTTTGAGGTATGATTGGAGGATGTCCTTCATTGGTGCTGTTAATGGAGTTACAGACTTATCCGAAAATAGAGAAAAGTGATTAGTTATCAGTATAACAGTGATCAGTTAATCGGAAAATAGAAAGAGGTTGATCTATCCTACTTTTTTACTATTTAAATAATAGGAATAATATCCCCCTATAATCTGAGCTGTCTTACGAACATCTGGCCCAACTCCAGTTAAAAGCACCTGCCTCTTTTCTCCATACTTATCAATGGCTGTTAACCTATAGTCTTTGCCATAATTAGTAGGCACCTCTTCGATATACATATTGACAACATATTTGAAAGATATATAAGTATTCTTCGATTCAATACCCATATGATTGATAATGACCTTAGGCCTTTTGTCCAGTAAGGGAAGTGCAATGAGTCCGCAAATACCCAGCATAATTAGCCCTAGCCAGACCAAATCAATTAAAACCACATTATGCCCCAGAATAAATTTCGCCAAAAAGAAAACCACGGCAAATAAATAAATTGCACCTATGACCTTTACTCCATTAAGTATGTACTTCTTTGAATTATATAGTCTTATCTCTTCAGGTTTAGAATCTACTGAAAGATCAACTGGGATTTCTAGATACTTGACCCCATTTATCTTATCCCAAAAGTTTCTATTCCTTCCCTCTAGCACTGATTTCTAATTGACCGTTCACTGATTCTCTGTTCAACTGTTTACTCTCGCCCAAAGGGCGAGTCCGGTTCCTTCGCAAAGACATTGAAAACGATCTTATCCATTCTGCCGGGCATCCATTTATTAAGGAAAACAGCCAGTTTACCTTGAGTGGTGAAGACAATGTCTCTCTTGCGCTTTTTGATGGCTTTGATAATACCATCAGCCACTTCTTCTGCTGTCATCATTTTGCCTTCATCGCGAGGAGACTCTCCTTGAGAAGTGCCGTCTGCCGTGAGCGCAGCATTACGGATATTGGTTCCGGTAAAGCCCGGGCAGGCCACCAAAACATGAACGCCTCTATGCATCACTTCTGTACGCAACGATTCAAAGAAGCCGTTCATCGCATATTTAGAAGCCGTATAAGCCGTTCTGGCCGGAGTACCACGGTAGCCATTGATGGACGAAATACCCACTATCGAACCTTTAGATTTAAGAATATGAGGCAGTGCATACTTGGTGGCATAAAGCGTTCCATAGAAGTTAATGTCCATCACCTTTTTGAAGACATCGAGCTCAATTTCCTCTAACAAAGCACGCATGCTAATGCCGGCATTGTTGATGAGGATATCCAGACTTCCGAATATCTTCACGGTCTCATCAATAAGGAATTTATTGTCCTCCTCGCTGGCCACATCCAGCTTCAGGCAAAGGTTAGGCGCCTTGAGCTGATCTAGCTCTTCGGCCACCTCATTGAGCCTGACTTCATTGCGCCCGGTGATGACCACCTTGCTGCCCATTTTGGCGAATGCCATAGCCAGGGCCTTTCCAATTCCCGATGATCCCCCTGTGATAATGACTACTTTGTCTTTCATGGTTTGTAGTTGATTTACAAAGATATTGTCAATCTTTAGACTCGGGCCATCTCGGTTAAAGTTGTTATTCTAATATGCGATTGAAAATCCTGCCTTGCTTCATTTTTATTCTTCTTGCTCAGGAGGCGATGGGTCAGGGAAATATTAATGGAAGAGTTTTTGATTTAATGGACAGCCTCTATTTGCCCTATGTTACCATTATAAACCTAGACACAAAAGATACCACTAAGTCCAACTTGGAAGGCTATTTCTATATAAAAGCCGACAATGGGGATCAATTGCTATTTCGTTATCTTGGTTTTGTTGAAAGGACTATTACATTACAGAACCTCGAATTCCTGGAGGTAGGACTTAAACCGTGGTCAAGCGAAGATGATTTAGGACAAAATAGAATTCACATATATGCGGGAGTAGAAATAAATTACAAGCTGATCGGGGGCAAGCTTAAGTATGTATCAGACTACTTCGGATCATTCACCTTTGAATCATCAGCTTCCTATTTTTTCAATACTGAGACCAAGCTTACTGATGCAAAGATTCGGTTCCCGAGACTGATTTATTCCTATCCTAACGTCAGTATCGGAACGTCAATAGCTTATCAAAATCTTACTTTTGAAGATAACAGTGGATACGAGAGCTACATGCTTTCTTTTCAACCCCGGCTGAGATATTTTGAAGCAAATATTGGTGTAGGCAGAAACCACTTTGAACTTGACTCTAAAAAGACCTTTGGTGTCTTAGTTGGCATTAAAAAAGAAGTCCCTTTAGGTAATTATAATTACCTGCCATTTGAATCGTCTGTAACCTTTTGGGGTAAAAACCTTCAATTCAATACAGCTCTAAATTATCGCATCTTTAAAAGATTCGAGATCGAACTCGGCTACCAGTACTTCAGAGGTATTGATTTGATTCAATTCACACTAGGAAATTCCATCAGGCTCTGGAGATACAATAAAAACGAATACTAACCCTCCACAGCCTTATACTTATTGAAGTTATCGATAGCCACAAAATAATCCGGGTCTTCCAGGACATTGACATCGCAGATCTTCTCCGCCCTTTTAATCATGCGGATGCAGTCCTTGCTTAAATGTCTCAAGTGGATATTCTTTCCTTCTTTCTGATACTTCTCTGCCAGTTTGTTGATGGCTTCAATAGCCGATTGATCCATAATTCTGGACTCTTTGAAATCGATGATCACTTCTTGAGGGTCTTCCTTTACATCAAACTTCGAATTAAAGAGGCTTACTGAACCGAAGAAAAGCGGGCCATAGATTTCATAGTGCTTAATACCATGCTCATCGATAGATTTTCTGGCACGAATTCTCAGCGCATTCTCCCAGGCAAATACCAAAGCCGAAACAATTACTCCGGCAAATACGGCTATGGCCAAGTCAAAAATTACGGTCAGACCTGTTACCAAAACGATCACAATCACATCTGATTTCGGTACTTTATTCACAATCTTGAAGGTACTCCAGGCGAAGGTGCCAATTACCACCATAAACATTACTCCCACCAAGGCCGCGATGGGAATCATCTCGATATATTCCGACCCGAAAAGAATGAAGACTAGTAGAGCCACCGCTGCGACTACACCTGAAAGCCTGCCACGTCCACCAGATTTCACATTGATAATACTTTGACCGATCATGGCGCAGCCCCCCATACCTCCGAAGAATCCGTTAGTCAGGTTGGCCAGTCCTTGCGCCACACATTCGCGGTTACCACTACCTCTAGTTTCTGTCAGTTCATCGAGCAGGTTAAGGGTCATCAAGGATTCAATCAAACCTATAGCAGCTAAAATCAGTGCGTATGGAAATATAAACCGGATGGTCTCCCAATTGAGAGGAATAACAGGTACATTGAAAGTTGGCAGACCGGCTTTGATGCCGTCTCCACCACCATCCTGAATAAAGCTTTTTACAGTAGCTGTTTCCACTCCACCAAATATTACAATGGCCGAAACCACTAAAATAGCAACCAAAGCGGCTGGAATCCCTTTATTAATACGCGGCAAGAAAACCATTATAGCCATGGTGAGCAGTACCAGGCCTAGCATAATGAAGAGAGAACTGCCTGTCAGCCATTCGCCCCCCGATTTGAACATGCCCAATTGCGACATGAAGATCACAATGGCCAGACCATTCACAAAGCCCATCATAACCGGATGAGGCACCATTCTGATGAACTTTCCCAGCTTCAGAAAACCGGCAGACATCTGGATAATTCCCGTAAGAATGAGCGTAGCAAAGAGAAACTGCAATCCTTGCCCTTCTCCCATGGCTTCACCTTCGGCCACCAAATGAACCATTACCACAGCCAATGCTCCCGTAGCACCGGAAATCATACCCGGCCTCCCCCCGAAAATGGAGGTAATAAGCCCCATCATAAAGGCTCCGTATAGACCAATGATTGGAGAAATGCCTGCCACAAAAGCAAAGGCAACTGCCTCTGGCACCAAAGCCAAAGCCACTGTTAAGCCTGAAAAAATATCGCTTTTGGTACTTACTCTATTCTTATCAATAATGGAAAAAGCCTCTCTGAATGTCATGCCTTCGAATTTGAGCCTGCAAAGGTAGGGCTTCTCATGAAAATTACCCGACTGAGTAAAAAGACTTTATGAAAACGATTGGGCAAAAAGAAACCGTTCCGAAGCTTTCTAACTCTCTCATAGTTAATGGAAGAGAAAGAATGAACCTTCGGAACGGCTATTAAGGAGTTGGGCTCCCTAGGTTGTCGGGCTTAGCTCTTCAACCTGAGGAACCCAGTATTTACCTTTTAGTATCCGGGGTTTGGCTGCATGTTTGGATTCGCATCCAACTCAGCTTCCGGAATAGGCAGAATGAATCTGTTGTTCGGGTAATTGATAGTACAGATAGAAGATGTACACTGGTTTCGAACTACATCTTGCTTATATCTCATCAAGTCCCAAAGTCTTTGTCCTTCAAAGGCCAATTCCTTTCTTCTCTCCAGAAGCACCTCATCCACAAGCGCAGGTCCCACTGCAGTTACAGGAGGGGCCGTTGCATCGGCACGCTGGCGTATGGCATTCACATCGGCCTGGGCAGTATTATCGCCCTGATTGGCCTTAGCTTCTGCACGAATAAGGTAAACTTCTGACAAGCGGATTACTTTGGTATTGTCTGTACCGTTAATGCTCGGGTATTTATTCACTCGATAAGGAGCATAGTCTCCGGTCAGGAAATTATCTTCCTTAAACCATCCTCTTCTCACATCATCATTAGAATAAAGAGAAACCACATCGTTAGAAGGAAGGTAGTCTCCATAACCTTCTACAATGTACATTCTACCGAGGGCATCAGAGCCTCTATTGTCATTTTCGGTCATTGCAATCTCAAAAATCGATTCTGACGAGTAATCAGAAGACCATGAGCTCAGGTAGTTTCCGTTAGAAACCAAGGTATACTCTCCACTGTTAATCACTTCTGTAGCCAAAGCCTCGGCATTGGCCCAGTCTTCTTTATACAGATACACTCTGGCTAGCAAAGCCTTGGCAGCTGTATTGTTAAGCGTTGAAGTTCTACCGGTTCTAGGGTTGTTGCTCAACATGGAAATACCCTGATTCATATCGGCAATAATCTGGTTATACACCTCCTCTACCGTATTTCTGGATGGCTCATTGAACTGATCGAACTCTAACACCAACGGCACACCCAAATGCGAGGCATCGCTGGTATAAGTATAATGCTGAGCAAACATGCGCACCATATCGAAGTACACCAACCCTCTGAGAGCGTAGGCTTCACCAACAATATGGTTTCTGTCGGCCTCAACTGCCGCAGGCAGTTCTACATCTGCATTGATAATGGCGTTCAGGGCATTGATGTTTTGCCACATCTCTTGCCACATACCCAGTGCAATACCATCGCCTACTGTGGCAATGTACTCTGCATAATCTTTGGCTCTGTTGGCCGAAGGGTGCTGCTTTACATCGTCAGACATTACATCTGGAACTAGTAAGAAGTATCGTCCATAATAGTTGGCAGAAGACAAACCGTTGTATACTGCCGTAATGGAAGAATTGTAGTCATCTATTGTGGTCAATGCTTGTTCGTTGGAAACGGACTGATGTGGAGTCAATTCCAAAAATTCGTCAGAACAAGCTGCTACAGCCAGTAGTAAAAATGCTGCAATATTTATTTTATATATAAGTTTCATTTGTTCTTCTTTTTTCTCTCTTAAAATCCGAAATCTACACCAATCGATACAGTTTTGATGGCCGGGGTAAGACCACCCGCCACACCATTGATAGCCTGCTCAGGGTCAAGGAACAAGTCTTTTTCTCTGGTAATGGTTAGTAGGTTGGTACCTCTAACATAAGCTCTCAATGAACGGATCTTCATCATTGTGGCTACGCTGGAAAGATCGTAAGCAAGGGTTACGTTACGCAGTCTGATGTACGATGCATCGTGGAGATATCTTGTGCTGTTGGCTGCTTGCCCTCCTTTGGTATCTCCCCATACGTGCTGAGGCAGCTTAGCATCGGTTTTGCCCGGAACCCATCTGTTTTCGAATGCCCAAACGGTGGTACTTCTTGGGGTCAATCGGCCGTCTCCATGAATAAACCTTCCGTTAGCATCGTATATGTAGTTTCCGTAAGAGTAATTGAACTGAGTGTTCAAGGTAAACTTCTTGTAAGCAACCTCTATGTTAAAGCCTCCGAAGAAATCAGGAGTAGCACTTTTATCCTGGAAGTATCTCTGCGCCTGATTGATATCATTAGTTACTTCAGACTCTGTTTCATCGGTATAGAATAGTGGGTCACCATTGCTTTGGTCTACTCCTGCCCATCCGAACAAGTAGTACGCCTGATAATCTCTACCTTCTTCTCTTCGCTTAGTGCCATCGGTATACGGCTCATTAAGTTTAGTGAGTCGGTTTTTAAGCTTGGTAATGTTAAACCCGACATTAACCGAAAGATCAGAGCTGGTGTAGGCTGCATAGTTCAATGAGAACTCCCAACCTGAGTTTTTCATTTCCCCAAAGTTTTGAGTAAGGCTTGAGAAACCTGTAGTCATTGAAATTGGCACACTCAGAATCAAATCTTCAGATACTCTGGAGAAGTACTCTACGGTACCATCGAGTTTATCCATTAGGTTAAAGTCAAGACCAATGTTAAAGTTGGTTTGGCTCTCCCATGTCAAAGCCGGATTGGCAATTTGAGTGGGCTCACCACCCGGTTGGCCATCATAATCTCTGCCATATCCGTAGAGTCCTACAGAAGGGAAGTTACCAATTCCGGCATTACCTGTTACCCCATAAGAGGTTCTCAGCTTCATGTAGTTAATAATTCCGGAGTTTTGCAAGAAGCTCTCTTCTGTAAGGGCCCAGGCCAAACCTATGGAATAGAAAGTACCCCAGCGGTTATCGGCTCCAAATCGTGACGAACCGTCTCTTCGAATACTTGCTGTGGCAAAGTACTTCTCTCTAAAATCATAATTGAAACGAGAGAACATTGAAGCAAAGGTGTATTCTGTAATGGTAGAAGAGGCACTGTAGGCCGCAGCTGCGCTGGCAAGGGTTCTTAACTTATCGTTCGGAAACTCCTGGCCATAGCCATAGGTGGTTTTACGAATAGACTTTTGAGCCTCGTAGCCTAAAAGTGCATCGAAATTGTGGTCTGAACCAAAGGTTTTAGTGTACTGCAAAGTTTGCGTACCCACCCAGTTTCTGTCTTGTAAGGTAGACACCTGGGCATATCCTCCGGAGTTTCTACCATCTCCATAGCGTCTGTTCTTATACTGCGACTCATTGATCTGGATTACATCGAAGTTCCATTGCGAACGGAACAAAAAGTCGTTGGCAAACTTCACATTTACAGAGAAGTTATCCGTAACTCTCATTTGTTCCGTCAGTCGGGAATCATCACCACTTAAGGCACCCACAGGGTTGTTACCTCCCATTGGGAAATAGTTTTTATGGTCGGCATTGAACCTGCCTTGTGCATCTCTTATAGGAATGAGCGGAGAAAGCAGATAGGCATTGTAAAGCGGATTCGCCCAGGCAGAACCGTCAACAAAACCATTTTGGTCGAAGCTACCTACACTCAGGTTATTGGTAAAGCTAATGTTATCTGAGGCTTTAAAATCGAGGTTTACACGACCTGAAATACGTTCAAAGTCACTACCAATAATATGGCTCTCCTGGTCGAAGTATCCTCCTGAGAAGAAGTATTTCAGCTTGTCCGTTCCTCCCCTGGCACTCATGTTATAACTCTGAGTAACTCCTGTGCGGGTAATGGCATCCAACCAGTTGGTATCGGTAGGCCTTCCCGTAACAGGATCAGTTAACTGCTGAAACCTGTTGGTAAGGTTTTGCTGTGCATCGGCCAGCGATACGCCTCTGTTGGTATAGCCTTCAATAAACAACTGGGTATACTGCTCGGCATTCAGCGGCTGCAACAATTTGCTCGAAGCCACGCTGTTAAAACCTACCAGAGTGTTCAGGTCTATTCGGGCCTCTCCTGTCTTACCCGATTTTGTGGTAATGAGTATTACACCATTGGCACCTCTTGAACCATAAATGGCTGTAGAGGCCGCATCTTTCAATACCGTTACCGACTCAATGTCGTTGGGGTTGAAAGAGGCCATTACGTTACCACTTCTACCTCCGTTACTATTGAGTTGGGTAATGTCTCCGGACTGTACCGGAATACCATCTACTACATAAAGAGGTTCACTGGAGGCACTAATGGAGCCAATACCACGAATACGTATTTGCTGGTTGGCTCCTGGAGAACCGTCAATACCCGTAGCCTGAAGACCGGCCACATTTCCCTGGAGCGATTGCTCAAAAGAGGTCATAGGAATTTGCTCCAGCTTTTTGGAGTCCAGCGTTCCTACCGATCCGGCTATTGCCTCCATCTTTTGAGTACCGTACCCTACAATAATTACCTCACCGGCATCTGACTCAGCAAGTTCCATCTGCACATTAATGACCGTACGGTTTCCAACTCTCTCCTCTTTGGTAACAAAACCTACGAATCTGAAGATAATCACATCATTATTGGCAGCATCGATGGTATATCTACCATCCAGGTCTGTAGAAGTACCATTTAAGGTACCTTTAATCAGGACTGTTGCCTGCGGCAAAGGTTGTCCTGTGTCATCGAGCACACGCCCCGTAATGGTTCGTGTTTGGGCAAAAGCACCCCACGCCAGCAGCAAAGCCGCCAGCGACAGTAGCATTTTTCTCATTTGATATAGATTAAGTGGTTGACAAAAAAATTATTCGGTTGTTTTAGCGGGTAGTCAATAGCCTTGGAAAAATACCTACCCCTCTCTCAACCACAACAGACCACTGATTTGAAAGCTATATTGCAACTAATGCCAAACATTACGCAACTAGCCAGACCCTTTATTGATATTTTAGTTTCCAAAATAAAACTACGTCAGAATTTTACTAACCTCAAATTTTGTAAAGATAAATTGACATAAAAATTCAGTTTCACCAATAATGACCCATAAAACGTCTATAATTCGCCCCTCAACAAGGCCTCAAATGGCTCTGGCAACGGAAGTCCGCTCAAATCAATTACATTTGCGCCATGGCAAAATACAGGGGTAAAAAGAAGATTATTGAGCAGGTAGAAGTTCAGGGAATTGCCGCGGAAGGCAAGTGTATTGCTAAAGTAGATGAGCAGGTAATTTTCATTGAAAAGGTGGCTCCTGGCGATGTAGTTGACGTTCTTATCACACGCAAAAAGCCCAACTTTATGGAGGGTACCCCCGTGCACTTTCACTCCTTTAGCCCCGATAGGGTAGACCCGTTTTGTGAACACTTTGGTACATGCGGTGGTTGCAAATGGCAACATATTCCATACCCTATTCAGCTTAAGTATAAGCACCAACAGGTAGTAGACAATTTGCAACGCATTGCCAAAGTTGAGCTGCCTGAGATTCACCCAATATTGGGTTCATCTAAAACCCGGCATTACCGCAATAAGCTGGAGTATACTTTCACAAACTGGAAGTGGCTTACCCAAGATGAAATTGAAAGTGATAGAGCAATTGATCGTAGGGCTCTGGGCTTCCACATTCCGGGCCGATTCGATAAAATATTACAGATTAAAAACTGCTACCACCAGCCAGAGCCTTCTAACCAAATACGATTGGCTGCCGAAAAATTCTGCAAAGAAAATGATATTCAGTTTTACGACCTGGTCAAAAAAACCGGCAACGTAAGAAACCTCATCATTCGCAATTCAGTGAAAAATGAGTGGATGGTGATCGTACAATTTGCCTGTGAAGATGAGAAGAACGCACAGCTTTTGGACTTCTTGAAAAATGAGTTTCCGGAAATCACCTCACTGCAATATGTAATTAATAATAAACCGAACGAGACCTTCCATGATTTGCCGGTAGAGGTTCATCATGGCCACGACTATATTATGGAAGAAATGGAAGGTATTCAGTTTAAGGTAGGCCCCAAATCTTTTTATCAGACCAATGCTCTGCAAGCCTATGAACTTTATAAAGTAGCCAGAGATTTTGCGGGGCTTACAGGCCAGGAGGTAGTATACGACCTTTATACCGGCACCGGCACCATTGCTAATTTTGTGGCCAAAAAGGCCAAAAAGGTAATAGGCATAGAGTATGTAGAAGCCGCCATTGAAGATGCCAAAATAAATTCTGAGATAAACGGCATAGATAATACTCTCTTCTATGCAGGAGACATGAAAGATATACTCAACGATGCCTTTATCGCTGCTCATGAAAAACCCGATGTAATCATAACAGATCCTCCTCGGGCAGGTATGCATCAGGATGTGGTAGACATGCTTCTGAAGATTGAAGCCAGAAAGATTGTTTATGTGAGTTGCAACCCGGCCACTCAAGCCCGTGATATTGGCCTCTTAGATGCTAAATACAAGCTAAGCCAGGTACAACCCGTAGACATGTTTCCACAGACCCATCACGTAGAAAATGTGGTGTTGTTGGAATTACGAAATTGATTTTTTTTGAAACTGCTCCAGCCCTCAATTGGTTGGGTAAACAAAAGCTAGATTATGAACCAACTTACTTTTAGAAACGGAGACAAAATAGACGCTATAGGTTTGGGCACCTGGAAGTCTGAACCGGGAGAAGTGTATAACGCAGTAAGAGAGGCCATAAAAATTGGTTATCGACACATTGATTGCGCCTGGATTTATAAAAACGAAAAAGAAATTGGCCAAGCCTTTGCCGATGCCTTTGCCGAAGGTGATGTAACCCGCGAAGAGTTATTTGTTACTTCCAAATTATGGAACACCTACCATCACCCTAACGATGTAGAGGAGAACATTAGAGAAACGCTTCAGGACCTACAGCTGGACTACCTGGACCTCTATCTTATGCACTGGCCTGTAGCCGTAAAAAAAGGGGTAGGCTTTCCTGAAAAAGCCGATGATTTCATTAGTCTGGAAGAAATTCCTCTAATCGACACCTGGAAAGCCATGGAAAAGCTGGTAGACCTTGGGCTTACCCGCCACATTGGGGTTTCTAACTTCAACATCCCTAAACTTCAGGAGCTTATTAAAGAGGCGCGCATTGTGCCAGAAATGAACCAGGTAGAATCACACCCCTTGTTGGCCCAAACCGAACTACTGGAGTTCTGCAAGAAACATGACATTCTCTACACGGCCTATTCTCCTTTGGGCTCTCGCGATAGAAGCGCAGGCATGAAGAACAACGATGAGCCAGACATGTTTAAATTACCGCGTATTCAGGCTATCGCAAAAAACCATGGAGTACACCCTGCACAAATTCTAATTAAATGGGCAGAAGCGCGTGGCACATGTGTAATCCCTAAGTCGGTAAACCCCCAGCGACTCAAAGCCAACCTTGAATCGGCCAACATTCCTTTGAGCGATTACGAAATAATGGAAATCAACAAACTAGATATGGGCTATCGCTATATCGATGGTAAGTTCTGGGAAAGAGAAGGAGGCCCATACACTGCCGAGAGCCTTTGGAATGACTAACTGGTGCAGTATGGCATAGGGTTTGGATTTTCTAGGAAGAAAAATCAAACCCTATTCTATTATGAAACCTATTAGAAAAACGTATTTCAGCTTTTTAGTGGCCGCCACGCTCGTTTTTGTGGCCTGCGACAATGCTAATGAAGATGCCAGCCCAACAGCACCACAGCTGCCTCCGGCCGAATCTATGTCGGCTGAAATGGGGGCTTTTCCCTCAAATGGAGAAAATTCTTCTAAAAATGATAATCAAGACAGAGAACACTTTACTTATGCCGCTGCCAATGTGGTATTCTGGCAAAGTATTTTAAAACTGCAGCTGGCCGTTCCCGTGGCCGCCTTCAAGGAGTCTTTCAACCATCCTTTTATATACCTTCAGGATGAACAACGCTGGAAGTCGTCATACTCCGTAACAGTAGGTGACAAAACTTACGAAGCTACCTTGTATGGAGAGCGCGAAGAAGATGAAATTGAGTGGGAGATGTACCTTTCAGCAGAAGGGCAGTTTGAGAACTTTCTGTGGTTTACCGGAGAATCTGAACTAGACAACACTGGCGGAAGTTGGACCCTGTATAAAAGTCCTTCTGAGCCAAGAGCTGTTCTGACCATTGAATGGGAGAAAGAAGGAAACGAAGTAGAAGCGGCCTATACCCTGGTAGACGAGCAAGCCGATAAGGTAGACAGCTACATTGAATACGGAACCACTACTGAAAATGGCTTTACCCATTTCTACGAAGTTTCTATTGAAAGCAAAACTGAAGAAGATTATGAGGTGTTTATTCTCTACAATGCTAACACTCGTGCCGGCAAAGTAAAATCAGAATCACGCTTTGGAGACGATGCCTTTAGATGTTGGGATAGTAATTTCATAGACACCACCTGTTCTAATTAAAAAGTAAAAGCCCTGATCGGATGAATCCGATCAGGGCTTTGGTAATCAAAAATCTATAATTCTTTTAACTATATTTTCTTGACATTCACGGCATTAACGCCTCTTCTGCCTTCCTCAGTATCAAAAGAAACTTTGTCGTTCTTTTCGATGGCATCCACTGTACCTGACACGTGAACGAAGACATCTTTTCCATTTTCGTCATCAACGATAAAGCCGAAGCCTTTCTCATCGTTGAAGAATTTTACGGTACCTGTTTTCATTGTAATTTGTAATAATAGTATTAAATAATGCGTCAAAGCTAGCAATTAGTTTGACACTCTCTACTACTTACGTATGAAAAGACTGTTAATTGTGCGGCATGCCAAGTCGAGCTGGGACTTTCCGGAACTCTCTGATTTTGAGCGACCTCTTAATCACCGGGGAGAAAAAGACGTTCCGGACATGGCTACCCGGATAAAAAAATTGGGACTGAAGCCGGAGCTAATGATTTCTTCTCCGGCCAACCGAGCCATAACCACGGCTCGTGGATTTGCCTCCGTTTTGGGCTATCCTGAAAGCCACATTGTAGAAGACAAGCAACACTATCATGCCTCGAGCCAGGAGTTAAGGCAGCTGATTAGGAACTTTAGCGATAACTATGGTGTGATTATGCTGTTTGGTCATAACCCCGGCCTCACCTATCTTATCAACGAATTGTCTGACTTTAGACTAGACAATCTACCCACGTGTGGCATCTGTGGTATTGACTTCTTTATAGACTCCTGGAGTCAGGCTAAGAGAGGAACCGGGAAGAAGTTTTACTATGATTTCCCTAAAAACAAGTGAGTTAAATATATTCGTCTAAGCACAATCGATGAAAACACCTCTTTTAAAACCTTACGCAGTTCTTCCATCTTTGATGGTCCTTTTTGTCTTTTTAGGACTGGTTATTTACAAACTAGCCTTTGAGTTCAATGAACTTGAAAAATGGAGAGTTCTATTTCTTGCTATAGGAGGTACTTTGAATTTTTGTTTGTTACTCACCTACCTAATTGCATACATCTATTTTAATAAAAGAACCAAAAGATTAGAGAGTCAATAAAATAAAAAGAGAGAGAAGAACACTAGCTCAACTCCCTCTCAATACTTAATACCCAATACTCCGTACTAAAGAATAAACTCGCTCAAGTCTTTATTCTGTACCAGACCATTTAACCTTTCCTGTACCATTTCTTTGGTAATTAACACTTTAGCATTGGGCGGTATTTGCTC